>Ga0041059_1001182_pt1 | contig 20929 bp, 17 predicted proteins | sample AraColnosormetaG_FD_56232 | JGI IMG/M metagenome (GOLD analysis project Ga0041059, IMG submission 56232) | Arabidopsis roots microbial communities from North Carolina, USA - Col MF nosort | ecosystem: Host-associated > Plants > Roots > Unclassified | place: USA: North Carolina | collected... | reverse complement strand
GGGACGGGTTTGGCGGGACGGGTTTGGCAAGACGTTCTTAATAATAATTGTAAAGTATAAAATAAAAATATATTATAGACAGATATAATTTGCAAAAAAAAGTTATACTAACTTTAAAAAGATAAATTGTCACCGCGGTATACCGCGGGTTAAAATCTAGTATAACTTCATTTTACATCCACTTCCATGTGAACAAATGATAAAATTATTATTTTATTTAGAAAAGTTTTATAGTATTTTTCTCATGTTTATTTTCAAAGATTACAAACAATTTTGAACTTGAATTTGAAAACTGAATTTGGAATCAAAATAAACCAATTATTACAAAAAATATTAGCTTATAAATTTCAAAACTTATATATATGAGTAATTTATATTTGAGGAATTCTTAGTTTCTCACAACAAAAATAAGTTTTGTTTCTAAAAATAACACACATTTGCAAATGTTCTACTAATAGCATAAATTTAGTGTTAAGAGATTAATATTTTTCTTTTAAAGATTAAATTATTTTCAAAAAGTTATATAGAAGTAATTTATATTTGAAAAATTCTCACAAATAATACAAAAATAAGTTTTGTTTCTAAAAATAACACACATTTTCAAATGTTCCACTAGTGCATAAATTTAGTGTTAAAAATTATTTTTTTTCTTGTTTCACAAAGATTGATGTTCTATATCACATCATTAATTTTTTTATTGCTGACCAATAAAAAGAAGAGAGATATATAGTTAATATTATTAAACTAACAAAACAATAATTTTAAAATATAAAAGTTGTTTTTCTTAATTTGTGTGAAAATCTCACAATATCAAATTTGGTGGAACAAATGGAGTAGATATTGTTCCAACTCAAATCACAAAAATGTTGAAAAATAATTCAATATTACGCTCAGAAAAATGTAAACTTATCATACTATGATGTTGATTTAGAATTGTTTAGAAATATTTAAATTAATTTAATTTTTTAAATAAAGATAACATAGTCATTGTATTATCAATAACTAATTTTATCTTTGACAATTTATGTGATAGGTACTATAAAATTTACTTTTATACTAGTTTAATATATATATATATATGTATATTATATTAATATATTTGTTTTATCACGAAATTGTCGCTATGTGGCCATATTTTTAATTTTTTTCGGTGGCCTGAGGGCATAAATAATTATTTTATTTGGATACAAGATTGTAACTTCATTCATGGATCAGCAGCTCCATGTGTTCACCTCGATAACGAAAACGATATTTTGAATTAGTCAAATTATTGATTGGCGATAACGTATTGCTTCTACGAATGTTATGGAATTAATTAATTAATTTCATGTACGTATCATATTTTCTTTTTTGAAATTTTGACTAACATTTTAACACTTTTTTTGGCCAGTAGTGAGCTGTTTTATGTTTTCTGATATAGTTTTTCTTTACAGCTTATTAAAAAATTTAGTCATGTGATATAGTAAAAATTTGCGTAATTATCTTAATTTGTGTGAAACATGTCATTATTAAGATAGTTTATCAAAAACATGTCATTATTACACTTTTTATAAAACATAATGAATATCTTACAAATCTACTATTTAAACTAAACTTATTCATAGATTTGGTCCATATCATTTTATACTTACTATAATTTTTATTAAGTTTACTTGATTTTAAGTTTATTGAAAAAGTGTGGGCACAACAACACACATGCATGTGTTGGTGGTGGTTGAGAAATAAAATAAAAATGTGAATTACAATAGCATTTTCCCCTATAACTAACAGGTTGTTCTACATGACTAAATATCTTCTAACCAGTGGCATTTTCATAGGCAATTATAAATAGTATATTAATTAGTGTAATATCTAAAAGAAAAAATGTATATAAGACAATAAAAATACATGTATTTAAAGCTAAATGGAGAAAAAAGAAGCAAAAGTGTTATGCTAGAGATTTGATCCCGGAGTTGAGGGTGTCAAGTGACCCCCCTTTTTCCTAAATAGGTCCGCCCCTGTTTCTAACTAACATATTTCTTCAAAAATGCAAAAACAAATTGAGATTTATCTTGTCGCAACTTTTTTTTTTTAATCATTATCATGTCGCAGTTTGATGGACCCGTGATTTTGAGTTTCTTCATTTTTTTCTATATCATTAATATTATATATATATATATATGCATATATATTTGAGTTTGAGTCAGATCAATTTATACTGATTAGTTGTAAAGAATTTGAAACTTTGAAGCATGGATAAAGGGTTTAAATAAGGTTTTAGGGATTTAGGAATTCATGTTTAAGATTCGGTTAGAAAGTATAGGATTCAGTTTTTACTTTTTAAGATTTGTAGTTTAGTTGAATATACATTGGTGCTCTTTTAATTATTTTTAACAAAAAGAAGAAGTTATTTTTAACAAGATAAAGACTATTAAAAAAATCTCTTGAAAATAAATGATGTTTTGGTTCAACAAAACTTGAATACATTAATTATTAAGGGTTAACAAAAAAAATTATTAAGGGTAATTTAAAAACTGTGAGAGAAAAAACATTAATCATTGCTCAAGTCTTTCTTCTTCTTTTTTTGGTCGCTCAATGCTCAAGTGTGTTCTGCTTTCTAGAGCAGCAACTTTTTGACAAAAGGAAAAAGAAAAACATCTTTCTCAACCTTATTAAAAATAGAACAAACGTGTCTAGGTAGAAGAACTGTAGAAACTAACTAGTTAGTTTCAATTGATATAAGACATAGCAAAAACGTGAGAGATTGAATATTCACGGCGTTGTGGTTTTCTTTTGCTAACAATGATTTTACATGACATTTTTGCGAAACGTTTTATTTTCTTAAAAAATTGTGTTACATAATTGTTTTTTTGTTTGTTCTATAATTACGTAACAGCTCTTAACGTTTACAATAAATATATATTTTCTAACGTTTATATTTTTATTAGATATTTTTTCCCCAAACTTTTTTCTTTATTTTAAACTGAGTTCGTTTAATCTTTAATTATAGAACATTCTTTTTTTTTTGTCATCAATTATAGAACATGTTAAAAGCTCTTTTATTTCCAAATATTTTACAATATAAATATATTAGAGGACCGAGGAACTTATTGTACCTCATCATTCTTCCTTCTGGTTAACTGAAAATGGAGTGTAGTTCAGTGAGTGTACTAGGAATATTACTGGTATTTCCTCTCCTTCATAACCTTGTCACCATCTCCGGGCAGAATCTTCCGGCGGTGGGTTTGTTCACTTTCGGAGATTCCAACTTCGACGCTGGAAATAAAAAGTTCCTCACAAGTGCTCCACTTCCTCAAAACTTTTGGCCTTACGGTAAATCTCGAGATGACCCTAAGGGCAAGTTTTCTGATGGCAAAATTGTCCCGGACTTTATTGGTAAGTTTGTAAATTTATCTCTATTTTACACTTTTAATTTTTTCAAAAGGAATCAGATTGTTTTATTATATCTTTCTAATCCCAAGTAAACATATAGAGGACAACATATGGTTTGTGGATTGATGCTTATTTGTTATCCTTCATGTTAAAATTCTGTCCCAATACAGTTGTTAAATATTTTACTTAAATCAATAAATGATTTTATAATGAGTTCGATTAAAAATAAGCAATTGCAACGGGTACTTCAATATTGCAAACTCTTTTATAATGTGTGAAAAGTTGGTAAAAACGTAACGGGCTAGTAATTGTTTTTTCAAAGGTCTCAATCTGAATCAGCCTGATTTCTTTAATATTTTAACAACGTATACAAGATGAACACGCTCTTTATAGGTATAATGCTATAATGCATATCATTTAACCATTAAGAAAACTAGCTACTCGTTTTTATAGGTACTCTATACTAAATGGAAATTTTGATTGGTAATTAAAGATATATGAAATTGATGAGGGGTGAATAAATCACAGCAAAATTCATGGGGATACCACACGATTTACCGCCGGCGCTAAAACCCGGCACCGATGTGTCACGAGGAGCCAGCTTCGCCGTCGGGTCCGCTTCCATTCTTGGATCTCCAAAAGATTCTGTAAGCTCACTTAAAATATTTGTTAATCAATCGTAAAGCAATGTCATAATAAAGATTCACATTTTTTTGGTAGTTGGCTCTGAATCAACAAGTGAGGAAATTCAATCAGATGATATCAAATTGGAAAGTGGATTACATTCAGAAATCAGTGTTTATGATTAGCATTGGTATGGAAGATTACTACAACTTTACCAAAAACAATCCTAATGCTGAAGTTTCTGCTCAACAAGCTTTCGTTACTTCTGTCACTAACCGGTTTAAGAGTGATATCAACGTAAGTATTTTCATCCAAAACTAATCAAAAATTAATACGAGTTAGTGATATAGATATGTTGTTATAATGATTAATTGCAGTTGTTGTATTCATCTGGAGCTAGTAAATTCGTCGTACACTTGCTAGCGCCATTAGGTTGTTTACCGATCGCAAGACAAGAATTTAAAACCGGTAACAATTGTTACGAGAAACTCAATGATTTGGCCAAACAACACAACGCTAAAATTGGACCGATTTTGAACGAAATGGCGGAAACTAAACCGGATTTCCAATTCACCGTTTTCGATTTCTACAACGTTATTCTTCGCAGGACACAAAGAAACATGAACTACCGTGAGTTACAATTCGCCATTCAAAGTTCCACACTATCATTAATATCGTTATATGCTTTTACTTTGAAGCAAACATTTAATAATACTTGTTGTTATGACTAATTAGGGTTTTCCGTGACGAATATATCGTGTTGCGGTGTTGGGACGCATTATGCATATGGTTGTGGTTTACCTAACGTGCACTCGAAGTTATGCGAATATCAAAGATCCTACCTTTACTTCGACGCACGTCATAACACAGAGAAAGCACAAGAAGCGTTTGCTCATCTTATCTTTGGAGCTGACCCAAATGTTATCCAACCTATGAATGTTCGTGAGCTCATGGTGTATCCTGTTAATGAGCCTATGCGTGAGTTTTGGGAGGATCCAATGGATGAGAAGTTATCGTTAGTCCAATACTAGTGGATCTGTCTACCTCGTTTAGTTCTTGAGCTCACTATTTTCTATCTCTAGATCACGTACGAGCTCTTGGAATTTGTAATGTATTGTTCTTAATTAGTTGCGAAGTAAAATAATTAATACTGTTTAAATCCTCAACTCTGCTTATTTTCATAAGAAAAAAATAATCAATTAATGGGTAATTTGATAGACCTGAGAATATAACCAAAGCATATATATGACCTGCTTTGTGCTCATATTAGACAAGTTTCGGGCCATACGCACTCATTAGAACGAAATGATTGAATTTGGTGGAATCATTTAAGACTTATGGATTTCAAATTACATAACTCACTTGAGTCATTTTATTTACTTTTTTTTTTGTTTTTTTTTGCAATTCTTGTTGTAATGAAATAGTGGAAATGGTTTCAATTTTTAACTGTTCCAAAATTATTTTATAATAAGTGTTGTTTTAGGTTTTAATATAAAATTTTGGTTAAAGTTCCAAATTTTATTTATACTGTTTTAATGTGTTAACTAGAATGAATTAATCATAGTAAAACAATTTTTTTTTAGTTTGTAGTATTTAAAAAAAACGAACACTTGATCTGAAATGCATGGAGTATTTTCTTAGTTACGTTTTCATAGGTGAGAGGTTCCATTTGACATGTTTTTTTATATATTTTATTGAAATATAGGAATATGCATTTAAATCTTCTTCTGCCCTCAATGCATGATCGATCTTCTTGATACTAGTAACAATAAATGTATCTTGAAAATTAAGAATAAATAAAATAGAAATGGGATACCAGTTGTGCATTAACTAGGTGTGTAGAAAAAAGAAAAAAATGAACCTCGAGCAACACGTTATCATATATTCATATTTAAATAACAATATTTTTCAATTGCTAAATTGCTTTTTTCTTAAAAACAATCTTTTTGATAAAAAAAATTCAGTTGCCAAATTGTGTAGTATTTACAATATAAATATAACGTATCGGTCTACGAGCTAAGACACAAAAGCAATCTTCTACTCATTTACTGTTCTGTTTCACTTTCTCTCTCTCTGTATACTCTCTAAATGATGGCAAAAAACTGTAATTTAGTCAGTGTTCTATGTGTATTTTTGGTATTGACCCTCTTTAACAAACCCATCACCGTCGCCGGGCAGAATATTCCGGCGGTGGGCTTGTTCACCTTTGGTGACTCCAACTTCGACGCCGGAAACAAACAGACTCTCACCAAAACCTTACTCCCTCAAACTTTCTGGCCGTATGGAAAATCCCGAGATGATCCCAACGGCAAATTCTCCGACGGCCTCATCGCTCCAGACTTCCTCGGTGCGACATTTTTTTGTTTGTATAACTGAAAGATCTTAATCCGAATTCTACAAAACATAAAACATGCAAAATGATATTTTTTATCATTTAAAACGTTAGTACAAATGACGAGTGTTGGATATTAGTTAATTACTAAAAATAACGGTTAAAATATTTTAAAAATAAAAAAGGTTCAGCTGGTATTCACTTTTCGAAACACATGGATTTTTTTTTGATTTTTTTTCGTTAACAGATTCGGAGATTATATTTGTATTATATGAAAACCTAATATATTTAATGTACAAAATGCAGCTAAATTCATGAGGATTCCGATCGTGATCCCGCCGGCCCTTCAACCGAACGTCAATGTCTCACGTGGAGCTAGTTTCGCCGTCGCTGATGCTACTCTACTCGGAGCTCCGGTGGAATCTGTAAGTCAACTTAATTTCTTACTATAATCATCTTATTCAAAATAAATGAACCATGTCTGTCTTTTATTGACCCGGTCATACATAGCCGGTCCTTAATTTACCTTCAGGTGGCCTTAGCACAATTGGAAGATGGCCTTCTTAATGATATAAAATATATTAAAGGTTTTACCAAATTACTGTTTTTATTTTTTTTGGCGAATGATTTAGTATATATCTTCTGGTCTAAAGCATGTGCTTGACCTGTCTTATGGACTAGCCTGGATCATACTAAACGGCATATTTTTGTTTTATTAAAGACATCTGACTTTAACTGCAATTATAATTTTGTCTTTTTGTCTTTTTTTGTTTTTTTAGTTGACTCTGAATCAACAAGTGAGAAAGTTCAATCAAATGAAAGCAGCAAATTGGAATGATGATTTCGTGAAGAAGTCAGTGTTTATGATATACATTGGTGCAAACGATTACTTGAATTTCACCAAGAACAACCCTAACGCCGATGCATCTACTCAACAAGCTTTTGTCACTTCCGTGACCAACAAGTTAAAGAACGATATCAGCTTGTTGTATTCATCAGGAGCGAGTAAATTTGTGATCCAAACCCTAGCTCCATTGGGTTGCTTACCCATCGTCAGACAAGAGTTCAACACCGGGATGGATCAATGCTATGAGAAACTCAACGATTTGGCTAAACAACACAACGAAAAAATTGGACCGATGTTGAACGAATTGGCTAGAACAGCTCCTGCATCAGCTCCTTTCCAATTCACCGTCTTTGATTTCTACAACGCGATTCTTACTAGGACGCAGAGGAACCAAAACTTCCGTGAGTTGGTTAATTATCATGGTTTAATTTCATTTTTAAATTTTTTTATAACTTCTAATACCATGTGTTTAATATTTGCCATTCTTAGGATTTTTCGTTACGAACGCATCGTGCTGCGGAGTTGGGACACATGATGCTTATGGTTGCGGTTTTCCTAACGTACATTCGAGGCTATGCGAGTACCAACGGTCTTACCTATTCTTCGACGGACGTCACAACACTGAGAAGGCGCAAGAGATGTTTGGTCATCTTCTTTTTGGAGCCGATACAAATGTTATCCAACCGATGAACATCCGTGAGCTTGTCGTTTACCCTGCCGATGAACCTATGCGTGAGTCTTGGGTGCCCCCAACGTCAGCCACCGTTCAACTCAGGGAGAGCCGCGGTTACGAGTATTACTGAGTCTCTAAAATCAATATTTAGGGATCGATCGGGGTTTCTATAAGGGTTATGAGTCAAATTATAACTGGATCAATATCGGAATCTTGAGTAGTTTTAATTTCCAATGTTTTCATGTTTCTCTAGTGAGTTTTCCTCCATAATAAAAGATTGATCTCTGCAACTCTTACCCCTTGCAAATCTTTTATTTAAAAGAAACAAAACTTTTACATAAATTTATTTCTTTTTTTTGTCAACCACATATTAAAAGGTAATTCCATAATTAAAAAAAGAAGGCACAAGAAGCGTTTTCTCATCATCTTATCTTTTGGAGCGGACCCAAATGTTATCCAACCTATGAATGTTCGTGAGCTCATTGTGTATCCTGTTAATGAGCCTATGCGTGAGTTTTGGGAGGATCCAATGGATGAGAATATCATCGTTAGTCCATGACGTCGACGTCGATGCTAGTGAATCTATCTAACTCGTTTAGTTCTTGAGCTCACTATTTTCCATCTCTATACCATGAACGAGCTCTTGGAATTTGAAATGCGCTGTTATTAATTTGTTGAGATTTAAAATAATAATGTAACCTCAACTCTGTTTTTTCCATAAGAAAAATCTCAATGAGTAACGTGATAAACCTGACAATATGAACCAAAGCGTGTCCAATGACCTGCTTTGTGCTCAGATTAGACAAGTTTCGGGCCACATGCACTCCATTAGAACAAAATGATAAATTTTGGTGGAATCAATTTAAGAAGGTAGTGGATTCAATTTGAGACCTTTTTTACCCTCTTTTTTTGTTTGCAATTATTCTTGCAAGGTAATATTCGAAATGATTGGCAACAAAGAAAATAAAAAGTAGAAATTATAAAGTTCCAGAAAAGATAAGTTTATACATCTGGCTTTGGGGCCGGCTATATTTACAGTTAATTTTCATATGAAATAAAACCAAAAATCATATATATAGATAATAGATGAACCAAACAAATGAGGCGTTCTTCATATAAAACTTCATCTTCACGTAAGCAAATGTGTTTTATTTTTATCTAGTTTCTGCACTCTTTTAGAAACAAAATTGTTCACCTTTCTGTCGTTCTAATGATTCCAATCAAATTGATAATTACTAGAACTTACAAACGAATAAGGACCAACTCTTCTGTATTTGATATAGACACTCTCTCAAAACTTAATCTTCTCTAATCTTCACTGTAAATCTTAAGGAACAACTCTCCACAAGTTTTTATAATTTATATATACATAACTAAGCTATTACCTATACTATTAAGATTGTGTCAACGCAAAATTGAGTTATTCTTTCTTATTTAAATTTGAACTATTAAAAATATGTAAATAATTAACGAAAATCTTTGTCAAAACACTATTAAGAAAATAATTTCAAAAATTAACATGATGATAAAATATAGATTGTTAATTGTTTTTTTTAATTGTTTTCAAGTAATTTAATCAATAATATGATGAGGATGATTAAGGAAATTACTATAATTTATCTTTTAAAGAATATCTTAGCATAGGTATGAGTTGTTTTTGCAAAATTTTAATAATTGATTTAAGTTATCTAAACGTTATTAAAATTATTATCCAAATTATCTATAATTATCCGAACATATTCGTCTCTTGTCTATTCTGGTAGTGATATTTTATGTATCTATATTATTCATATATCGTATCAGTATAATCTGACTTATTTAAAAATATCTATTTGATATGTATTTTGATATTAAAAATATTTTAATTCGAGTTGTGTACTCGTAAATTATCCAAAAGTTTTAGCAGAAATAAACATATCTACGTATATGTTGGTGTTGAAATTTTTTTGTTGAATTTGGCTAGTCAGCAAAATTTAGTTTTATGCAAATGGTTACTGCAGAAATTACTGAATCTGGTTTAGTGTTACCATTTACACCCTATATTTCCGTGAAATTTGTATGTTTAATTCTACTTCTTGCCTCTAAATGCACGATCTTTTCAGCACTTCGAAGAGGTTAAAGTGACTTTTACCCGATGAGAAGGGAATTGTGTGGCAGATAGAATTGCTAGGGAATCTCTTTCTTTTCTGAATTATGATCCCAAATTGTATTCTATATTGCCGGATTGGGTTAAAGCTTATGTGTATTCAGACTCTTGTGTAATTGTAAGTTGTTGTTGAACCAAAAAAAAAAAAGCACGATCTTTCTTGGTACTCGTAGTAACAATAGATATTTTGTTGAGAATTAAAAATAAAGTAGAAGAGAAACCAGTAATGCGTCAGACGTGATTAAGCGAACTATATAATATAATTGATCGATAATCGTTTGCTAGTGCGTTAAATAGGTGTATAGTAAAATGAACCTCGCGCTACACGTTATTATTTGTATAGTAAAATGAACTATTATTTTCATTGCCAAATTGTAGTACTTGCAATATAAATATAACGAATCGGTCTACGAGCTAAGGCACAAAAGCAATCTTCTTCTCTTTTCACAGTTCTGTTTCTCCCTCTCTCTAAATGATGGCAAACAACTGTAATTTAGTCAGTGTTCTATGTGTAATTTTGGTATTGACCCTCTTTCACAACCCCATCACTGTCGCCGGACAGAATAGTCCGGTGGTCGCCTTGTTCACCTTTGGTGACTCCAACTTCGACGCCGGAAACAAACAGACTCTCACCAAAACCTTAGTCGCTCAAGGTTTCTGGCCGTACGGAAAATCTCGAGATGATCCCAACGGCAAATTCTCCGACGGCCTCATCACTCCGGACTTCCTCGGTACGACTTCTTTTCTAATCGAATCCTACTCTAATCTTTAAAACATTAAGTATGTTAAAAATAGTATGATTACGTAAAAATAATCATAAACAGTAGTATTTATAAATGCATTTTAAGTATGCTACTAGTGAATTACTTAAAAAATAGTAAATAGTATGATTAAAAAAAAGATTATAAATGCATTGGTTCAGCGGCTATTCACTTTTCGGGACACATTCTATGAAATTTTATTTATTATTTTCGTCAACAGATTCGGAGATGTAGTACAAGGAATGATTTGATATTATATGAAAAACTAAAATATTTTTAAAATACAAAATGCAGCTAAATTCATGAAGATTCCGCTCGCGATCGCGCCGGCGCTTCAACCGAACGTCAATGTCTCACGTGGAGCTAGTTTCGCCGTCGAAGGTGCTACTCTACTCGGAGCTCCGGTGGAATCTGTAAGTAAACTTAATTTCTTATTATATAAGAGTCATGTATATATCTATAGTCAACACCTAATTCAAAGAAAATCAATTATATCTGTCTATTATTGACCCGGTCATACTAAGCGGGATTCTTTTTGTTTTACTTCACAGAAAAGCATGTGACTTAATATCAATAAGCTTTACTTTAATTGCACTTATAATATTGGTTTAATTTTTGTCTTTTTCTCTTTTTTGGTTCTTTAGATGACTCTGAATCAACAAGTGAAAAAATTCAATCAAATGAAAGCAGCAAATTGGAACGATGATTTCGTGGCAAAGTCAGTATTTATGATATACATTGGTGCAAACGATTACTTAAATTTCACCAAGAACAACCCTACCGCTGATGCATCTGCTCAACAAGCTTTTGTTACTTCCGTGACCAACAAGTTAAAGAACGATATTAGCGCGTTGTATTCATCAGGAGCGAGTAAATTCGTGATCCAAACCTTAGCTCCATTGGGTTGCTTACCCATCGTCAGACAAGAATACAACACCGGGATGGATCAATGCTATGAGAAACTCAACGATTTGGCTAAACAACACAACGAAAAAATTGGACCGATGTTGAACGAAATGGCTAGAAACTCTCCTGCATCAGCTCCTTTCCAATTCACCGTCTTTGATTTCTACAATGCCGTTCTTACTAGGACGCAGAGGAACCAAAACTTCCGTGAGTTGGTTAATTATCATGGTTTAATTTCATTTGTTTTAGTTTTATAACTTCTAATACCAAGTCATTAATATTTGTCATTCTTAGGGTTTTTCGTCACGAACGCATCGTGCTGCGGAGTTGGATCTCACGATGCTTATGGTTGCGGTTTACCTAACGTGCATTCGAAGCTATGTGAGTACCAACGGTCTTTCCTATTCTTCGACGGACGTCACAACTCCGAGAAGGCGCAAGAAATGTTTGCCCATCTTCTTTTTGGAGCCGATACAAATGTTGTCCAACCGATGAACGTCCGTGAGCTTACTGTTTACCCAGTCGATGAACCCATGCGTGAATTTTGGGTGCCTCCAACGCCAGCTACTGTCCACGCCAGCGACTCTAGCTCGTCCACTAGCCGCGGTTACGAGTATTACTGAGTCTTTTTAAAACTCAATCTTTAGGGTCAATCAGGTTTTCTACAATGGTCATGAGTTAATTTATAACCGAATCAAAATCGGAATCTTGATGTTTTTGATTTGCAATGTTTTCCTGTTTCTCTAGTGAGTTTTTCTCTATAATAAAAGATTGATCTTATCAACTCTTTCCACGTCCTGGAATTTATCGAGAGTTCATTAGTCTATCGATTTACTCTAATCTATTCGATATCTTATATTCCTTCTGTTCATTTTTGTTTGATTTTTTAGAAAAAACATAAATATTAAGAAAATATATTAAATGTTGCTTTTAAATGTATTGTTTTTTGTGATTTACAATTTTCAATAACTCTAAACCAATGATATTTACTAATTTGTATTGAAGTTTACAATTTATCAATTATAACTAATAACTATTGTATTAAAAATCTAAAAAATCAATATTTTTGAAATAATTTTTTTTCTAAACAATTAAACAAAAAGAAACAGAGTAAGTATAAATTATGTAAAAATATATGACTGATTCGTTTTATGACACCGAATTAAAATAATAAGCTAATTCCTTTTGGTTTCTTTTGACCCAACAATAAGCTAATTATAATTATAAAACGAATATGATAAAGTATCTTTTACCAGCTGGGAAAATATAATACTCCCAAACTGAAAATAAATATCATTACCAGTTGGGATTATTTTATTACAGTAAATACATATAGTGGGCATTAGTGATCTGATTTTGTGGATCATAAGCGACAGGAAAATAAAAATATAATAAGACCAAACAAATCTCATCCGCTAAATCTGGTCATAAGTTTAAGTATTTTTTTTCTATTTAAATAAGAAAAAAATGACGCTAAATCTGGACATAAGTTAAAACATACAAATTGAAATAGTATAATTTAAAAATCTCAATAATTGAAGCAACACACCGATCTTGACTTTATCTCTCCTTTATCTACGTTCAATGTTGATAATTAATTCCATAAAATAGTAGTAAAACGATTTGGATCCATCACATGATAAATATAGTAGATCCGTCTAATATGGTAACATTTTATTTGTCGTATATAATTGAAAAACTCAACTGTTTATATTACTATTCAACACGTTGGTGACTGCCGAAGTTTCTGGTTCACACTACAGTCTCACACATCAACACATATGAGGTCATGTACTTTCCAAATTGCAGTTTATACAATATGTAGAGAAAAAAATATGAGAAGACATGAGGAACAACTTTCAACAGCGACTAACCTCATCAAGGATATCGATCGAACAGTCCGATCTAAAGACTCACGGTAAAGGCAAGTTTGATGATGCTTTGTGTAACTGGTTTGCCACAAGACGTCTCTAATATTTCAAAATACAAACTGTTTTCCTAATTAAAATTTAAGCTCAACATTTAAATTTAAACAAATTATTGCATAATGTAAACAAAGTTGTTTTTGGTGAATCAAATTTACATTCGTACAAAAAAATTAACAATCGTCGTAGGGTTATTAATGGTTTTTCTCGCGCTGGCGGCTAATCTTCCCGTGCAAGAAAGGTCAACGCAAATAAGCCCTAATAATAAGGTTTCTGCTACGACATGCTTGTTTCTTGTGTCTATCTAATTGTCTTTGTACCTTAGTATTTCATCAAGTTTATTTACTTTCACCATAGAATTGTTCTCCTTTCCACACAAAAAAACTAATCGATTTTATTATTATCCTAACTCAAAAAATTACATGACTAACATTATTAGACAATATATAGTGACCTCGTCAGTTATTTTCATATACATACATATAGGCGATTTTTATGTAAGCCTAAGTTCAAATAAAGCTTTGAGATTATAAGGTCTAGTGACATTAGGCGGCCCGTTCCAAATCAGCTCTGCGATTTGTCGATGAGCCTTTTCCGTCAAATGAGAGGAATCATAGAACAAATAATCGGTAACGTTTTCGCATAGGCCGTAACCTTGCGACGGTCCTATTCTGTTTCCACACGTATTGATTCCTCTCAGTGGTCCGCTTCCACAACATGCCTTCTTCCCTTCCTTGAACCCTAAAAATTAACAAACATAACACAAAATGTTCTTAAAGGTAACCTATAGATCGATCTCTTACATATATGTAAATACCAAGTTTAGTAACCATATTTTGAAGGACTGTTGATTCTTTCGGAAAGAGAAGTGTGATAGTCATGAAGGGCGTATCTAAAACCCGATAATTGGCGTTGTAGCCGCCTTAAAACATCGGGAAACTTCTTGTTGTGCATGTCGATAAGCTCAGCGACAGGTTTGAAACAAGATCCTATCTTTGTTCGGTCTCTTATCAATGAATTTGGTGAACATTCGTACGGTCCCACGTTCAAAAATCCAAACTTTCTTCCTCCCATTTTATACACTTCCTAAGATCACATAACATATATATATAACTCAGTTTTAGAAAAAAGGTAAATATTTGAAATTATTTTCCGATTTTTGTTTACCTCGATAACGAATGTAATGTTACCGATAACAAAATCGACGAATTTCTCTTTGGAGTTGGATTTGAAAGTTGAGGAGTTTGCAGAGAAAGGATAAAAATAGTCGTTGGCCCCGATATGAAACAGATAAACAGCTCTTGAGAAAACCCTTTTGGTTTCTGCATCTCCTAGTTCAGATCTCAAGCTCTTTTCAACATCTTTGAAGTTGTTTAACTGTGTTCCCAAATTTATCACCTTACATGATAAAAAAGAAGAAGTGGAACATATCAATTAATCAAATAACACTATATATCATCGGTTAAAGTAATAAAAATTACACAATTGTTTTAATTTCTACGCCCTTTATTTCAATTTAAATATCTTTCTAAATTTTTTTCTCTTTCAAATAAATACCATTAACTAATATTTCAATATCTATTAAAGTCAAAATGAAAATTCATTAACATCAATTATGAAATAAACCAAAATTCCAAGAGTTAATAGTTTTTGTAAGTACATAAAAACAGAAACATTTAAGGTTGCGCATGAAGAATATCAAAACAACATTTCTAGTGAAATGGAACAGTAGTAAAAAACTGATGATATTTACCATTCCAAGAAAGGATTCGGCTAAAGCTCCGGCGCCAGCAGAAGCAAAACTTACTCCATAGGTAAATTGATTGTTACCGTTGTTTGGTTGTAGATTTGGCGGGATCGACGGCAACCATGCCTTTTCGGCTTCCAGGTCAGCAATTAGTGAATAAAAAAATGTTAAACATTCCTAGGAAATAAAAATAACAAAGCAGAGTAGTTTTGTTATGTTAACGATGAAGTCGGGAATCAAACGTCCATCGGATAATCTTCCGGTGGGAAACTTGAAATTGGTTTGACCGTACGGCCAGATATTAGACCGGAAACTTGAGACAGTATTGATGTAGTTGTTGTTTCCGGCATCAAAAAGAGAATCTCCGAACACGAACAAAGCAGCTTGATTTGTTACCAGATTATTATTGTCTATGCAGTTGATTGAGCCGATCGACAAGATTATTGTGTAGACGAAGAAGATGATCAAAACTAATCGAACCATGTTTAATCGTTAACGTTTATGTTCTGTCCACAAGCTAGCACTTGTTGAATATATATATTTATAATTTTTTTTATAACAGTTTTGTTCTAACAGTTTTTTTTTTCTTGGTTATAGAGTATAGACATTCTTAATTATGCATGGTCAAGTTTGTTGTTCTAAAGCAAAATTTTCCGATGCACGGCTTTAATCAAAATCGATATGATGTCTTGTTGATTAAAGTATGTAGGTGACAAAGACAACATACATGTTTTAATCATAGATTTTCGAATTTGTTTTTATTTATGTATATAGAAATATATAAGAACCTACTCCATCTAATCTAGAAAATAAAACGAGTTATCATACAAAAATAATAATCCGAAAATTAATACCAAATTGTTGTGGAAATGTGAGGATACGATCGAATGATTATGCGAACGAAATATTGTAGTCATATAGATTATTATAGTGTAAGTGTGATCGGTCTAATACAGCGACAATACCATATGACAAGTTAAACTAGTAAAGTTTATTGTAGCAATCAAAGTATTTTTTTTTATTTTTTTAACAATTTAATGAGGATAAAAACACAAAAGGTGTAATGGAAATTTCCAAAGATTTATCGATTTGTGTTTATATATTTCAAATCACGTGTTCGATTTAAATAAATAGATACGACGTTAAATCAAAACCGGTAAAACGTAACCTTACAAACCTTGAAAATCAACAAAAAAACTTAGAACAAAAGGGCTTGATAGTCAAAAGGAAAAGTAGTTGTTCTTCATATTTTCACACATAATCATTACTTACTTGATAATTTGATGATAATGTTTTGAAAATATTTAGGATTAGAAACAAAGAAGCTTTATGATTAGTCAAAACTTCAAATTAATACTTTTCTAGAATCAAAAGCATATGCATGTGTCACTTTTGACATGATAAAATAGTAAAGAATAGAGCGAACGAGCGACGTCTTGCCGCCAAACTGGACCGTGGATCGCGTTTGGTCGCAGCGACTTGAAAATTTCGATTCTTCTTCGTCACCGATTAATAGAAAATTTGGTTATATGATAACTTGTAAGTTTTATAATTGCCAAATGGGTAGTTGTTTTTTGTGTGTAGTAAAAAGCAGTAACTAACAAGTTTCTTTTGGAATAAGTAACAATCATCTTTTTGGGTCAAATAAGTAATATTATCATCTATTTCAAATAAGACTAGCCGTTTCTTTAGAACGGTAAAAACAAATATTAGTAGAATGTTAAACCATGGAGGGGTAATAAAAGGAAACATAAAAGAGACCTTGACTTAGCTGTCTCCAAATATATTTTTTATTCTCTTTAAAAACCTCCAAATTTCAAATATTTGTTCTCAGACTTTGATTTTGCTTTTTTTTTGTTTTTTTTTCAGATTCCTCGTTAGGTGGTGCAATGAAGATTCTTATCAAGACAGAGAAGGGAAAGACCATAAACCTAGAGCTTGAGGATAGCTCCGAGACAATCGACATCAAGATCCATGCAGAGCCGACCCGTCAACTGGTTTTGGGTCTGGGTCAGGGACCTCAGGGTGAAATGATGAGTATTTTTGTATCAACGCTTAAGGGGAAAACATTCAACCTAGAGGTGAAGGGATCTGAGATCATTCAACAAGTCAAGAACATGATCCATGACCAGGTCCCACCAGTGAAGAAGCAAGAGGCAAATTGATCAGCTCGGTGACTCGCTTAAAACAAGATCCTATCTTTGTTTGGTATACAATCAATGAGGCTGGTGCACAATCGTCCGCTCCCATGTTCAAGAATCCAAACTTCCTCCCTTCTATTTATAGTTCTATGATACACTTCCAAAGAAAAGAAACATAATCTCTTAAATTTCGGACCAAGATTTTTCATACAAGCAATTTTGTAGATAAACTTTGATATGATTTACCTCGATAATAGCGGTCGTGTTACCAACAACAAAATGTACGTACAGTATTTCTCTTTGGGATTGGATTGGAAAGTGGACGAATTTGTAGATTATGGATACAGAGAATCGTTAACTCCAATATGAAACAGATAAACATCTCTTGATATAATCATTGCATAATTGTGTTCTCAAATTTATCACCTTGAGTGGTTAAAAGGGTTTAAAAGGTCAAACAATTATGCAATGATCATTAATTTTTATTAATAATATATATACCATTCCGGGAAATGTTCCCACTAAAGCTCCGGCATCGGCGGAGGCAAAAATTTACCTCATAAGTATATGGTTGTTACCGTTACTTGGTTGTAGAACTGGCGGGATCAACGGTAACCATGCATACTTCGCTGCCACGTCAACGATAAGTTGATAACATTTTCAGAAACAAAATAAAATAACAAAACATAGTATTTTTGGTACCGATGAAATCAAGAATTGAGCGTCCGTCGGAGACTCTTCCGGTAGAGAATTTGAAAGTGGTTTGGCCGTATGGCCAGTAATTAGATCGAAAACTGGGAAGAGTATCGATGTAGTTGTTGTTTCCGCCATCAAACACAGAATCTCCAAACACGAACAAAGCGGATTGGTCTGTTACCAGATTGTTGTTGTTGTTGTTGTTGTTGTTGTTGTCTTCCATGTTTAATAATTAATATTGTGTTCTTGGTTTTACTGTAAATGCTCTGTTTTATTTGTATATGAATGCTTTGTTTCGTTCGTCATGGAATAGCAAGTGCTGTGTCAATTCGACTAAATAAAGAAAACTTGTGGTCAAATTGAAAATTTGGTCGAATTTATGAAGATTATGAAGTCATGATAGAACTTGTAAACCTTCTACATTCGGTCGAGGAACACAAAAATTGAAAATTTGAAAAAAAAAAGATAAAAAAGAAATCGAAGGGGCAGCATTTGGTTTCTTCACTGATCAATTAATAGCTTTTAATCAAAGACCACGTTTCCAAAGAAAAATAGTCAAAACAACGAATAAGTATTATTGGAACTGTAAGACAAATAAATCTCTTTGCAAAGTGGTATGTATAAAAAAAGACAGAGAGGAGAGAGAGAGAGAGAGATAAAAGTTGAGTTTGCTATGCATATTTCGATTAAGACGTTGGAGGGAAAGAGGATAAAGCTAGAGGTTGAAGATAGCTCCAACACCATCGACCTCAAGATCCATGGAGAGCCGACCCGTGAATTGGTTGTGGATCTGAGTCCAACTCCAGATACGGGTGCGATCATGATGATTTTTATTAAGACTCTTACGGGGAGAACCAACACCTACGAGGTTAAGGGGTCTGACACCATTAGAGAACTCAAGGCCAAGCATGAGGAGAAAGAAGGCATTCCAGTAGAACAGCAGAGGCTAATCTTTCAAGGCAGGGTACTCGAGGATAGTAAAGCCATATCTGACTATAACATCAAGCATGAGTCGACCCTTCACATAACGTTACATCAATGTGGTTGCTAAAATGTAACTTGTTTTCATTTCCTGTTTTTTTTGTTTGTTTTTTTTATCGTTTCTAAAGACTTGGTGTTCGATTTCCAATCAATAAAATTGCATGTTTAATTTATTCAATGACGTTACAAGGATAATGATTTATGAAACTCAACAACTATTTCTTTTAGCCCTGCGAATTAAACCCGACCCGGTTTGTCCACATCTGAGGTTTGGGAAAATCTGTTCGGGTTCGGTTATTTGATGAAACCGATCGGAAAGATTATATAATTGAGATCGGTTATTTCCTCGATTCGGTTACCTTAAAATCTTAACCTAAATTACTAATGAGCCGTAATTCTATCAAGGGTATGGCTCCCACACATCGTGTATATTATGACTAACTAAAATTTATTTAACGACTCTTATTACGGGCAATACACCATAAAATGCTGTGAAGCTCCGTAGCTATCCGATTCACCATTGGAGGGAAAGTATCACGAGTAACTTTTTGTTATCGTCGTACCGAAAAGGAGAAATTTGAAAAGGCGTGGACAACCAATTTAACCTCCTAAATTCCTTAAATATTGATTTTACAGAGAGTTTACTAACAAGTAACAACTGAAGAAAAACAAAAATTGCAAAAAGTAAATATCCGAAGAAAAAAAACACGCCAAAAGGCAGCATTTGCTTCTTCACAATAATAATAAATAAACGGTCAACATTACGAATAAATAATAACATGGGAAATTGTAAACAAATTAAATAACTCACTCTCCAAAGATGTATAAAAGAAAACCCCAAAGAGTCTAGGAGAATTCATGTTAACAATGCAGATTTCGATCAAGACAGTAAAGGGTAAGAGCATAAACCTAGAGGTTGCAGATAGCTCAGACACGATCGACCTCAAGATCAATGGAGAGCCGACACGTCAATTGGTACTGCGTCTCGGTCCGGCTGTACTCATGCGGATTTTTGTATCGACTATAAAGGAGAAAACATTTATCCTGGAGGTGAAGGGGTCCGATACCATTAAAAAACTCAAGTCCATGATCCATGATCAGGGAGGCCCACCAGTGGATCAGCAGGATCTAAACCATCTTGGCACGAAGCTCAAGAACAATGCCACCATATCTGACTACAACATCAAGCCCGACGCGAACCTTGTCATTATGCAGAATGGTTGTATCTGCTGATTTTTTTTTGTTTTTTCTAAAATAAAGCTACTTATCTGTTCTAAAAACATGGTGGTAGAGTTTTAAATACAATATTCGTGTTCCTATATATTCTCTCACTCTTCCTCCCTTATTTCTTTTCACGTTGAACCAAATAGTCTTTCACTAGTCCTCATCTCAACCATATAACTAAATTTTCAAATTTATAAAAAATGAGAAATGTTGCAATTAGATGCTAATAGACCATTTAGCAAAGAGTCCTCCTAAAGTCATCTTTATCTTTTCTAAAGACTAGGCATGGTCGATTTCTAATCCTAAATATTTGAAAATGAAAATGAAATCGATTTACTGGGAGCCGAGGATTTAATAAAATTAGTTAATAATTTATTTCTTAAATCACTTTTTGTTTTTCACACACCAAAACACGTCTTAAAAAGTAAACCAAGAAAATCAATTTCCCATGCAGGTTTTTTGCGGTCTAAGGAACAGTGATTGTAGTTCAATATTTTTTTTTTTTTTTCCAAACTCAATAAATTTCTTTTGAGCAGATCTTGTTTATATTATTT
>Ga0041059_1001181_pt1 | contig 20936 bp, 17 predicted proteins | sample AraColnosormetaG_FD_56232 | JGI IMG/M metagenome (GOLD analysis project Ga0041059, IMG submission 56232) | Arabidopsis roots microbial communities from North Carolina, USA - Col MF nosort | ecosystem: Host-associated > Plants > Roots > Unclassified | place: USA: North Carolina | collected... | reverse complement strand
CGTTACTTAATAACAATTGTAAACTATAAAATAAAAATATTTTATAAATAGATACAATTTGCAAACTTTTATGTATACTAACTTTAAAAAATAAATTGTTCACACGGTGTACCACGGGTTAAAATCTAGTAATTAGATTATAGGAGTTACAATTATAATTATAGTGTGTTTAAATGACAGTGAATAGAGAAAAAAATAGTCAATTTAGAAATATGCAATTTTCAGGTAAAGTGTGGATTTAAAAGTATGGCTTAATGTGGTGACCCGCCGTTGACCCGCCGTCGTAATAGCACTGTGGGCGGAAGTTATTATGTGATTATGTGTTATATTTTAAGTTTAATTGAAAAAACTATTTTAAAAAATAAATTGTTAAGGATAAAGTAAAACCTTTTTTTTTATATGTAAGACTAGGTGAGTACCAGGCGTAGCGTGGGTTGTTGTTTTGAAAATTGTTTAAAAATAATTATGTTTAACTATTTTTATTGGTAATTTATGCTATTTTCGTGTATGTTATTATGTAGTTAATAAAGTTATATTCATTTTATGTAATTATATTTGTATAGTTAGATTCATTTTTGATTCAAATATCAATGAATTTTTTTTTCATGTATAAATCTTCTTATCTATATACCAAAGATTCTAATCTTTTTAACTATCATGAAATATTTACATTAACAATATATGATACAATGGTATGGAATTATGTTACTTATTTGGTTTGAAAGTTGTCTAACTTGAATCTAAGCAAACACTTTCTTGTTCCATGTATTCTCTCATGATCTAGTATTCCAATCACATCATGATAGACACATTGCTAAATATTGGATTGACATAATTTGAATAACAAATGTATAACTAACTACTCATTTGTTTTAAAAGTTTTCACATGAAAAAGAAAAAAAAAGCAAGAATTAAATAGTCTTCTAAGTCAACAATTTTATGTTTCTCTCTTTGCATTTGCATATAGTCATATTGGAGATAGTGTCGTATATTTAATTTTTTGGTATATCTAACATCTGAAAAGACCATTACTTTAAAAAAACATGCATGTCATTATTAATGTTATCAATTTATCATAAAGCACAAAAAGACAATCATGTAGACCAAAAAATGTAAGAAAAAAGTAAGTTAAAATTACTAAACTAAAAAAGGTTAAGTAGCAAACAACTAAGTTGCAATACACGAAACTTTCTAGTCGTTATCAAGTAATGACTATTAAAAAATAGCAAAATAAGAAAAGTAAAATGAAAGTAGTGTTTGATACATTAACATGATTTTTTGTATTTTTTCTTTTAAATGAAGATATTTAGTTAAGAGTAGGATTAATGGATGATTCAATGCAATGTAAAACTTTTCATTTTTATCACTAAATTTTGTTATTTTTAATGATAATAATTTAGAATGACATGTGGCATTCACTGGTGTGATGATGTGTCACTTATGTAGAAAATTTGCATCTATCTATGTAGAAAATTTCATATATATGATTTGCATCTATCTATGTAGAAAATTTTGAATCATGGTTTGATAAATTCGTGTATTATAATCTGCAACCAACAAAAAATAAAAATTTTCTATTTTTTTTCACAGAGAAAAATCGCACCGGATTGATCTCACTCGCGGACAATTTTCTCTTTTAAATTTTCTTTTTTCTTAGCATAAATTCTTGCACCGTCGATGAGATTTCTCTGTCGATTCCATCAACGATGAGACCCCGTGGCTTGTGGTATTTCAATCATGATCCCATGCAACAACTTGGCGAGATTTTTCTGATCAAAATCAATGGAGCAATGGAGGTGAAACAATACCATGAGACTTTGTGATATAGTGTTCTAGAAGGTCAGCTGGCACGTGGGAAGTTTGGGTTAAGAAGATAAGCACGTGCGCATTGGTGAGCTGGCAATCAACTTGAGAGTTACGACGTTGGATGGTGACTGAAGACGTTGTTAACGTGGTTAACGTTTACTTCATGCTTTACACAACGAATATATGATTGTAATCTCTCTAGAATTCTCTAGACTCTTCCTCATTGTTTGCCGGATGTTCTCACGTCGAGACTCTTGCAAGTGAAAATTGGTATCGCATTTTTAGGAACGTTATATCAAGTCAATCGGATTATTCAGCTTTTACTCTGTTTTGTGTTACTCTGTTTTCAACGTATTGTTTTGTTATCACTTTGACGATAAGAGCTTTACCGGCGGAGTTGCGATGCAGTGTGGAAGATGGAGACTTCACGGCAACGAACGAAAGAGGGTCATAGTTAGGTTTGGGGTCTGGCGACACATAAGGTCTCACAGGGCAGTCAGTGACGGGAGAGATCGTATGTGGTCCGACGATGCTATGCCACCGTTGATGGTTTCCTTATCTACTCCCTACCGCTTTTTTCTCTCTCACAACTAAGACTGAAGCCTCTTCAACAAACTCAAGCTCGGTTATCTTCTTCCTCCTCCAAAGCGGTTTTACAGTGGCGGGATGGCGACAGATCTTGTGTCACTATCTACGTACGGGTTACATCTTCCTAGATCGTTGGAGGTTATTTTTCCGTTGAGTATTTGCAGTCTCAATGTGGCGGCTTCGGATGGGTTCTCTATTCGAATATTAAGGTTTCTCAAAACCGGTTTGTTTTGTTTTATATAACATTGACAAATATTAAAGGATAGACTTTACAATATTTTTAGATATTATATTCTTAGATTTTAATATATATAGTAGATAATCTTTATCTCAAAAATTAACTATAAAGTTAACTAATATCATTTCGATTTTAGTTTGTTATTTTCTCTAATTTTCGAATTTAATTTTGATTTACTACAAATACAGCTTTTAATTTAAATGAATTTTTTAATATATTGCATTACAAAATTAATAAGAAAAAGAGTACTTTTCAAATGAAAACTCATAAATAGGATAGTTGTCAAAATAATATATTTGTTTTTGTTTTATATAATTTTGACCCCAATTAAATTTCATCCTACTTTCGTCACAGGCATGAATGAAATGACATGAAGTACAAACCAACTTAATATGTTAATAATATATTTGACGATATAAACAAATTTGCAGTTATTGAACCAATGTTTAGATTTCAAAGACACATATATATGCGAAGACGATAACATTATTATTAAAAGGTAACAAAATATTTAGCATGAAGAGCAAAAAAAGTTGACTTGCGACTGAATAATCATGTAGAGAAAATACATGCATCAGAATAGTTAGCAGATAACGTATTATCAGGATAGAACGAAACTTAGGAGGGGTGAACCCCTTTGTTCACCTCTTTTTGCATTAAGCAATAAAAATATATCATGTCAAATCCTACTTAAATTACATAATAAATTAAAGTTATAATTATAATCCAAACCGATATATAATCTCGTTTAATTACAAAATCTAAACCTTAATTCTTCTTTGTAAACCCAAACCGCGATTTAAACTCATTTAATCGTAAAAAAAACTAACCCTAAATGTATTTTCTAAATTCAAAGCGACATTTAACCTCGTTTAATTGTAAAATCTAAATCTGTTTATAAACCTAAACGAATATTTAACCCGTTTAATCATAAAATCTAAATCCTAATCGTACTTTCTAAATCCAAACCGATATTTAACTTCGTTTAATCATAAAAACTAAATACTAATCGTATTTTCTAAACCCAAACCGATATTTAACCTCGTTTAATTGTAAAATCTAAATCTGTTTATAAACTTAAACCAATATTTAACCCGTTTAATCATAAAATCTAAACTCTAATCGTACTTTCTCAACCCAAACCGATATTTAACCTCGTTTAATCATAAAATCTAAACCCTTACCTTTTCAAATAAACCCAAACCGATACATAATTTTGTTTTTTTGACAAATTAGATTTTATAATTAAATTAAATTATTTTTTTTATTATTAGGTGTCAGATTTTAATTGGCTAAAATAAAGGGGGTGAATAGAAGAGTTTACCCCTACGGGTGAACCCAAGTATTTTTCATCAGGATAATATTGTTAGCGAAATATGGATGAAAAATATTTGACATGTTAATACTACAGTTAACGATATAAACAAATTACAAGCTATTGAACCAACGATTTGATTTCAAAGATTGTATAATTGTGGCAAGATGATAACATTATTATTAAAAGGTAACAAAATATTTAACATCAAGAGCAAATATGATATAGGGTTATAAATGTATTTTCATGAGGCTCAACAGTAGTTTTTTCTGACACTTAATTTCGTAATCTTCTATGTATATTCATAATACCCTTTTTAAAACTGTATATAAAAATTGCAAACTGAGGAAGGATTTTTTGTTTTCTTTTTGTCAAACAGTTTTCATATTTATGACTTTTTAGGAGCATATATGGGGTACAGACACATTGGGCGAAGCCCTTACAAATTGGTAACAGAAAAATTTAAACAAACAAGGCTAGTTGAAGAAGTTTATGGCAGACACAAAAAAAAATTGTACTACCAAATTTAATATAGGGACTTGATCTTTTTTAATATATTTGGTGATGCTTTGGTGTTTCGGTGGGATCACATTACAGTAATGCCTATAAATTTGGTCGTGGAAATCAATTTGATATCATTGGTGGTCCAAAACATGGAAACAATAACTGTTTTTGGTCCAAAACATGGATCTCCGCTCTCTCTTCCTTCTCGAACTAACATGTGTTGGGAAATGAAACCCTCTCGCTTTCCACTTACGTCAGTTCGCGGTAAGCCAGCAAAACAGGTTGGTTTGAAGGTAAGTGCTTCTTGTGATCGTCCAATCTCAAAGTTGCCACCTTCTAAATGGACTAATTACTTCCACTCTGTTTTGGTCGATGTCTCGGTGAGTCTAGTATAACACACACACACACACACATGTATATTTGTACAGGAACTAAATGCTGTACATGTTTACATAACAATTTAGGAAATGGATGTTCTTGAAAGAGAAATAGAGGCACTAAAGCCGAACGTGAGAGAGATGCTCATGTCTTCTAAAGGCTATGACTCGGTGAAGAAGAGAAGCCTTATGATCTATTTGCTAGTGAGCCTTGGTCTCGCGTATCACTTTGAAGAGGAGATCGAGAAGAGTCTAAAAGATGGTTTCGAGAAGATAGATGAGATTATTGCCGGTGAAGATGATTTGTACACAATTTCCACCATCTTTTGGGTTTTCAGAACATATGGTTACAACATGTCTTCCGGTAATGCGATCCTTATATATATGCTTGTGTGCATTTCTTTTTTTATTGGAATCATATATATATATTTAAATATCTAGAAGTTCAAGCCCTAAAGCCCTATATTTTTCTTAAATATGATCCATTTTTTCTTATAGATGTATTCAGGAGATTTAAAGAGGAAAATGGGAAGTTTAAGGAAAGTCTTATCGAGGATGCGAGGGGTATGTTGAGCTTGTATGAGGCCGCTCACTTAGGGACGACGACAGATTATATATTGGATGAAGCGTTGGACTTTGCATCAAACAACTTGGTGTCCTTAGCTGAAGACGGGATGTGCCCGTCTCATCTCTCAACGCATATACGAAATGCTCTTAGTATATCTCAGCATTGGAACATGGAGATAATAGTTGCAGTGCAATATATCCGGTTCTATGAACAAGAAGTTGGTCATGACGAGATGCTACTAAAGTTTGCCAAGCTCAACTTCAATTTAGTCCAGCGTCTTTACCTTCAAGAAGTCAAAATCCTTACAAAGTATGTAAAAATCTCCATTATACAACCTTTGAATAAATATAGTCTCATCATCTATATATGTTTTTAATGTAAGGTGGTATAAGGATCAGGACATACACTCTAAATTGCCGCCTTACTACAGACCGGTGGTCACCGAAATGCACTTCTTTTCAACAGCAACGTTCTTCGAGCCACAGTTCTCACATGCGAGGATTTTGCAGACTAAGTTGTTTATGGCTGAATTGCTGGTTGATGACACATGTGACAGATATGCTACTTTTTCTGAGGTCGAAAGCCTCATCAATAGTTTGCAAAGGTATACTACTTGTTGAAAAATTTCAAAAAAAGAGTCGATGGTCATGATGATGATATAAATATGATCATATACAGGTGGGCTCCGGATGATGCCATGGATACACACCCTGACTATTTGAAAGTCGTGTTTAAATTTATATTGAATGCCTTTGAGGAATGTGAGAAAGAGTTGAGACCACAAGGAAGATCTTACAGTCTAGAGCAAACAAAAGAAGAGGTAATCAACCAAACACTTATTTAGATCTCTTTTTATTTCATATATAAGATTTTATACAATAGTATTGTATCTAATAGTTTAAAGGTTGTGTGCAAGTGCAACTTATTGATGTGTTAAACGAATTATTTAAAATTCGGGGCTCGATTTTTACGCATTTTTATTTGAACCAAAAAAGATGTAAATAGTGTTCTAGTTGTAAAAAAGAATGTGTTCGACTGATTTAATAGCACATAATAAAATACAACCTTTGTATTTAAAATACTTTTCTCGAGATGATGGCTTTTATAACTTTTTCCATGAAAATCATACTTAAGACTATTTTATTGAGCTTAATAATTTGTGCTCCATATTCCTTTCGTTTCATAATAAATGATATTTTAGGCAAAAAAAATTATTTTATCCAAAGTGATGTTTTACATTTTCAATCCAAAATTATTTTTTTTTTGTTTTCATGTTCTATCAATATTTGTATTATATATGTAGTTTGAGTTATTATTGGTTGACTGATGTAAAGGTAGATAATAAATTGTTTCGATTGAGAACAAATAAAGATGTAAATAATTTCTTAATCTATGTATAAAAACTTTAAGAATTGTTTTGCTTTAAACATGTTAAATTTCATTGCATTCGAGCTAACAGTCAGCAGCTAATTAAAGAATGGTCTCATGTCTTATATTATTCTTAAAAAATTTTGTTCTAGATGCGAAATTCATATATACATTGGTGTTACATTTGTTAAACATTTGTTTGCAGTACAAGAGATTCGCTAAATCCAATCTTGACTTGGCCAAATTGGCACAAGCGGGTAACGTGCCGAGCTTTGAGGAGTACATGGAGGTTGGTAAAGATGAGATTGGGGCGTTTGTGATTGTAGCAGGCTCTTTGATGGGTATGGATAATATCGATGCAGTGGAAGCTTATGACTTTTTGAAATCCAGATCTAAATTCAGTCAATCTTCAGCTGAAATTGTGCGTTATTTGAATGACCTGGCTGGTTTCGAGGTACGTAGACATGGATACAATATTTTAAATCAAAATATCGTGAGGCATTGTATTATAATACCTTTCCATTTTTAATAGATAGAGAAAATGAATTAAAAAATGTGTAAGAATTTATGTAGAATTTAAAAGTAGATATTCTGTTTGAGGAATTAAGTCTCACTTACAGTCTTAACTTTTCTTAAAGCTTTGATTACGTACCAGTCTGACTTACAGCTTTAACTTTTCTTAAAGCTTTGATTACGTACCAATCATGTTGTAGCTTTACAGCCCAATTTTTTTTTTTTAAAAGGCTGTAGTAGAATAAATTTTCAAATTTCTATTTTCTTGGCTGTAGAAATTTTAATTCACTAGATTTATTTTATCAAGAATTCATAGGATTTTTTTATTTTTATATCATCATAATATATTTATTTAAATCAGTAATGCAAGGCATTTTCATTTACTACAAAAAAAAATTTTACGACTATTATATTTACTAATTCATTTTTTATAATTATTTAAAGTCAAAAACTTACAGCAATAATTTTACAACAATAAGAGTTACAGCTGTAGCCAACACAGATACAACAAAATCTCTACAACTAAAATTCTACAGTTACATTCCAACCAATTACCCACTTAATTCTTGTAGTCAATAAGATTCTAAATAAGATATTTTAGTTCATCACCAACTAGAAATAATTATTTGAAAAGAATAAGGAAAATTAAGAACATTATAACACAATATCTAGGAGTATATCAAAAAAAATATTTAGATAATTTTATTCTGTTCTAGAACTCTTTTCTCTATTCGATACCTTTGTTAATCTTGGTAACAAATGATGGTATAGAAAAAGTTAACAAGTGTTGGCTCACCATTCATTAAGATATAATTTAATATGATTACTAACTTATGTTTACCTTGACTAGGATGACATGAGAAGAGGATGTGTCTCTACTGGATTGAATTGTTATATGAATCAATATGGGGTTACTGAAACTGAAGTCTTTCGTGAATTCCGAAAAATGGTTATGAACACCTGTAAGATAATGAACGAAGAATTCTTGAAGACAACTGATGTGCCACTTCGAGTTCTGAAAACAAACTTTTCATGTGTACGCTCGGGCTTCGTTGGCTATAATGAAGGGGAAGGAGTGACCTATCCGGAAGGTAAAATCACAAAATACCTCACCTCGTTATATGTCGATCAGATATAATTTTGAAGAATTGGAATATTGTTATGTTTTCAGTTCACTAGTTGAAATGAGTGTGGCTTTTGTTCTTAATTTGTTTTTTTCATAGAGTGAGTTGATTCTTTTCTTTTTCTTTTTGTTTTGTTTTGGTTCATGGAATAAATTGAATACAATTGCTATTTTATTTTATTTTAATATATTGCCGCATTATTAATAGTATATATTTACATAATCATAGCGTTATTAGGAAAACAAATATTTCCATAGTAAGGATAATATGTTCTTATTCATCTAATCAATGAATAGAAATTAAATTAAATTAATTTGTATTAAGTATTACTCCTTTCATTTATATTTCTTTTTCTCTTGAGCAACCTTTAAAATCTAACCTAAATGCATAACACAACTAGATTTTGTTTTTATCATAATTCATAAGCAAACTGTGATCTACGAAAACATTACATGGAATCAACATGCTTCATGACATAGGGATGAGTTCTCCATATTATCATAGTTCTTATAAAAAAATTGTATCATCAATAATTACTTTAAATATTTTAATATTTAGGACATCAACAAGTATGATAAGGAATACCACAAAATTCTAAGATTGAGCGAGCTTGCAGGGATGTAACGTATTTATTAAAAACTGGGTTCTTAATGAAATCACAAAAACATGGTTCTTGTGCTTTCATTTTAGTTTATTGATTGGAAAAAAAAAGTTTTGTTATAATAAGTTATTTTTAGTCATTTAGTTTTTGTTATAATAAGTTAATTTGTATATAATTTTGTCAAATATAGAAGAGGAAGAAGGTTACTTGAATGGATGATGTGAGTATTGGTCTAGGTTACGTCTGACATCAACAAGTAGGATAAGGAATACCACAACATTTTAAGATTGCGCGAGCTTGCGGGGATGTGACATATTTATTAAAAACTGGGTTCTTAATGAAATAAAAAAAACATGGTTCTTGTGCTTTCATTTTCTCACAACATTGTGTTGTTGGTTTATCTCCGTAAAGTATCGCTGGTACACATCCCGTGATCTCAATTTTGTTACAAGCTTGATTCACTGAATTGATTGGAGCCATAAATGAAACGAGGACTACAATAAATGTGATGCAAACTAATGTTGTAAACTTCATGTCTTGACTTTTTCTTCAATTCCAATTTTTTTCTTCTCAGGTTTATAGAGTTTGTTTAAGATTTTAATTTACTATTTTTAGTGAGAGTGAAATTATTAAATATAGACGATGATCTGAACTTTTAATTGAATAGTGTGAGATTTTGTAATGAATGTGTGAATTTTTTTTTTTTGGTTTTTTTCGTGAAGGTGTGGATTCTATCTCAATACTTTTTTCAATCAATAACCTTTTTCGATTTTTGTTTCTTTTTTTTAGTCGTTTAGATTTTTGTGATAATACAGTTAGGTTTGTTTTTGTTAAAAATACTAGTTTATTTGAATATTTGATATGAAAAGGAGATATGATATTTTGCATAAATTAAATATTTGTATATAATATTAAATTTTTGATATGGAAAATAATAATTGTACCCTATCCCTAAACCACAAATCTTAAATCCTAAACCCTAAACACATTTTGTTATAAAAAATATTTTTTTTTGTCAACCAAAATTAAATGTAAAGGATATCTACAAAATAAATTGTCCATCTATTCCTTTTTTTTGTAGATTAGTCAAATAGGTTTTCTTAAGATTTTATAACCCAATTTACCCTTAATTTTTCGAAATCAAATTAACAAAAAATTAAAAATATATGTCTTAATATATTTACAAATTCTGATATATTTTCCTATTTTGAAACCCTTTGTTTAAAATAGAAGTTTTCAATAAATCTCCACTCTTTTTTCATCAACAATAAATCTCCACTTCTTGTTATCATACAATCTCCACATACCACTCCTCACATAGATATGCATAATGAAAAATAGAACACGAGATGGAAAAGGAAGAACGTGAAGAAGAAGAGATCAATAATAGGACACAAATCGACTAGGGCACAAATCGTTTGTTTATAATTTATTTTTGGGTGTTTTTTTTTGTATTCTAAAAAAATTAGAATTTGTTTTCTAAATCCAGTAAAAAATCGTAATCTTAACAGAAAATATACTATTAAAACATAATATTTAATAAATATTTACTTTACTTTTTCAAAGATTCACTTTCTATATCTAGGAATTCTAAATAGTTTAGTAAAAAAATTCTAAATTTGATTAGAATATAAATTGTAAAAGTGAAAATTTCTTAGAAAACGTTTTCTACTGTTTTCAGAAACTATAAAAAAATTTAGAATACAATTTAACACATAGTTTAGAACATGAAAGAAATTTTAGAATACATATTCTACGATATTTAGACTATTTTTATTTCTAACAATCTTAGAAAATAGGATATTCAATATCTAAAAATTGTAGAATATGTATTCTAAAAATTGTAGAATATGTACAAAATATTAGAACAGAAATTCTAAACAAAGTAGATCACTAGAAATCGTTTTCTAAGAAATTTAGACAAAACTTTATCTATAAAAAAATCAACTTTTTCAACTAAATAACAATTTTTTTTTTTACAAATCAACTATATTTATGTAGATCTACATGTTATCAATGTTAAACTTTTTCAAAAATGCTTAAAATATAGAGTATGGGTATTTTGGTCCAAGTTGGCATTCTCCAAAAAAAGGTGTATATGGACAAAAAAAATTGTAGAACTCCTTTAAATTTAATTTTCCCATATTAATTAGATAAAGCTCAAAACAATTATATCTAACGAATGTTGTTTACATACATGATATGATGTTTTTCGGTATAGACTTTTCATGCCAAATTGTCCACTTTTACATTTGAATTACGAGAGATTAAAGATAAAGAAAAGCTAGTGAACTCTCCCTTGTCGTTCTGTAATTCCTCCAAATATGCTGAAAATGCCGGTCATTCGGTTGAACAGTTTGTTAAGAAAACTACATCTTGGTTGTCGACGTCAATCATGCACTTTATAGCTCAAAAAGGACTTCCACATCTACGTGTATTGGAGACAAACTCCTTAGATTCACAGCTCCCATGGTTGGTGGCTCTCCATTTGATGATCTACAATACCATCATGTTCTAGAAAACTTGTCACTTTCTTTCCATAAACCATCCACATAGCAGCGGTATCCTGATTAAGTGATATCATAAGTGATATCATGTGAGATATTTCTTACTCGAGTTCTAGTGTAAATTTAAGTAACCATAAATTTTAGTATGAAACTGAAAAACACTTTTTGTTCATTGCTTTCTAAACATCCAAATTATTCGTGACAGAACATATATTTACAAAGACTCATAAAAGTAGCGATAGTTAAGTAAATTATCTAAACTATTATTTAATAATTTAAAAAATTTATAACGTTAAGAGTTTAAAACAAAATAATTTCGAAATGATCAATAAACGTAAAATATATTTAGTTGAAATTCTAAGATACCCTTAATTTTAATTTGTCGTTGATGTTAAAAAGTTTGGTAAACCTATCCCAGAAGACAAAAAAACCGTTGTTATGGTAAGAAGAAATTTGGCTTCAGACATTTTTTTTTTCCGATTAAAAGGCAAGACCATAATTATGTTTACAAAAAGAGTTTACTCTAGTACAAAAACCCATAAACCCCAAAGAAGAATCTAGATGAACCTAATGGAAATGTAGTAAATTCCAACTGGTAGTAGCCAACTCATTTGAGAATTATAAAGCGATGCAGTCTTCAACGAATTTCTGATTCAGTAGAGGGACATCCAGTGTTGCATGATTTCACTTGTCACACCATATGGTTATTGGAAATTCCTACAATTATGAGTATTGTTAGAGTTTGGATGACCGTGGATGTTACTAGGAGTACATTTATTTGTGAATTATAATTTCTTTTATGGTTGCATGATTATACACTTATATAGTAGAAATTACATAAATTAATACTTGATAAATTAATAAATACGATAAAATTAATAAAATTTTGCTGGTCCCAAGTCGGGCTAATGTAAAAATTAACTAAAATCGATAAGATAACAAGATAATAATTTTTTTGAAATCTTTGTGTAAAAATATGGTCCCAATAATATTATAAATTAATAATCATAAAGCATATATTTGAAAACTAATTTTATGTGAAACTTTTCTGCAAGCCATAATTGCAACTCTTTTAGAGTACAGTTGATATGATATTTTTTGTACTCACATAATGTTTTGCTTTGATCTGTCATATTTGATTTTGTAACATTTTTTATATGAGAAACCATTGTTAAGATTTATGTAAGGAAAAATTAGATTAAGCATCACGTTAACGTCGTAGATATACGGACACAATATCTTACAAAAAAAAAATTACAAAAAGAAAAAAAATAAATTCTAATATAATTGAATATACGAACAACAAAACATAAGAAAAACTAAAATAAAAAAAAAATTTAAAAAGAATTTAATATTAAATTTTATGTAAATACTAAATATCTATAAATTAATATTTATAAAAATTATTAATTTATAGAATTTCTATTCCTCAACTTTCTTTTGAATAAGTTGCAAGTTTTTTATTTTTTGTCAAACCTAAATTTTATATATTTTCTTTTAGTGCAACAATTAAAATAACTAAAATAAAAATCTCTAATTTTCACTGCTCCGTAATTACATTCGCCGGATCTCCCCGTCATCCACATTCCGTTATCGCCGGCGTTCATCTTCTCTACAGATCGATTCGGATCTTGTAAGATTCTTTTCCCTTCGTCTATCCTAATCTTTCTTTCTTCCACTTTGTCTTTAACATGTTTAATCTCCCCTAATTTCGCCGATGTTAATTTTCTCTTCCCCTTTAAATTTATACGTGTTTATGCGTTCTAGGTTGTTTTAGAGATCAAATTATTTACTGATTTTTTGTTGTAATTGATTCTGCAGGATTATTTTTTAGCAAGTAGTGGTTTCTGGGAACGATGAGTCAAGGTTTCGAAAGATATGAGAGACAATACTGTGAGATTTCTGCAAATCTCTCAAAGAAATGTACTTCAGCTATTGCTCTTGATGGAGGTATTTTCAATTTCCTTAGTGTGTGTACTTCAGCTAATGCTCTTGATGGAAGATTCAAATAACCTAAGATATATGGTGCTTGCTTTAGTTTCATAGGTCGCGGACTCGCTGATGATGGATCACCGATGAAAACACGAAACTTTTCTTAGTGTACTTGAAGATTTCAGAGATAGTGATTGAAGATTCAGTTAACCTAGTTATTTAGCTTATGAATGTGACTATGAGAATGCAGAAGCTTTCACTATAGGGTTCAGAGATTAGTTTTCTAACTTGTACAAGTCTCTGTCTCCTTCATGCATTGTAAGGAAATAATATGGTGCTTGCTTTAGTTTCATAGGTTGCAGTTGATAGATCACTAGTATGAATAGATCATCACTATAGACCGCTTACTTATGCCAAGATTTTTTCCCTTTTTCATCATAAGCTTGGACTTTACCAATTTTCAGAACAAAAGAAGCAGAATCTATCTGAAATAAAATCTGGGGTTGAGGAAGCAGAAGCTTTGGTATGTGATCTTGCGTTTGCTCTAATGGAATATGGAAGTTTCACCGTTGTCCTGTATGCGGTCGATGGTTACTTTCTATCTACCTTTTGTTCTTTCCAGGTTAAGAAAATGGACCTCGAGGCAAGAAACCTTCCACCCAATGTTAAATCCAGTCTCCTTGTCAAATTAAGGGAATACAAATCTGATCTTAACAATTTCAAGACGGAAGTGAAGAGAATCACATCTGGAAACTTAAACGCTACTGCTCGAGATGAGTTACTAGAAGCTGGTATGGCTGACACATTGACGGTATGTAGAGACTCAATCTTGATCGTGTTCTTAAAACATATTTTGATCTCTCTGACTGATGATACAAATGGGTGTTAGGCTTCAGCTGATCAAAGATCAAGATTGATGATGTCAACAGACCATTTAGGCCGAACCACAGACAGAATCAAGGACAGTAGGAGAACGATACTGGAGACAGAAGAGCTTGGTGTTTCAATCCTTCAGGATTTGCACGGGCAGAGACAGTCTCTCTTACGGGCCCATGAAACGCTTCATGGAGTCGATGATAACGTCGGAAAGAGCAAGAAAATATTGACAACAATGACTAGGAGAATGAATAGAAACAAATGGACCATCGGTGCGATAATCACAGTCCTTGTCCTCGCCATTATCTTTATCTTGTACTTCAAACTCACCAGGTGAAGCCTTTTTCTCTTCACCTGCCTGACCAATTTCTAACTGAACAACTTTCTATTGCTATGGTCGCAATTTTGTTTATGATAGATCTGAGAATCTAATATTGATCTTCTATGCTATTTTAACCTGTTCTGTGTGAAGCTCTTGTTAATCTTCTGCTTGATGTTCTTCACCAAACCTATCAAAATCTGTAAAAGCAAATCAAGAAGATAGTTACATCTAAATTCTAGTGTTGTAGAAACTTGAAGTTTTAGTTGGGTGGGAAAAAAATTGGGGCATTCCGAGAATTGAACTCGGGACCTCTCGCACCCTAAGCGAGAATCATACCACTAGACCAAATGCCCATTTTTATATAATCTTATTTACACAAAAAAATAACCAAAACATTTTACCAATTTAGTTAAACAAGAAGAAACTATGAAGTGTATAATCATAGTTTCTATAGAAGATCCTTTTGTAGTGCACTTATTGACTTGGACAAAAGATAATCCAAAGTTTGATACTAGGGTTGTTTACAATAGGTTCTTCATGATCCTTTGTTATTCTAGGCCTCACCATGGCAGTTACAACATTTTTTTTCAGTACTCTAAGCCGAATATGGTGTTTTCACACCCATTCTTAGACACAACCAAGGCCGGTCCTGTTCAGGATCTACAAAACTATGATGCACAAAGTGTCCAGCTTCGTCATCCATCAGTTCTCTCGACCACGGAACACGTTCAGACGAACAGCTACCCGGACCAAAGCACCTACCATTTTACATCCAAAAGAATATCAAAAAACTGTTTCGTGATTACCACTTGTTGCAGTTAAGAGATGTCATATGATGTACCTATACTCATAAAAGCAAGCACTTCTCTCGTTCTCTGCGTTTCCCCAGTTATGCCAACCCACATTTCTGATACACGCGTCCATGTAAGTGTAAGCAAGGACTACCCTCCCAAATGGTCCCCATGGCCTTCCGAGATACATATACCCGCTCTGACCATTACCCGTGATCACACATCTGCAAACAAGTTAGTAGAAACTCAGTTTCCTTGGAAGAATGTAGAAGTTGTAAGTAATCCTTGTGAAGCAGACCTTAAGAATACATAACCAGTAGATTCCTGAGACGATTTTCGGCTTTGTGCTGTTATAAACCCCTGAGATTTGCAGTGGATATGGCAGTGTTCCAAGAGAGCGGTACTGTTTCCAAATATGAAATCCACACTTCCCTCGATGTAACAGTCTTTCAAATATTGTTTCCCATGATGTAAATACAATGTATCCTGCATTTCACATTTTGCAAATAAGCTATAACAAGATTGGATCAACCTACTTGCAATATACCACATCTAAACTATGAACAACCAACACAAAGTTTCCACAAGTTTACACAAATCATTTGAATCAAAGGACTGATAAACGAACCTGCCAACCGAGAAATCGACAATTATAAAAGGCGCAACGGTCTGCAGTGACTCGTATCGCCACAGCTTGCCCTGATCCCTATATACAAAGTGGTCAAATAACATAACTAGGATAAAAAATCACCATAGACAACTCTTAATTCTAATCTCAGCAGAAGAAATTTCCAAACTTTGAATCTGAACATTAATAAGAACATACAAAGGAAGAGACTTTATAGATCCCTAAACTAATTTGAGTAAAATTTCTAAACTTTGTGTAGTAATAAAGGAAGAGACTTTATATGATTACCTCAGGAGCAGAGTTCTCAAAAGTAATGTTCTCTGCAATAAAATCTTCACCTTCAACAATAACACTACCACAACCAAACGTACCAGTCCCAATGACTCTAGACGCCTGCAAAACAAAACAACCAAATCAGAGCCGTACACGTACCAAAAACACTAAGAACATAGCAAACGTTACCTGGTGATGCTCAATCTTGGAAGCTGTATTGTTCCAAGTCAAAACCGTGATCTCCGGTGAGATTCCGGCGAAGGTAATGAAATTCTTCCTCTTGGGTACATACACAGGTTGCCGATAAATCCCAGGTGAGAGACGAATCACAGTTCTGCAAGTGTTACCTAAAGGCACCGAATCAATTGCGTCTTGAACAGAGCAGTAATCTCCCGAACCATCTTGCGAAACCCTAACCATTCGAGTCGTTGCCATAGTTGTAAAACCCTAGTGAGAGTGTCTAGGAATCGAAACAGAGGTTTTTGGGTAACGATGAATTGCGTCGAATTGTGGTACAGAGGTTTAGGTGTCGGTATTGTTCGATCACCATCTGTGTGACGTTCTTTAGTTTTGTAATATTTAGTGATCAGGATACTTATTTTTAAAAATTCGTGAAACCTCCCTTTATTTATGTTTATTTGTAAATTCACCCCAAATTTCGTGAAGGAGCAATTCTAACCAGTCCAAGTCCAGCCGCAGGAATTGTTAAAGAATTTTTTGTTGAGACGAAAACTGTATTCCCTGAAAGAGAAGAAGTATAAATTCTTCTGATTTCTTTAAATTCTTGTTTTTCTATCCATGCACTAGTCACAACATATATCTTTTAATGGTGGATGAATTCTTTTGTATTTCTCAATAGTCATTTCCCATGTATTATATACTATTGAACTAATGTTATTGATTCATTTTTGTAAGGATAATCTATTTTATTTTCTACAGCACATATTTCAAACCATGCAAAAAATAGAATATGTACTTCATATCTTTATACCATAATTCTCTTTAAAAAAAAAATTCTTTGAAGGTGTCAAAGTACCATTTTTCTTTATTTTTAACTTTATTGGATAAAAATTCTCCTTTAAGATATTTTTTTCTCTAATTTAAATTTGATATTCTTTGTCTATTTCAAATCTGAAACTTTTGGAGAAGTAGGAAAACTAGGTGATACGACTTCTATCAAATCACCTAGGTGAAATTTGATAGGTTTATTCTCTTTTTTTTGTGAATATTTTTTCTGTATTTTTTTCCGAGTTAGTAATAGTTTGGCTAGACCTATAATCGGAGAAAAAAAAATGTGCATAAAATGAATTTATTCCAAAAGAGGGTGAATTTCTAAAGGATCTAAATTTTAATAATACTTTTCATCATATTGTTTGGTTCTACGTGTAACAGTTCTTTGTTCAAAGTTTGTTGGTGTTTGAGTAAAATCGATTTTCCATTGGTCTAAATTGTAATTTGTGTTCATTTTAACCGTTTATGTGTATACGTAGAGGGTAGACTATTTTACCATGTACAACTGATATTGTTGTTTGTCCTTTATCATCTAGGAATAAACAGATTAAAAAGAGATGTAGATTGCTTAAAATAAATTTGATACACCAACAAAATAGCCATGTTTTTCTTGTTGAAACTTATTTCAATCAGGTGTATATTTTTTAAACATTTATTAAATATTGTAGAATCATGTAATATTACTTAAAAGTTTGGAGTACTATTAAAATATATAGCTCCATTACATAAGTTTGATTGTATAATTCCTAGTAAAGAGTCGTCAAATTTAAAAGATATTTATCTCGCAGTAACATAAGTATCAGAAAATTAGTCTCTCATTGTAGACAATTTTTATTGTTATTTGTATTAGGCCAAAATGAATATTTTAAATTTCTCTCATTTATAATTTCTAAAGCCACATATGAGAGAAACTTGTTGTATTCAAATTCCTTATGTAAATATAGAGTTTGTTCATGTTCTTTTATTGAATACTAGATCATGACCCGCACATACATGTAGGTATTTTTGTTTAATTAATTTTGTTAAAACTTTTTTGTTAAAATAAAACGTGTACTTATTTTGTGATATTAAATTTTATATTAGTATATATATTTTACGTAAATATTATACATTTAATTGTTTGGTATTTTTAATGTTGGTAAACTGAATTTTATTTAATGTCTGATCTATTACAAATGTAGAGAATAATGTTAATTTATACAATTCATTATGATTTAATTGAAAAGTTTGGTTGTGTTTTTTGGATAACTGAAAGTTGATTTAGTTAACAAAAAACAATGTTCTTACAGAATATATTCCTATTGTAATAGTTAGAATAAAAAAGTTTTATTAGTAAATAAATTCTATTTCTTATATTTGTAAAATAATAACTACTATCAAATTCTTCACCACTCTCCATATCTGATGAACCTGTGTAGCTTGTTCACTTTTCTTTAGTTGACTTTCAATTGCATTCTTCACCATATATTTATAGTAATCTAGTTCGTGAATTGTTTGATATAGGGTTTAGGAAAGTACAACCTAGAATAATATTTGTGTATAATGTTAGTTAAGATATATACTTGATATATTCGGGTATTTAATTTTATTAATTGTTCAATGACAATCAATTGAATCGAATATATAGATTTAGTCGAATTTGAAGATCTGTTTTTTGATTTGAATTTATAAATTACGTTGTTTAAGGAATATATCAAACGTTTTCGAAACAAATTTATTTGGTGGAGGTTGTAGATATTTTTTTCGAGGTCAATTTACCTTAAATTATGGAATCGAATAGTTATACTATATTCTCTATTTATTTTAAGCATTGTGATGTATGGTATTGAGGTGATATGAATATATAACTTGCTAAATAGTTTTTTTGTCTGGTATTGTGTGTTCTTTTTTCTTTTTTCTCTCTGTCCCAGTTCCCAATGCAGAACCGCTGGTTCTCGAATGGTCGTGCTTCCGCCTTGAATCCAATGCTTCCCACCGCTGGTGGTAACCAGATCCCTCCTCCGCCTCTCCCTCCTGACCCCCTGATCCCTCTTCCCCTATTTTATCCCTGTCCCAGTTCCCTTCCCTGTCCTCCAGTTCCTCCAAGACCCCAAAGCTTTCATTGCAAACTGCTCGTGTTCTTGAGCCTGTAGTGGTAGGCTCTGTGTTGGTCGTTGCTTCTGATCCAACTACTACTGATGTAGAGATGCATCTTGTTGAGACTCCTATTTCTGTTTGTCCAGATGCGGTTTCAAATTCTTCTAGATCTGGAATTACTGCTACAATACAAGATAAGGTAGCTGAAACTTTCACTATACTTAAACCAAAATCAACCTCTCTCTTGCTCACAAACAAGGCTTCTATTTCTCTTACCAAATCAAAACCTCCAATCCTATATTACCCTCTGCCCCTATCCCCTCTAATCCCTCCCCTGAAGATTCTGACAATCCTCCTTTGTCCACCACTTCTGGTCAACCTCCTATCACTCCTGGTGGTCCGACCTCATCTACTGATGCTGCTGCTGCTGCTGCTCCTTCTGCAGGGCAATCTCCTCTTATAAGAGCCCCTTCTTCAAGTAGGCCTCCGTCTGCCTCTGTTCCAAGGACCCTGGCGGAAAAACTGAGAAAATCTGTAAACCGTTCTTTGAAACGCCTAGCTCCTATAAAATTCTCTGAATTTGGAAGACCTACTACTCACATTCCTGATACAGTGTTTCAAAGAGGGGCTGAGTTCCATAAAGATTTCATCATATGCTACTTTAATGGTAGACCTCCTCTATATAACCAAATTCAAAGTGTGCTGAATCATATGTGGGGGAAGGGGTGCCGCCTTGAAATTCATGTCAATCACTTGTCTGGCACAATGCTTGTCAGAATTCCAAATGATTTCATTCGTGAGAAAGTGCTAGAAAAAGGTATTTGGTACATCGGTGATTCTATGTTTCACACTGCACCTTGGGCTTCTCACAGTGCTTCTGATTCCCCAGCTTTTGATTTCATTCCCATATGGATTCATATGTTTAATATTCCGCTAGATCTGCGAACCAAAGAAGGTATCAGTTTAGTCTCTGGACTAGTTGGTGAGCCAAAGGAAACTGATGATTTCACCGTAAACCTTGTGAGCCTAAAAGTGTCACATGCTAAAGTCCTGCTGGATTTAACCAAACCCTTACCTGATGTTGTGGATTTTACAAGAGATAATGGACAAGTTGTTGAAGTGAAAGTGTATTATCCTTGGTTGCCCCCTACTTGCTCTCACTGTAAGGAGCTTGGCCATATTGTCAAGAATTGCTTGCAGCTTCCACCCCCTGTTGGTCCTCCACCGAAGTCTTCAGTTCCTAAAACTAAGAAAAGTAAAGGCTCAGCAGCTACTACTAACAAAGGCAAAGATAATTCTGAGATCCCAACTTCTTCTGCTGTCTCGACTGCTAAAGACCCTCTTGGTAATGATACTGCCTTGGTAGCCCATCCCCCTCCTTCCTTGAAAACCCCTATTCTGTCACCTGCTACCTCAGCATTAACCCCTACCTCTAACACCTTCGCTTGTTTATCCTCCCATCCCTCTGTTACCCCAGCTTTAACCCCCATCATTCCCCTCATCCCTGTTTCTACCACC
>Ga0041059_1001180_pt1 | contig 20937 bp, 15 predicted proteins | sample AraColnosormetaG_FD_56232 | JGI IMG/M metagenome (GOLD analysis project Ga0041059, IMG submission 56232) | Arabidopsis roots microbial communities from North Carolina, USA - Col MF nosort | ecosystem: Host-associated > Plants > Roots > Unclassified | place: USA: North Carolina | collected... | reverse complement strand
GTTGCGGGTAATTTCAGATACGTCTCCGACAGACACTATAGACTCATAGTTAGTTTCTATATTATTATTGATTTCATGGTCATCTAGTGCATATACCCTATTCTTTCTTCCATTGAGAAATGCGATTATATTTTAAGATGCTTTTGCATTCGTTACGTTAGTTTTTATAGTCCAATGTAGATTAAGTTAAGATTTTTCTTTACAGATTCTCTGATTTTGTCTCGAAATTTACATAGTTAGTGGAATTTCATTTCTCTCTTCTTCTTTTTTGGGATAATTAATTGGAATTTTTTACGAAATCAAACTGTTGAAAAAAAAATCAAAGAGAAATTCTATATTGAATTTAAGAAAGTAAAAAACCATTTAATAAAATTTTAACGATAATTTAATGTAATCAATTTATCCAATAATTCACAACAAAATAGACAAAGTAATCATATAAAAGGATTTATTTACTCCGTCGTTTGCTCCCGTCTTCACCGTTTCCTTCCACGCCTCCGCCGGCAAGCTAGTTTTCTGACTGGAGTTCCATCGTGGACGCCGTAATCCCTCTTTTTCGTACTGGTAAATTCTTTTCAATAGATTATCTTTGTGATTTATATATCAAGTCTACAATCTAAATCGGAGACGAGATTCGGAAACCTCACTATCGATTCCAAACTTCAATTCAGATTATCTTCCTAAAAATGAAGATTCTTACACTCGTAATGCTTTTATGCTACTCGTTCGTCTCTTCTACCGGAGATACGACTATCCACACAAACAATTGGGCTGTTTTGGTCTGCACTTCTCGCTTCTGGTAAATATACTCACACTCGATTGCTTGTAACAGAGTTTTTGCTCGATCTTAATTCGGTTAATGTGTAGCTTTCGTGCCCATTGGTAGCTGATCAATGTAGTTCTTCTGATAAGTGAGTCACAAATGGTGATAGGCTTTGAAGTTGTATTCTTCTCACCATGATCTCTAGGACCTTTGAATCTGGAGTTATGACGTAACCTGTGCTATAGATCTATATCATAATTTCGTGCCTTCTTGATTTGTGTTGTCGATTGGCTGAGAAAACCTGAATTTGTTTCTCTAGTCAACTGTTGTTTCATCTTTTGTTACTTGGTTACTTAGGACCTTGTGTGGGAGAGTTATGCTTGATTGAGAAACTTGTTCCAGGTGCCAAAAGTCTATCTAGCTTCATCAAGTTACATACTAACCTATTGCTGCGGCTACCATTATTTCAGGTTTAACTACCGGCACATGGCCAATACTCTGTCCCTCTATAGGTGAAAGCTCGTTTTTTTCCTTATGTATATGTTCGATTAACCATTCATTGAGGTAGTTCTCTTCACTCTTTGGTTCTTACGTTCATATTCTCTTTACTTGGTGTTTCTAGGACAGTCAAGAGACTTGGAATACCAGATGAGAGGATCATTCTTATGCTGGCTGATGATATGGCCTGTAATGCTAGAAATGAATATCCTGCTCAAGTTTTCAACAATGAAAACCACAAACTTAACCTCTATGGAGATAACGTTGAGGTAAATTTCTGGTTAAAGGATACTTCTCCAAGGGTTTAGTACAATGAGTTGTTTATGTACTATTGAAGGTTCTGTCTTGAGTAGACTAGGTGTATTAGAAGCATCTGCATCTTAGCACAGAATCATTATCTATGTTGGGCGGCTTCTTTTCTCTGTGTTTTCCATACAATTAAAATTTTTTGACAGTGATTGCTCCCAGCCCATATAAAAAGATATCTTTTCCAGTAGAAAGGCTGATTGTATGAAATCATTTTCTTTCAGGTAGATTATCGTGGATATGAGGTAACAGTTGAAAATTTCTTACGGGTTTTGACTGGGCGTCATGAGAATGCTGTTCCAAGGTCAAAGCGTCTCCTCAGTGATGAGGGTAGCCATATACTACTGTACATGACTGGGCATGGAGGTGATGAATTTTTGAAGTTTCAAGATGCAGAAGAACTCCAGAGTCACGATTTAGCAGATGCTGTAAAACAAATGAAAGAGAAGCGTAGGTTTGTTTCACATTTATGGTGTTTCTCGAGTCATATTGACTCCATTTCCTCCATTAGTTCAGTGCTTTTTATCTGTCTTTTGAAATCTGGCTTGTCCTGCATATAGCTTTTCCACAGGGCATTTCTTGGTGGAACGAAAATTATTCATTCAATGTCTCATCTTAATTCAATTTTGACTATCTAATGACATTATTTCGCTTGCCTAGATTCAAGGAGCTGATGATAATGGTTGATACTTGCCAAGCTGCCACTCTCTTTAATCAGGTACATCTTCGCACACTTTTTCAGGGTTGTTTTGTCTTTATATTTAAGTAAGCCATAATTTTAGTTTTGCTCTGCCTTTTGGAGCTAGTATGTTAATTTGACGTTGTTAGTTTTGTGAAATAATTTTTTTGGTAGCTTCAATCTCCTGGTGTTTTGGCTATTGGTAGCAGTCTAAAAGGAGAGAACTCATATTCCCATCACCTGGATTCAGATGTAAGTTCCCTTCACCATTTCATGAATGGAAAGTACCATTACGATATTAAGGGGAAAATTATTCAATGAAGTTGTCATTGTTTGGGGATTGTTTCTTCTTTTTATCATTGTATTGATCTCCAAATCTAATGTTGTTTTTGCTTCAGATTGGTGTATCTGTTGTAGATCGGTTTACATATTACACTCTTGCATTCTTTGAGAGGCTCAATATATATGACAATGCATCACTTAACAGGTACAATAACTATGCAACTCTCGTCACCAACATTCTGCAAACCTTTTATATGATATTCGTTTTCACTTTGATTATATATGACGGCATTGTGATTGTCAAATTGACTAAGGAGACGATTAAATAGTTGGCTGTTTGAACTAATACGCCTTTTTAGCCTGAACTATCTGAGCTAGAAACATTTGTTCACCTCCCCTTGCTGCTGTGCAGTTTATTTAGGTCCTACGATCCGAGACTGCTAATGTCTACTGCCTACTACCGGACTGATCTTTACCAACCACATCTGGTGGAGGTATGGACTAAATTGATGCAATGTGACGTTTAATTGATTGTCAGCTTAAATTACTATTCTGTTGCAACCAATCAAGACTAAGTAACCTAGGTTCTAGTTGCTTGTTATGTGCACTGAACAGTCTAGGATTATCCATAAGTTCACTGTAACATGATCAGGGAAATGATATTGATTTAAATAAAAAACTTGCACCTTCCGCATATTTTTCCTTGATGATTAATTACTCATTCTCCAAGTTTACTCGTTCTGGGAACTAGGTACCGGTCACAAATTTCTTCGGTTCAGTTATGGAGACCATTCATACTGATTCAGCTTACAAAGCTTTCTCAAGTAAAATCTCCGAAAGAAAGATCAATTCTGAGATGCCATTCAATCAACTTTCCGAACACGATCTTAAAGAAGAGCTTGAGAATACAAACATACCAAACGATGAGTTGATAGCTGAGGTTACTGTCTATACTCTCTTCCCTGGTTTATCATACTTTGGATTGAGTACATTACTTAGATATATGAATTTAAGCAGGGTTAGGGTTTTGAGCATGATAGATGATGTATTTGCTTTCTGGCTTGTGTTCGTACTCTTACTGGATTCGACTAACAGAATTGAGATTCCATGTTATGTTGTTGTTGCAGAAGCAAAAATGCCCATATTCACAAATGCGGGCAGACCTCCACGAGAAAGTGGAGAAGCTTGAAAATGTCGATACAGTGGTTAACCTCAGCATAGCAGTGATGGTACTCGCTGTAATGGTCTCATCATCTTTACTACGATGAAGAACTGATATAATCATCTGCACTTCACTTAATCTATGTAGTCTGATTCACTGTTGCAGCTTCACACCCATTTTGTAATTTTTTGCACAATGCTATAAAAAAAAATCACCAAAATCAAGAAAATATCAACTCTCATGCTCGAACCTCAGAAATTGTAGCCAGTTATGCTGCAGTCCACAGATTAATTGGCTACTTTTCAAGCCTAGATCTAAGGTTCATGTTCATTCGGCAATAGTTAAATCTGCATAAAACAAGGGAAACACAAGATTTAAGGTTCAGAAATTATGCTCACCGTAGCTCTCAGATCGGGTTTGGTGAGCTGCTTGGTATGGCCTAGTAATAATGTAATATCATAAATGTTAACAAATAAAACAATATTCTTTACTTAATCTGATTAGGATACTGCAACTTTATCCTTGGGTACTTGAAAAAGCAATAGTTTGTTACTATGCTAATTATTGTTAATTTTGTTTCTTACTCAAAATAACTATCTTCTACTATTAATGTTTTTAATTTTAAAAATTGTTCAACTTTATATTATTAAAGTATAATAAATAAAACCACAAGAAAATTTACAAAATGTAATAAAAAACCAAGTAAATGGAAGGATGCATTGGTGTAGCCACATAAGTAGGGGCGGAAGGCAACAAAGAAGGAGCCATCTTTATCGCAACTCCTGAAACTGAGTCTGACCCTCTACTTACTTCTTTTATTGCTGCTCTCTCTCATTCTTAATTCCAATCTAATAAGTACGGGCTCTGCTAGTACAGATAGAGAGAGAGAGAGAGTGTAGACCAAGACACACAACACAACACAACAGAGAAAGAGAATTACATTAGTTTTTTTTCTTTCACATTCCTCTTGCTTATTGCTCTTCAAAATCTACCTGTACACTCTTCTCTTTTATTGTCTTGTTTGTATAAATCATCTCCTACAAAAATAATTAATATAAGTTGTCCCCTTTCTCTTTGCTTCTCTGTTTTTCGCAATTTTCTCTTTTTGATTCTCTTCCTTCCTTGGAATCCACCACACTCCATTTGCTTCTTCTGAGATCTGATCTCTCTCCTAGGTGATGCGCTGCGGAGATGGCGAATCTTGTCCCCGGCGTTTTACTCAAGCTTCTCCAGCACATGAACACCGACGTCAAAATCGCCGGCGAACACAGGTCCTCTCTTTTACAAGTCATCAGTATTGTTCCCGCTTTAGCCGGAGGTGAGCTATTCCCGAATCAAGGCTTTTATCTCAAAGTCTCTGATTCCTCTCACGCCACTTATGTCTCTTTACCTGATGAACACGATGATTTGATTCTTAGCGACAAGATCCAATTAGGTCAGTATATTCATGTTGATAGAGTCGAATCTTCTTCCCCTGTTCCTATTCTTCGTGGTGTTAGACCTGTTCCTGGTAGACATCCTTGTGTTGGTGATCCTGAAGATATTGTAGCTACTCATTCACTAGGGTTTCTCAGTGATGACAAGGTTAAAAATGATAATAATGGTGGTGTTAGTTCGAAACCTAAAGAGAGAGTTAAGGCGTCTGTTAAAGCTAATGGGAGTGGAAGTGATGGTGAGAGAATTATAGGTAATAGACTGAGTGTTAGTATCTCTAGGGATGATTCTTCTGATGGTAAAAAGCCGGTGTCTGCTCTATTTCGAGCTAAATCTGCGAAGTCGAGTTTGAGTTTGGATGTAAAGAAGGAATCTTTGGGGAAGCTCAAGACTTCTTCGGGTTCTAAGTCTATTCCTTCTTCCCCTACGAGTTGTTACTCACTGCCTAATTCTTTTGCAAAGTTTGCTAATGGGATTAAGCAGCAACAGACTGTGAAGCCAAAGTTATTGGAGAAGGGTTCTCCTAGAATGGGGTTGTCAGAGAAGGGCCGGTCTCTTCTTAAAGCGGAGAGTCCGAAAGTTGGGAAAAAGCTTCCCATGATTAAGAATTTTGTGCAGGGGATTGAGTTTGGAGCTAAGGCGTTGAGGAAAAGCTGGGAAGGGAATTTAGATATCAGGGGTTCAGATAGAACAAAATCCAGCCTTCCCAGACGTGATTTAACCCCTGATTCCCGGAGTTTAGCAGTAAGCTTTTTCAATTGTATCTTTCTTGGCTTTATATTTGCAAAAGAAACATGTAAAGTGTCATTTCCTATTCATCAGCACTTGACTTGAAGCTGAGACCACTTGTTTGAGAGCATTGTTAAACTTGTTCTATTCATTACTATCTGCTGAATCTAAGTTTGTATTATACTTTCGTCTGTTTTCCTATCAGTCTCATGTTTTTCCATCTGAATTCGTCTGTTACTTCATACAATGTTATTAGTGTTTACTGTTTTCGATTTTCTGAATATAGCTTGTATATTTTTGGTTACTAGGCTCCACGGAGAAGCACATCGAGTGAGAAGTTGCCAAGCAAACAGGAGAGGGCTAATGTATTTGCAAGATCATCGAAGGAGCACAATAAGATACAGTCAACCAAGAAAGTCGAGCCAACTGCAGTGTTGGACACCAAAGATAAAACGAGTAGGCCTAAATCTACATCTGTCGAGAAGAAATCTGTTGCAGAGAATGGATTGCCTGGGAATTTGGTCAAAGTCTCTGTTAATGGTAAAAGATTAGCGGCGGCCAATATCCAATGGAGTTCACTCCCTCCATCTCTTTCGAGGATGGGACAGGTATGGCCTTGACTGCTCTTGGATCCTTATATGTGCTTGCTTCATTAATAGGCTTTGAAGCATTTCTAGTGATTAAGAAAATTCATCTTCAAAACAAGCAGTTTAGAAATTCGATCATCCAAACTAACATATTTACTCTGGTGATTGAAGAGAACCTCTTAGTATAGCATATGCATCTTATGTTTTGGTCTTTGACATCGTGATTAAATATTAAGACAGCTTATTGAGTCATTGCTGCTATCAATATTTGCAGGAAGTATTGAGGCATAGAGAAGCTGCTCAAGTAGTCGCAATAGAGGCCCTGCAAGAAGCCTCTGCTTCCGAGAGCTTACTTCAGTGCCTCATGTGCGTAATATCTTAACCAAGTTTTATTCAGGCCGGCTTTGGATGTTTGAGGGACAAAACATAAATGTTTTTTGTATCTGAATGTTATTGTTACTGCCTTGGTGGTTTCTGAACTTTGTTCTGCTTTTCCTTTTTGTAGTATGTACTCCGATCTTTTGTCAACGGCGAAGGAAGATGATCCATTGCCAGTCGTTGAGCAGTTCTTGAAGCTCCATTCCGGTTTGAAAAACGTCCAAGTAATAACAGAGTCATTGTCCAAATTACTCTCTTTGATGTCCTCCCCAGATAATGAAGAAAACAGATCCGAGGAAGCTATAAAAGCGGCATCGGAAAAGCAGAAATTGGCAGCCTCATGGGTCCAAGCTGCGTTAGTCACTAACTTATCGCCCTTCTCTGTCTACTCCAGCAAACAAGCCAAACTTGCTGCCTCCAGGAGCAAACCCGTGATCATACTCGAGAGCCCGGGTAATAATTCCTCTAGTAAAACCCGTGGGAATATTCAAAACAAGCCAACGATTGGATCTAAACTCGTAGCACAAGGAATGATCCGTAAACACAGGGAGAACAGTAGCAGCCAGAAAGCCACCTCGGTAGCAGGGTCAGAGTCTCCACCGTTAAACTGGGTGAAAGGGAATGGTCTAAACGAGGCAACTGATCTGGCAGAGAAGTTGCAAATGGTTTCACAAGATTGGTTTTTGGGTTTCGTAGAGAGATTCTTAGACGCTGACGTGATTACATCATCCAGTCTCAGTCTGTCTGATAATGGGCAGATTGCGGGGATGCTGTCTCAGCTGAAGAGTGTGAATGATTGGTTAGACGAGATTGGATCGAAAGAGGATGAAGAAGGGTTACAAGAAGTCTCTAAGGAAACAATCGATCGATTACGGAAGAAGATCTACGAGTATCTGCTCACACATGTGGAGTCAGCAGCTGCAGCACTTGGTGGTGGTGGTGGCTCAGTCTCTTCTCCTAGACCTAAACCAATCGAAACCAAAGCAAAGAGATAAATGATGATGAAGAAGCTTCTACTTGTTTTTTTTTTTTCTTGTATATATGAAAATTGGCGGTCAATTTCTTCTGTATAATTCAGGCATCACTAAGAAGCCTACCGACGTGAAATGTTGGTATTTTTTATTCAGTCAGATACTCACTAAAGAGAACCTATTGGTTCGAAAGATTTCAACATATTTTTTATCCATTAATAACGATATCTCTTCTCTAGCGATTAAAGATTAGAAGATCAGCAAAAACAAAAATATCATTAGAAGACTTAGATCCATCACAATTCTGTAATTTTACAAAAACTATGACGATTCATGATTATGTGGAAATAGAGGCGATCGGTAAAAGTTGATTTGTTTATGGTTTATTTGTAATAATAAAAAAACTACAAGGTCCCAAAAGAAAATAATAATCACCGAACAAGTCCCTCCCATCATCCCATATTCCACATGGACTCTTTGAAATCCAAGGTTTTGCCATTTGACCACAGATTTGTGTTATTTTCAAACACAAAATCAACCAATTCCGATGAATCAGAAACCTCCGCCGTACGGTTATGGCGGCGCTGGTGGTGGAGGAGTCGGTCCTTCTTCCACTTCCAACACCACAATCATCGGGACGTTGAGTGCACGCGCCAAGCAGACGACGCAATCGATGATCACGACGCTCCGTCCATGGCGAGAGATTCTCGATCTGTCCGCGCTCTCTCTCCCTCGCGGGTATGATGAAGCCATGGCGCATCTAAAGCACAACATCTCTTATTTCCGTGGAAATTACGCTCTCGCCGTTCTCGCCATTGTTTTCCTCGGCCTTATTTACCATCCGATGTCTATGATCGCTTTCATCGTCGTCTTCATCGGATGGATTCTTCTCTATTTCTCTCGAGACGCAAACGATTCGATTGTGATTTCGGGGAAAGAAGTAGATGACAAGATCGTGCTGGTTTTACTCAGCTTGGTAACGGTTTTGGCATTGGTATATACAGATGTGGGCGAAAACGTTCTGGTTTCGCTGATCATTGGTTTGCTCATCGTCGGAGCTCACGGCGCTTTTCGTAATACCGATGATTTGTTTCTTGATGAAGAAAGTGCTCGCCGTGGTGGCCTGGTGTCTGCCGGTTCTGGTAACCGGCCACCGTCGAGTTATACCCCAATTTGAGTAAACCGGTTTGGAGAATTACTCGTAATTTCTTGGGTTTTTGATTGAAGAAGCTAAGGGAATCAATTTAGGGCTTTGTATTTTGGATTTCCCAAAGATTCTTGTATTTATATTTTGGCGTGTGTGTTTCATTTTGTTTGAATGTATACAAATTCTGGGAAAAAACAAATTGGTGTTATGGTATTTTATAGAATTGCCAAAAACATAATTTCCGATAGAAAAAGAAAAGTATGCATTAACCAGATGAAATTTCATAATGAACAAAACCAGTATGTTAAATTCAAGAATCCTTTGGTCTACACTCACAGTAGAATCATAAACTGATGCAATAGAAGAAAAACAAAGTTGGGAATAACTACTAACTAGTCTTCTTCAAGATTGATAGAATCTTTGAACTTAGCATACAATACCTTCTTCAGCGCTGCCATTTGTGTTACAATTGATTCCTTCTCTTGCTCGAGTTTCTCAAGGCTTTTGCAGGTCGCTTCTTTCATCTCTTCTATCTTTGTTTCTACGTCGTCCCTCGGCACATGAGCAAACACTTCTCCTATTTGAAAACGCACCATCTCCTCATCAGCAAGGATCAACTCGTTCCCTGCATCCTCTAGATTTTCACACTTTTCCTGCATAAATCAATTGTTTTTTAATCAAGCTAGATGCAGAAACACACAGTAGAATGCTGTTTTAATCCCCCTAATGAAACGATTGAACAAGACAAGTATCCACTTATTATTGCAAAGTCCCACATCTCCCTTTTTGTTTCCTACACATGCTGAACTATCAACACCATTACAATATCTAATTACAGTGATCTGATATACCCTAGCAGGCTTATATTCACCAACGAAGGAGAAAGTTAAGGGAGCAGTGATATGTAAGAGTGCACGGATGGTATAAGCAGGTTACAGTAGATTGGTACAACCTAAAGAGAATGTAAAATGAGATATGAGAGTATAGAGATTCTCTTGTGGGGTTATCTGAATGAAGTAAAATTACAATTTACAACAATCAATAAAATCAGGAATTATCTCAAATAATCTTAATCATGATCCTACACTAGACCAACAACACTTATCATATACTCTCAGGATCATTGTAATTAGCTTTTGTATCGGGTTGTAGCAGTGCTGATTTCATTTCATCAACAAGGAGTTAATCAGTTAGCTGAGAGCAAACCGATGTGTAGTAGATTCATTATTTGGTGAATTCATTACGGGATTGGATCTAATCACAGTATTCCACCACCTAAACGATGCAACATAGCGAATTGAATCCATGAATAAAACCTAATCTTAAAACCCTAGAATCGTGTAGAAGAAAAAATCAAGGATACATAAAAGAGAGAACCTTGGCGGATTTGATATCGTCATCGAGGTCATGGACTCTGTTGTTGAGACGGCTGAAGATATTAATGTTCTGCTGGTCCTCCCATGTCACCTCCATCTCAGATCCACTCTTACTCCCCTGCAACATCATCATCAACCATCCATTAGCATCAATTGAAGAAGATGCTAACAAAATAAATTACTCCTATTCGAGATGATTTTCTTACTTGCTGCTGCATTTTCGTCGCACTCTGGGGATTCAGGCCAAATTTCAATAGAACGTTGCTGTGTGAGAGAGAGTTGTGAGTTTCTTTCCCGACCGATTTTTATTAGAGGCTAGGCCCAACCGAGTTATTCTGGTACTTCCCGGTATAATGGTTTTGATACCAAATTATGATTGATTTTTGGTCTTTTCGGTCGAGTTTGTCCCACTTGGCTTGGAATTGGTTATTTTGCTTATTTCGTTATTGATTCGTAAATTTTGTAACATACTAACATGTTTAATTAACTAAATGATACTTGTACTAGTTTAGTGGTTATACCATCTTGTTAGTTGCAAGTGTTAGTAATATGTTTCGACCAACAACAACACCAAAAATTTCTAGAACAAAACCTATATCAAGTAAGAGTTAGTTATTCCAACAAAAACCACCAAGGTTTGTTTTTGGATTCTGTCTCCATAATCAATCAAGCTCCAGAATCTCCCCAGGGAATTAACAGAGAGATCCCTTTAAAAATGGCAAATGGAAATTCTACAAACCCTACTTTTAAACAACACCAAATGTGTGGTAGAAGAAACTCATTGTTTCTGTGTTTTGTAATATCACACCATTAAAGTTCACCAGAAAACATATCTCCTTCTGTACATTAATAAAATAAACCAAACAGAAAAAACTTCTTACCCCTTTTCTTCTTCCGGGATGAACATTTTTTAAAGGGAATCAGAGTTCTGGGATTTTCACTAATCTATTCAAGTTCTTCTGTTTTTCCTCGCTTACATGAGCTAACTTGTACAACAAGGCACATCATCACAAAAATATTCTGCCCCTTGTTGATAATCATAAACGTGCCTGCGATTTCTTATATTAACAACAGAGAAAGATGGTGAGGGTTGGAGAAGCATTGAGTGTATCAACCTCATCGTCGTCATCTTTCTACGACAGCGAAGTAGAAGAGCTTCAAAAGATGCCATTGGAACCACCGAAAGCTAAGGCTAAGAAACGTCTCTCGAAGCAACTCTCCATGTTAGAGACCCGTAGAGACATCGCATGGGAGCGTCGCCGTCGCCAGATGCTCCATCACCTTGAGAAGCATAACGAAGGAGGAGATGACTTGACGGACGAGGACTTGAGTGAGCTCAAAGGATCTATTGAGTTAGGGTTCGGGTTTAACGAGGAGCAAGGGCAACATCTTACAACTACATTGCCTGCATTGGACCTTTACTTCGCTGTGACTCGTCAGATCTCGCCGGTTTCTACACCAGGCAGTGGTGGATCTTCTTCATCCTCCCGTCCTACTTCCCTCGGAGACCGATCTTCCTCTTTTGGTAGTCCAATAAGCGACTCTGATTCTTTGAAGGTTATGTCTCCAGGTAACATAGCAACCTAAACTTTTTCGTCAGATTGATATTTTCATAATATGATTGTGTTTTGATGTTATATTCTATAAATTTGCAGGAGATGATCCTCAACAGGTTAAAACGAGACTGAGGCATTGGGCACAAGCTGTGGCATGTTCTGTGATACAATCTTCCAATTAAGCATAGAAGTGAGAGATGTACAAGAGTGGGACATGAATGATACTACACAAATTTGGTTGAGACAAAGGAAGTGTTGTAGAAATTAAGGAAGCTTAAGACAGATTAATTAAGGAGTTGGTTAAGACAGAGGAGGACGGATTATTGAAGTTTCAAACTAAAAGAAGAAATAAGAATGATGCATGGTGGTCTTACATGTTATTATTCTTGAACCCTTTTTTTTTTTCGCCAAAGACAGTTTTTAATTTTTTAGATATCACTACTTTAACAGTAAGAAAATATTTTAGATATTAGGTTTTGGCTTCTCTTCCTCTTTTAATTGTCTTTTGTAAGTTTGTATTATGCGTATCAACCTTCTTGTTATTTTCCAAATTCGAGGTCCTAACACCAACAAAGAAATATGAGTTTAACAAAGGACATTACGTATAAGTAGTTTATAACGAAGAAATGTACAACAAGTTTAACAAAGTTGCATGACTTTTGACATGCTAAACAAAAGTATCAACCAACCTAATAAAAAAAATCAAATGAGAACTTCAGAACAAAACCTACATTCACTCTTCACTCAAAACTAGAAGAAAAATGCAAAATAAACACAAAGAATATGAAAACCCATAAGGAAATTATGAACACCAAACCCAAAAATGAAATCGTAAAGAATTCTGAGATTATCGTATACGAAAGGGGAAGGCAATGAAGACGATGCTATACAGTTTCTTTAAGCTTCTTGAATCTTGAACTTCTTTTAGTTTCCTCTACAATATCCTCTCCACAAAGGTGTCTAACATATTAAAAAACCAGAACGACATATGAATAATAAGATGTTTGTACAAAGAGCTATAATTTCCGCAGGTGAAGTTATCTGAAGAACAAAATCAACACAACAATCAGGGAAGAGGAAAGAACATACCTTTGTGAAGATTGTTACTCAGGACATCAACACTCAGTCTGATCTTGTCTTTTCATGCTGAGACTCCGCAGAGTTTGCAAATGAGAAGCTATTTCCTTTACAAATTGCACGCCTTCATTTCCATGGCCAAGAGAATTCATAACTTGTTCTAGGAAGTATAAGTCTCCCTTCAGCCTTTCTACTCTCTCATGTAGCTCAGAAACAGATTCTTGTGCTGGTAGATTATCGTCATGAGCCTTGCCATTTACTCTGTTTTCAATCTTCTCCAGACAACTGGTGATGTATAATCTCTCTTCGTCGAACCCAACTAAACAACTCTGTATCTTGTTGCTCATTCCCTCACTAGGGGAATCCATCTCGGTCACTTTTTCTGCAACATCTAGCTTATTCTTCTTCTGAGGGGTCTGGTCCCGGAAGTATTCAATCTCAGCTTCTAAATCTTGTATTAGTTTTTCTCTCTCAACAAGTAAATCATTCAGTCTCTGTATTGCTTCCATATCGTACTCTGCTTGCTCCTCCATCATCCTCAGGTTCTGCAAAGCCTCCATTTGGAATGACGCCTTCTCTTCCTGCAACCTCGTTATCATAGCCATTGCTTGATTTGTAGCAACCGCTGAAGCGCTTCTTTCTTCCTCCAATTCTTTATATAAACCAGTCAGCAGTTTCCTATCATAATCAACCTGTCTTTTCAACCGATCACCCTCACTTTCACCCTCGATTTCAGTCACAGAAACTCCTTCCAACGATAAGTTACTCTCGTTCCTTTCAAGCATTCTCTTTTGAAGTAGCAGCTGCATATCATGATCTAGGTTCTTTGTCTCTTGATCGCTACTGTTAACAGAAATCTTGGGGCTTACATCTCTAGGTGACAAAAACTCTATCCCACGAGAAGCTGATATTTGAGTAAGAAGTGCTTTAAGGTCTTCGCTAACTCTAGACGTATCTTTCTTCATCCAATTCTCTATTTGTTGTCTTCCATTACTATCATAGTGACCTTCGTTTCCTACAACGATATTGTATGCATCTGCAAGATCCAGTAATTCACCTGAATATTGGTTTGTTTCTGCTGCCACTGACATTGAGTTGAAGGAAGAAGATTCTGACTCAAGAGCTGCTTCTGTGTGAGAAGTGACGTCCCGTGGAGCCATTTCAGACAATGAAGAGATCCTAAGAGATGTCTCTTTCATTTCCTTTTTATCTGATACACCTGATATGAAAATTCATTTTCTTTATCAGAAACCCATACCTACTAGTGTATAATTTAAGCACTATATATCTTTAATTTACAGTTCATAGCCATCATACATGCAAAGCTGGAGAAGAAAACACATAAGAGTCTTGCATTTAAATGGAAGTTTAAACTTACAATTATCGGTTGAATTTTCAGGCATGGAATTTGGAGATGGTACAACTATATATTCAGATTCCAGAGAGGTAATATCAGCTTGGTCAGTGTCCCTCTCCTTTGAAATCTCAACAGAGGTTTGATTTGTAGTGACTGATTCAGAAACCTCGTCTAGAGATATATCATGGATTGACATAAGTTCAATTCCCTCTAAGACATCTTCAGGAGTTTCAGCAACCTCTGATGTTGAAGTAACATCATTGAGGCAAATAAGCTCAGTTTCTTCCCTTAAGGAGGAATTTGCCGGATTTTCCATAAAATCCTGTGTTAATGTAATATTTTGGTGGCGAACCAGCTCTTCTTTCTCCTCTATAAAAACTGTGGAATGTTCCATGGCGCGTGATGGTGAAGTAACATCATTGAGGCAGATAAGCTCAGTCTCCTCCACTAAGAAGGTACTTGCAGGATTTTCCTTAAAATCTGGTGTTAAAGAACTATCTTGGAAGCGAATCGGCTCTTCATTCTCCTTTAAAACAACTGAAGAATGTCCCATGGTGCGTGATGTTGAAGTAACATCATTGACGCAAATAAGCTCAGTCTCTTCCAATATGGAGGCATTTGCAGAATTTTCCATAAAATCTGGTGTTAAAGAACCACCATCTTGGAGGCGAATCGGCTCTACTTTATCCTTTAAAAGAACTGCAGAATGTTCCACGGCGCGTAATGGTGAAGTAACATCATTGAGACAGATAAGCTCAGTCTCCTCCAATAAGGAGGCATTTGCAGGATTTTCCTTAAAATCTGGTGTTACAGAAATATCTTGGAGGTGAATCAGTTCTTCTCTTTCCTTTAGAATAACTTCAGAATGTTCCATGGCGCCTGATGTTGCAGTAACATCACTGAGACAAATAAGCTCAGTCTCCTCCATCAAGGAGGCATTTGCAGGATTTTCCTTAACATCTGGTGTTGAGGAAATATCTTGGAGGCGAATCGGCTCTTCTTTCACCTTTGCAGCTGCAAAATGTTTCATGGCGCGTGATGTTAAGAAAAGATTATCTAATGAATTGATCTCTTCCTCCTTGAACACCTTCTCTGATGTTTCAGGCACATCATTAACTGGAATAAGCACAGGAAATGAGGAATAAGTCCTCCAATTGGTCTCTTGCAACTGAACTTCCTCTCGGTCATTTCGAGTCACGAAGGGCTCCAAAGGGAAATCAAAGTTTAGCAGCTTGTCGGTAGCCAAATCATAAGGCAAGGTGATAATCGGATGAGTCTGAAGATCCACTATTTGATACTTATGATCCTCATCTTTAAGGACGACACATTCATCTTCTGAGAATACAGCTTCTGATTCAGTATCTGAATGAATCTTGAGCTCAGTGTACCCAACATCAGGCAAATGATTAAAGCTGACACTCTTCTTGGGTGTAGATGGTTTCCCGGTTCTCACATCACCAACCAAACCAATCTTGGGCTCATTGTACCCAACAGGTGGCAAATGGTTAAGTGAAGATTCTTGCTTTGGTTCAGTATCTGAAAACACAGCCTCTGATTCAGTATCTGAATGAATCTTTAGCTCAGTGTACCCAACATCAGGCAAATGATTGAAGCTGACACTTTTCTTGGGCGCAGACTGCTTCCCGGTTCTTATTTTACCAAGCAAACCAATCTTGGGTAGAATTTCCCGTTCAGCCACCTGAGTAGCAGCGGTTTGAGGCGTCCACAACTGATTACAACATGTACAATCTGTAAGCTTAGAGCAATTTGGATATTTGCTTCGATCACTCTTGGATCCGAAGTGAGAATCTTCACCCAGTTTACCAACCAACAATCTGTAAGTTTCAGCATTGGACTTATTGGTTGTAGCAAACGAGAAAAGACAAGTCTCACACATTCCACGGACATCAACAAGCTTGCCGTGAGCATGACAGTAAACCAATGAAGAGATCTCTGATTTGTGTTTAGAGCAAATAATATCCCAATGAGTTTTCTTCAAATCTTTTGTCCTCCTGAGAATATGATCAAGATTTGAGCACATCAGACATGGAGATTGAAGCTCAGAGTAATCTGCAAACCTCGCGATCACGTAAGAGAATATGGAGTTAACGAAGAGCATGAACATCAGTAGCCACTCATTAAAGGCTAATGCCAAAGCTCTAGTGAAACTCCGTGAACCCATCTGTAATTTTACTGCAGACGTTTGTCTAGTAGCCAACTCTTTGCAGAAACATAAGATCAAGAATCAATCAGGCTTCAAATCTGCATCAATGTAGATACACATCAAACAATTAGTAAAGAGTACAAAAATATGAGAAAAATATTGAATCAATAACATCAAGATTCTACTCAGAAAATATAATGAGACTAAAGTTGATAAAGAGATTTGAGATAATGAAACAAACTTGATTCGTGCAGAAAAGACAACTAATATCCAGAATCCAATCCGATTTACAAATGATATTTGCAGATTTGGGACAAACAGAAGCAAGAACAGAAAAGTTGACCAAAACAAGATAAAGCTTACGTTTTTATTTAGCCTTCTTAATAGTGTTTATCTCCAGAGTACAGGAAGATCAAATATTTATCTCAAGTCAGCAATTGAAGCAAAAATAAATTCCAACAAAGATTTTAAACCACTCTAAATCAAAAGTTTGCCACAAAAAGGAAAAGAGATCTAAAAAGAACAATTGACAGCTCAACAAAATCAGAATTAGAATTGTGTGTAGAAGAAATACTAAATGGATCAATCATACGATCAAGACCCACAATATTTTATATGATCCAACTAAATATAAGCGCTGTTATAGAAAAATCTAACCTTTTGATCATGATGATCGCCAGAGTAAGTCTCAATTACAGAGTAGAAAGTGAAAATCCAAAATCTAGCAAAGTTGTGATTTTTGAGGGAGAGCTTCACAGAGAACATTGATCCCATTTATATATTTTTAAAAAACTCAAAAGGCAGACCCAGCAAGGACTGCACGTAGTCTTCACAACTAAAATCACTTAATTTTAAAATTAATAAAATTCTTTGTGAGAGACATTGAATGAGAGAGATCTATTTTATTGACCAAACCAGGGAAAACAAAAAGATTAACATAACAGACTTAAAAAAAAGTCTTAATATTGGTACTACTAGTCCTTAAATAACATTTTATAATTATTAGTCTTCACAATTAAATCACTTAGTTTTATTTTCCTTTCCGAATAATTATAAAATGTTAGGCAAAAGATTGAAAACTAAGATGGTGAGATGTGGAGAGAGACAGGAAAGTCGGCTACTGATTACAAAAACGGCTGCCGAAAGTTGCAATTTGAGTGTGGGAACTATTTTTTTTATTTCAAAAAGAAAAATAAAATAAAATACAAAAATTATATTTTTTTTATTAGAGTAGTTGAATGAATATAATCAGATTTGAGTTTTTAATTAACTGTTTTTGATTTGTATTCAATTTTTGTATCTGTTTTTGCCTTTTTGGACGGAAAAAAATAGTAGAACCCACCAAAAGTTTTGGCTGTGTTGTGTGCTTCCATCTTCTCTTGTTGCTCATATTTGACTTGCATTTGATTGTTAATTATTATTTAGATTAGGAACCGTAAACAATAGCTTTATTTGGTTGTCCACTGCTTACATTACCAAGAGCTCAAACGTCATAATTAAGGGCCATGGATGTATTTAATAACTTTGCATGAAGAATGATAAACGGAACAAGGATAATGTGTATATTTATTATATTAACGCCATTTTCAAGTGATCGTTACGTTTGGCTTCATCTCTTTCATTTACACTTATCAATCCTTAATTAGTTATGGAGGTCCTACATTTCTCCATTCATTATTGTTTCTCATTTCTTAAAATATAAAGATCACACATTTTTGTGTATGAATAAAGCTTTTAATACTTCTCTCATTCATCTTGTTTTTATGGACTAAAAGGCAACACGAGTTCCCAAATATATTAACGCATCCCATTAACGTTTCTCGAATTGATGTGATTTGCGAGCAAAAACTCTCTTAGACCTACACCATTCTTAAGCATGAGGGTTTAATGCATATTAGCTTTGAATTGATATTTTCCTGAATTTGTAGATTCGACTTGGTAGATTCTAAAGATGAAGTATAGATATCATGTATTTGTAAAAGAAATTTGAATAGTATTACAAGTCTTAAATTGGATTTTATTCATGTAAATGGGTAGACAACTTTAGATTAGTTACAACTTATGCAGTGAGCATTTTAGCTACTTATATCTTAGAGAAACCAAAAAACAACACATGATATTATGTCTTTCTGGTTTCTTTATTTGTGTATATAAAATTAGTAGTCTCATTTATAAGATTCACAAGGATAAAGAAAAAATAAAGGAGAAAATGTCACAATTAAAGCATATTAGAGAGCTCCATCAAGTGGCTCATCTCTTCCATTTGACCCCCAGTAGTACTTGTTTCCTCCAAAAGCCATTTCTCAATAAATGTCAATGGTGGTGTAGCATTATGATCATCATCATCCTCATGATCACCATCTTCATGATGAACATCATCACCGTTGTTATTCTCTGAATTCTTTATACCCTGGTCATCATCCCCGTTGATTCCTTTGCTATGACCCTCTTCCCAAGAACCTTGAAGCTGCTCGTATGGAAACTGATCGCTGTGATGATCGATGAAATTGTTTGTCCGGTTCTGCATTTTGTGTTCCAAGAAAGTAGTACTTGTACTACTCTTTGGAGACGCTCTCATCCAACCCTCAAGAAGGCGGGAAATGTTTTCGGTGCTTGAAGCATAGGTAGATCTATGATTAATGGTGTTTCTTGTCGAAGAAGTTTGCAGCGCAATGTTCTCTGATCTGCTCCTCTCATCACTGTCAGACTTGTTGAGCTTCTTCTTTAAATGTGTGTTCCAGTAGTTCTTGATATCATTGTCCGTTCTTTGTGGTAGGTATGAAGCTATGGACGCCCATCTTACCACAACCATATGTAAACAAATAAGCCAGTTTAGGGTTCACATCATCAAAATATATACACAAAACATTCAAGTATAAAGAGATGTAGATCCTTTTGTCTGAGATTACTTGTTACCCAATAAGGCTTGCAAGTGAATGATCATTCCTTCTTCATGAGGAGTAAAGTTTCCACGTTTAATTCCAGGTCTCAGATAATTTGTCCATCTCAGTCTACAACTTTTGCTGCATCTCAATAACCCTTTTAAAAGCCAAATTAAGATACAAACATCAGGACACATATACAAACAAAGAAAAGAAAGACACTAGAAGAAAACATGTTGAGAAAAGATAATGACCAGTGTTGGTGGGAACTGATCTCCAGTTTCCAGGACCATGTTCTTGAATGTAAGAAACAAGAATGATATCTTCTTCAGGAGTCCATGGTCCTTTCTTGATCCCTATCTTGTCACAGCATGGAGGCCTACCCATCTTTCTCTCTCTCTCTTCCTCTAGATCTCTCTGAGTCTTATGCTCTCTTTATAGATGTGAGAATATGTATGTATATGAGTTAAATGCAACATGTATGTACATATATGTGAAATTAATGGGTGACTTAAAGAAGAGGGAAGAACTTTTAAATCTGCTTTTTCTTGACAACCTCTTTTGGATCTGCCAAGCTCACGAGTCACTCTGCCTTTTCCATTAACTATTTTGCGTAGTCAATTAACGAAGATATGTTGATCTCCACACGAATATGTATATCTCCCTTAAGAAAACGTTACTGGATTATTTATTTAGTGAACGATCCATCAAATGTTTTTTCAATCGAAATATTTCCATAAAAGGAGCTCGTTAACATATTGTAGATGAATACATAGTGTATCGATTACAATATTTTGCTTAATTTGGAACATTCGTTGGTAATTACTTATAAATATAGTGATAATCAACTCATAAATGGAAGAAGAGTCACAAGCTATGTTACTTACATTTTTGTGATAATAGTTGTAATTGTGGTAAGAAAATAAATAAAGATAAAGTGTGGGAAGAAACACAATTATTTCATTGAATTTCTCCATGATTAAAGGGAATCATTCACTGCAACTTGGACATCCTCAAGTTTAGAAGAAAAAAAGATATTACATTTTGCTTGACTCTTTAGATCCATGTCTTTTGTTTTCAACTTTTCATATATCACGCATCTCTCGTTGCCTCTGTTTAACTAATATTCTTACAACTTATAATTATACCAATATGTGAAAAGACCCATTAGTTAGATTTGTGTTCTTTGTGATATGATTTCCATGTTGATGCTTACAAGTTACAACTTTCATTCATGTTTTTCTTTATTTTGTCATCTACGTGAAGGATGTGAATTTGAAAGGGAAAAAAAAAATGAACCAAACCAAACCAAAATGTCTACCCTCTTAAACGAAAATTGAAACGAAAAATCTGTTATTGTTGTTGTATTTTACGTATAACAATTAGTAGTGTTAGATTCTATTTATGTAAAACCGAACTTAGTGCAACCAAACCAAACTAAACCAAACAAATCTACGTATTCTTAAAATTGAATTAACCTAAAATCGAAATAATAAACCAGGCAAATAACCCAATAGTATTGGGCCAATACCCATCACTAGGCCCTAGCCCCTGCCTGGTCTATACGACAAAAGAAAACGAAAAAAAAA
>Ga0041059_1001179_pt1 | contig 20943 bp, 28 predicted proteins | sample AraColnosormetaG_FD_56232 | JGI IMG/M metagenome (GOLD analysis project Ga0041059, IMG submission 56232) | Arabidopsis roots microbial communities from North Carolina, USA - Col MF nosort | ecosystem: Host-associated > Plants > Roots > Unclassified | place: USA: North Carolina | collected... | reverse complement strand
AAAAAAAAAAAAAAAAAAAAAAAAAAGAAGAAGGAAATACTCTACTCAGATCTTCAAGTTTTTGAGAAGAGAGACAAATCGCGCACTCATCATTTCCTTTAAATGGGCCTTATATACCCAAAACTTCCATAACAGGCCCATTAACACAGTATAATGGTCGATTAAAAAATACATGAACCTTCCTCCCGCGCTTTCTAACTAACCAAACCGTTGATGAATGAATGATTTAAAACATTGTACAAACATATTGGCGCAATCATCCCACAAACAACTTTCTTCTTCGTTGTTTCTGATAAAACTGAACCACAAATGTACGAATCTCCATGGGACCAAGCTCTACTACTAAAGTCGACTTGTCAACGGGTCCGCCTCTTAGCGGGGAAGAAGGTTGTTCCGCTTCACCCTCCACTTTCCACTTCATCTTCTCCTTCATCTTTACTTTCTCTTGATTTGCTGACAAACTCATTTCCGTCACTTCTTTGATCTGCAAAAATAGTATGGATTCATTCACCACCTAGCTAGCTAGTATGTTAGAGTATCTCTCCACATGTAGATGAGCAAGTGTGTTTCTTACCATTTTGCCGGAAAACAACTTCTTCAACTCAACTTTAGCGATTTTAGAGTAATCACTGTCTTCTCCCGCCTGTAAACAACGCTCAACACTCAATTACTGTCAGGTATATCCCAATTCAAGAACATCTAACTGTACGTACCTCGTAGAGATGAGCCAGGCGAAGAAGGACGTTCCCGAGATCCAACTCCTCAAGAGTGATGAGAGCAATGTTTTGAGGCAAGGTGTAGAGATGATCCATGGCATAACCTTTCACAGTATTTGAGGCTTTCCATTTCTCCTTGTTCTCGTGTGCGAATGCCATTAGAAGAGGTGAGTATATTTCCTGTCCAGTCTCTCGTCTCCACCGCCCTCCTTCTCCTACCTTATTTATGCTTACATAGTAATTCCCACGAATCTGCATTTACACAAGTATGTATCAAGTTTTGTCCTGGACAAAACACACACAATTTCTCAATTAATCATTCATACCGTCAATCCTGCGCAGGTGTCATTCACACACACAGTTTCTACAAGGCTCTCCTCCACTCCTCTCGAGTCATCCATGGACGTTCTCCTGTTCCCATGGATGTTTCATCAGTGTCAACTACACAATAATGTTTCATGTTTTAAAAATACAGACTAATGACACTAATGAAATTTGGAACCTGTGAAGCATCAACTCTATTTCACCGTCCTTAATACTTGCACCCCCAGTAGCCCGATCAACCAACACCGACAACTCTGCTTTCTCGTCTTTTATGTACATTCCAAGATTAAGCTGAAAAGATACACTAACAATGCGTTAGAACTGTAAAGCCATTCACAATCGATATAGTCCAAATTTTTCTTGGTTTTGCAATTTCTGCTGGACATCAAATAGTTTACCGGATAGTAGTTTCCTGCTATTGGCTCATTCACTTCGAGATGCCAGTCTGTTCGGTTGTCCCGGACCTGCAATAGAGTTTAATCTATTTGTTGAAACCGGGCAATACGATCTCATTGGTGTTTAAAATACGAGAACACAGAAAAATCTTAGGGTACCCGTTTCAGAAAGTCTCTTCCATTAGAGTCAGTATAGAACTCCTTAGCTGTAGTCATATCTGTTACCATTCGCGTGATAATCTCTTTTCCTGTTAGATGTCCCTTACCAACAGAAATTGGACCAATCTGCTAAAGAGAATGAGCTTGAGGGATCTTTTTATCCAAAACACCTTAAATAACCTGAAATAGAGTTTTGGACAACACTCACAGTGAACTCAAATTCGGCGTGCTCTTTTTCTTTGTATAGTCTTACCACCTAGATAACACATGTACTTATCAACTAAGGATTCTCCAATATAAATTGTCGTTGCAACTAGCTATGGTTGACAATTTCTATGGGATTAGAGTTACCACAAAACGTGACTTACCTGTGCCACCCAAGGACTAAACTGCTGGTGCACCTCATCTATTAAAGGCCCTCGCACAATCTGCAACTTTGACTGCACGTTTCCATTGCCAATGAAAGCACTAGTCACGGTACATATCTTCCAAACAAATATTTACATGGATTACTTTTATCATATAGATTTTATGGGTTTATCTGTATTTCTAAACTACAAAGACAATTATCTGCTTCCTACATAACGATGCTGTGTAGAAAAGCTAAAAAAAATTATGATCTAATATCTTGATGATAGAACCTCAGCATCTCAATGCTCTTAGAGTATTCATAGACTCACTTTGGACGACGAAACAGGATACGCCAAGGAACCATTAGGTCGAAATATATATGCACCAGAAACCTGGGGATCTTTTGCGTCCCCAACATTTGAAGCATACCAGAAATAGTTCTGATCCACCTTTATGTCAGCCTGAAAGATATTTATTAAAAGCAATTGTGACTGAATATTTTGTCTAACCAAATGAATGAACCAAAAAGATTCAGTGTGAAGGAGTAAACGAAACATTACTCCTGTTCTGGAGTTGTACATCCGTTCGAGACGACCAGAGTCTGAAGAAAACACCATCTTTAGATTTCCTGGACCAATTTCAGTCGTATTGTTCATCGGACTAAGCATCACTGAAGAGTGTTTGTGATTGTTGCTTCCTATATCATGAATGATAAAAAAAAAATGAATTATGAGGGAAAGGCAACTGTTTAACTTTCTATGGATAGCATGAGCCTGTGTCTGCATACCTTGTGCGGATGCTTTAGATATGAAGAATGTGTTCCAACCAAGTGGTGGCACCTTTGCTTTAAACACGAGCCAATACTTTGGACGCTGCAGGGAAGATATTCCTAAATAAGCTTTTGTGTAGAAACTTCTGAGGTTGCTCGTGACATTATCCATGGGGATGTATTGAGCATCAAGGGTGTTTCCAGATGAATCTTCCACACTTAGACCTGCATCATTGACCTGTTACATACCCTAACTCTTTAGTAATACATTAAAGAATTTGATCTCAAAGGAGCAAGTAAACAGAGGCATGAAATATAACCGGAATCCTGATGATTTCTGTACGGTTCCATCCAAGGGAGTTATACGCCACCAGAATCTGAAGATCAAACACTGAGATAGTTGGAGAATCTGAGCTATATCATAATGATTGATGAGAGATGTGATGGAATTACCAAGCTCTTCTGGCCTGGAAGGGTTTCTTCTGTCGATGGGCAATAGCTGATATTCATCAACGAGCACTGCTGATTTGATTCCAAGAAAGAATATATAAACCAGGTGATTACTATATAGAGACACACAATAATCGTTTACTCTAAATAGAGGAAAGAAATAACTCCCACACTAGTCATCACCATGAAAGGGATTCTTCAATCACATTTCTGTAAAAAAAATGAAATCCAAAATGAGTTTCTTGGAGATTTAACCTGGCTGAATGCTATTGCAGGCTTTGTGCAGCCACCTTTTGGTGCTTTGTTCATTAGGCATGCCAGCGCAGAATTCACCACAGCTTCTGCCTACGGAATAATTAGATGATTACTGATATAAGAAAAAAGACAAAAAAGAAAAGAGTTTTCATATATAGTATCTTACCTCAGAAGCACCAAGAGCAAGGCGTTTCATGTAATCATTTGTTACATGCTGCTTGGCAGTTCCAGTGACAGCATCATGGTGCTGCGCTATCCCTAAAGCATCCCCAAGACTGTAAGTGTTTGGACCTCCAGAGTTCTTGCCCACCAGAAATTCAAGTTGCCTTGCAGCCTGTTTTGGAAAAAAAACAGACAAATGCAAGGCCATGTAAATTCATTTTGAATTTCACTAAGAAAATGGGAAATCGGACTCCGTAAGATGCAGTTTGATACCATGTAGTATCCGCTAAGAGCCCGAACATATCGTTTAAGAGCAGGACGGCTGGTGAAGTAGCCAGTCCAGTAAGCGTATGCCCGATCCGCATATCTGCAGAGAGTAGGGGGAAATTATTGACTATTGAGAAAATCAAGTTGTTGAACAAAAGGAATATGTAAATTTATTTGGTGACAGTACTAAAGGCACTCACGGGAAAAAGTCATGAGTCTTGAGAGGCCAAGTAACATTGGCAACATTCTTGGCATCAACATAGAGAGATGGTGTGGAGTACAAGGCGTTCACACGGCCATCCTGTTGAATGGAATTATTGGTGATGAGAATCTAGTCTCCAAAGACAGCGAGATTGATATTGAGCAATCACAGCAAGCAAGAGATATGAAAACCTTGTTAACATAATGGATAAGTCTGTCCATCTGTCTGAACCAAGACTCGGCGAACTGGTACTGAAAATCATCGCCCATTGTCCACATCACATGGTTCCCTCGACTCACATTAGCCTATGTCCACATTGACTACTTTCAGAATTAATCCAAGATTACACACACACTTGAAAAAAAAAAAAATACTACTCAAGACTTACATAAACAAGAGAAGCATTGACGAAATCATTAACCGCCTCCTTAATGTTATAGCCATCGAAACGAGGGTTGTCCTGCAAAATGACGAGTGAACCGAATTCCCCTAAACCAAAAACCAAACGGGAGAAAGAAGAAGCGAACCTGGAGGGGTACGTAATCGTCGGTGACTTCATAGTGAAAGCCAGTGGGAGGGCCGTAATGAACAAAGAAGATATTGGTGAATATCTGAGAAGAAGAATCCAGTGTTTTTGATCCTCTCCAGATGACTTCAAGTGATTTCTCGGCCTTTCGCTTTTCTCTGTCTTGGTAATCGATTCTCGCGAAATGCACAGAATCCAACCCTAACTGCACCCCCACCAAATTAAAACACACTCATAAGGAAATAAAGAAATAAATAGATTAGAAGGGACCTCTGCTCCAAGGAGGTAAGCTTGAACAGAGGAATGACCAAAGGGATCGATTTGCCAAGCAGCACGTGGAGTTGTGTTGAACTGTTGCTTTATAAACCGATGCCCCTTTGTGGTTTGGTCTATCATATCTATGTAATGGCACGTTGCTTCATCATTCATAGCCCATCCTCCATTTCTGCACATTGATTGTGTGAATTGTATCAACGCTAGGTAGCCAAAATGATAAAATTAAGGTCGTGACCTACTTACACAAACTCTAGTTGCCCGGATTTCACTAGTCTCCTCACTTGCTCTTGTCTCTCGGGGCTTTGTTCTTCCCACCAACGCGTAAAGAAGGCCTTTTTCATGTACATTGATGTTCACATAAGAGAAGAAAACATATATTATGGTTTTATGAACAAAACCATTATTAATGTTTTACCATTTCCGCAAACACAAACTTTCTATTGGGATCACGAAGTAGAGAATCCACCACCGAGTCTAGGACGTTCCTCACGCAAGCGTTCTGAAACTCACAATTCATTTGGGATATATAGTACGTTAGACTCGTCTCTACATACATACATATATATGATTCATCATTCATCTGTAGATAACATACCTGGATTCTGTTGTTAGATCCTACGTAGTACTGATCAACAGTTTTCAACCAGCCGACATCGTCATGCGAATGCGGAACAAGATGAACATTTAGTTTCCCCGGAACCACTTTAGCTTCGGTTCCATACTTCACGTATCCCCCGCCTTTGACGCTCTCAACCAACGACAACAGAAGAAGAAAAACAATAACACAAAGTGATCCTTTCAATAAAGACATACCCGGTTTCTCCATTTTCCGATGGCAGAGTTTTCAGATGTTTTTCTTTCTTACAGGGTGTGGAGGAAACTTATAACAAGAAAATGGAGAGAGAGCAAAACAAGGGTCATAACAAAAGACCAAATCCTTATCGTTTGTTTTTGCTCAGATCCGTCGGTCTTTGTTAGAGTCTCTCTATTGTTTTACTGTGACTAGATTGTCATTTCACCATATGTAATAATTAATTAGGTTCTACAATAATCTTATTTTCCTACAAATTTAATTAAAATCTTGACCCTAAAATAGTACTTTATTAAATCTTTTTTTCTTCTACTTTGATGTCAACATTAAAATTGAAGTTGATCTGTTTTGAGTTTTGACAATAGTCATTTACCTTTTCTTTAATTTTATTTAACAAATAGTTTTGGGAAAAAATCTCCCTTTCTTTGATAATACACAAATCAATCAATATAGAGATAATTAAACCACGTCTTTACAGAGAATAGAAGCAAATCTTTGAGCTAGTAACATTTTAGTATAAAAATCTCAACAACAAGTCATTTACATCATTGCAACTGTTTTGTTCTCTTCATTTGACTTGGGGGTTGTTTGCTTGCAAAGGAGGCTTTGTTTGTACGTCGTCGTTTTTATTCCGTATATAAAATATAAATTAACGAACTAATCTTTAAAGCCTCTGAGACGAGTAGAAGGTTCTCTCTGGTGAAGAAACCAATGCATTTCGGCGACAGCCTGAAACTGAAAAGCCATCGATCGACCGAGAAAGCGAAAAGAGAGAGAGATGAGACTCGTCGTCTCAAGCTGTCTACTAGTTGCAGCTCCTTTTCTCTCCTCTCTGTTACGAGTCTCACTCGCCACTGTTGTCCTCAATTCCATCTCCGCCTCTTTTGCCGATCTCCCAGCCAAATTTGGTCAATTTCTCCCCCTCTTCCTTTTTCCTTATCCGAAACAATTTCTCGAACAATCTGGTTAAAAAGAAGTTGATTTTGATTCTCAGACGGCTCCGTGACCAAAAACGGAATCTGTGGAGCTCTATACGTCGCAGATCCTCTCGACGGTTGCTCACCGCTTCTCCACGCCGCCGCATCCAACTGGACGCAACACAGAACTACTAAGTTCGCTTTGATAATCAGAGGCGAATGTTCTTTTGAGGATAAGCTGCTCAATGCCCAGAACTCAGGTTTTCAAGCTGTGATTGTCTATGACAACATTGACAACGAAGATCTCATCGTCAGTAAGCCTTTTGCCTCCCACCCAAGTTTAAAATTCCATCTTTTCTTCTCCTGATGAGCTAGGGTTGAGCTGAATTTCATTGGAGTTATTTAATTTAGTCAACGCCCCCATAAGTTTGGAGATTGACCAACATCTGTTTTGCACAGTGAAGGTGAACCCTCAGGACATTACAGTTGATGCAGTCTTCGTTTCAAATGTCGCCGGTGAGATTTTGAGAAAGTACGCGAGAGGCCGAGATGGTGAATGCTGCCTTAATCCGCCAGACAGAGGGAGCGCTTGGACTGTGTTGGCCATCTCCTTCTTCTCTCTCCTTCTTATAGTCACTTTCCTGTTGATTGCCTTCTTTGCACCCAGACACTGGACCCAATGGCGAGGGAGGCACACCAGGACCATCAGGTTAGATGCAAAGCTCGTCCACACACTCCCCTGCTTCACCTTCACTGATTCTGCTCACCACAAGGCCGGGGAAACATGTGCTATATGTCTCGAGGATTACAGATTTGGAGAAAGCCTCAGACTTCTCCCCTGCCAACATGGTACTTACTCCTATTCTTCTGTGGAAATAAACTGGCAACTTGCCACCCTTAATGTGTTCATTGAGGTCTTGGAAATGTATATTTATGAGACACAGATCTTCCCTTCACAGGATTGAAACATGTGCTTACTATTCTAGGAAGACTTTGATAGGTTTCTCTTAGATTCTAACTTTATAAAATAGATTTCTTTCTAGCATAAATTCCTCTGTTTTAGGGTTGAAGGTACAATATATTCCGTTTCTGTCAATTCCAGTTTGATAGGTAAGCACCGAATGCGAACTTTTTGGTATTACTCATTGCTTCGAATGATATGATGGGTCGAATATGTACATCAGAAGAATAAATTAAAGATTTGACCTTTTTTAGTTTATGTAAGTGGGGGTAATTCATAGCAGTTGGTTGATTTGAAGCTCTTATGCAGCTTTTCACTTGAATTGCATCGACTCTTGGTTGACAAAATGGGGTACATCTTGCCCTGTGTGCAAGCATGACATAAGAACCGAGACTATGTCTTCTGAGGTGATCCTGTTAGACTGAAATGTATAAATCCTTTCAGTAGTTATTTTGTTGTTTTTGCGTTGGGTTCAATACACTGTTTGTGTTGTTTTGTTGCAGGTACATAAACGAGAGAGTCCGAGAACAGATACAAGTACGAGTAGATTTGCCTTTGCCCAATCCAGTCAAAGCCGTTAGAGTTATTATCGGCTTAGCAGCTGAACACTCATATCAGTGCTCGGTTACCTGGATCAGGTCCAGGTTTGCATCTTATATTGAATGGTTAATCATGGTGGGATAAGTTTAGGTAAAGGGACCGGATCTGCCATACTGGTCGTGCTTTGCTGGATTCCCAGATCAAAAAGATATGAGTTGCTTTGCCTCTTTTTCTTTGCATGTGTACATTTACATACGCTCTGAGTCATGTGTACATTTGATCATTGTGTGTGTGTGTGTGTTATAGATTGAAAAAATGTGTGTGATAGTACAGATATGCAAACAAATTGATAGAAAACAAATGTTGGTCTAATCAGATTTTCTCTCTCCGATCCAGGCAAATCTCTAATGTTATCTTGTTGATAATTTCTTTGCCTAAAGTTTGTATAATATGAATATTGAATCTGATTCCCTTACATGGGGGAATGGAATCCATTGAACGTGGCTTTGATTTTGTCTTGTCTGTAGTAATAATAAGAAAAGAACACGTCATCCTCATCTCTACCTAACGACTCATCCAATACGATGACTCGTTCATGGGTTTGTTAGTTGCGCAATTCCATCACCAAAACTTTCTATTACATACTCAACTTCTTTTGATTACTAAATTCAGCCAACATTTCCTTCTCATCTCTAATCAGTGAACACGTTTTCTATGCAGGCTTTGGGGCCTATCTTACCATAGCTGTCTAAGAAGACTATTATCTTATATTCTTTATTGTAGATTTCATTTACTTGCGTATGGAATTGGAAACAAATTTCTAATTGTTGAATCATATACCATTATTTTTATATTGGCCATGCATGTGTATAAGTGGAAGATAGAACAATATTAAAACAATATTATTGTGTTTGGTCCTATTTATTACTCTCTGCTCTCTTCCTGAAGCTTCTTCATCTTTTTGTTTGACAAGAAGAGGTAGAGAAGAAGATGTCTCAATCAATCTCCTCCAGCACAAAGGCAGAAGAAGTTGTTAGTGTAGATGTGAGCCAAGCCAAGACTCTCCTCCAGTCTGGGCATCAATATCTTGACGTTAGGTGAGCTTCTGATCTATTCTATCATATCACCATGCATGTACCAGCTGCTGCGGTTGTTAATGAAAAATCCTTGCACATGGCAGGACTCAGGACGAGTTTAGGAGAGGCCATTGTGAGGCAGCTAAGATCGTCAACATTCCCTACATGCTCAACACACCTCAAGGTAAATCAAATATCAATCACCTTTAATTAGAGATATCAACCAGTACATGAGTTAAAGCCTTGTGATCTCTACTCTTAGGTAGAGTGAAGAATCAAGAGTTCTTGGAGCAAGTATCTTCTCTTCTAAACCCAGCTGATGATATCCTTGTGGTAACTCTTTTCTTCCTCATCACACCCACAAGAATTAAAATCTGCCGGTGAAAACGATGATAAAATCTGGAAAATGATATTGATACAAACAGGGTTGTCAGAGTGGAGCCAGATCCTTAAAAGCCACAACTGAACTTGTTGCTGCAGTAAGTGTATAATAGTCCCTAGTTTACATACATAATTTACTCCTACTTGTGTGTTTAATCTCAAAGAATCAATTCATATATACATAAAAAAATAGGGTTACAAGAAAGTGAGAAACGTGGGAGGTGGCTACTTGGCTTGGGTGGATCACAGCTTTCCCATCAACACGGAGGAGGAGGAGCCATCTGCTAATTAATAATCTTAAGATTCTCTTCTTTTCTTAATCAAATAATATAACTGCCTGTGTGATGTAGTAATCATTTTCAATTTAAAATTCCAGTTTCTTGTAATCAAAACTTTCGTGTACCAAATTCAATAAAAGCTGTGTTTCTCTATAAGTGAAAACCAAAAAAAAAAAGATGAACAAGTAAAAGTGTAAAAACTAAGTAACAAGCCTTTGTTTGTTTCATCGGTCAAAACGTTTGGGCTTTTTGAGTATACATACAAAAAGGCTTTGGGCTTCAGCCTAAGCCCTTATCTTCTCTGTTCTCGCCCGGCGATTCTCCGACTTAATTAATTTTCCGACCGAACACTTCTCTCTCTCTCTCTCTCGGGTTTCTCATGGAAGAAACGTCCAAGCTACAGTTACCGGAGAGTTTCCTTAGCTTTCTAGAGGCGAATGGCCTTGATCCTTCAATCTATACTCACGGAGATTCAATTCCACGTTATGTAAGGTAACTTGAGACCCCTCCTTTGCTTTTCTCAAAATTTCTGAATTTGGCATTGAAACCGGAGAGGTCCGTTTGAAGGTTGAAACCTGGATTCGAGGATGCTTTCGAAGAGATTGAATCCGAAATTAACTGTAAACTGGAGAAGGTGAATTGGTTACCAGGATTTTACTCCATCCCTCCAGATGTTCATATAGCCAGAACCAAGGCCTATCAGCAAGGCATGGTGAGAGAGAGCAATCAAATACCAACTCTCCTCTCGCTCATTCGGTTTTTCTTAACCTCACTTGTTCTTTCTTCGGGTTTCAGATGTACGGAATCGATGCAGCTTCCGGTGCCGCTGTCTCAGCTCTTGGTATCTCCCCAGGAGACCATGTCTTGGATCTTTGTGCTGCTCCTGGTATTTTTTTACATTGATCAGCTGATTTGGTTTCCTTAGTGTGTCAATTCGTCCTTGTAACTGCTTTAGAGGGAATAATAATACTCTCAGGTGCTAAACTATGTATGATGCTTGACCTACTGGGTCAGAAGGGTACTGCCACCGGTGTCGATGTTGCAAGGCATCGTCTTGCTGCCTGCAGAACTATGCTTCTAAAGTATGGGCTTGCTGAAAGGAGCCGGCTTTTTCTTGCTGATGGAACCACTTTCTCAGTCCCACCAACCAGAAACCTACCATGTAGAGCAGCAACACTTCAACATCGTCAAAACAATATGTTCCTTTAAGCTTTTCCTAACTTTGCTGATGAGCTCATTTGATATGCTAATATTCAGGTGAGTCATGTGTGGACGATCATGAAGACACATTCAAGCAGTGGACCTCCCGTAGACCTTACAAAGAAAGGAAACAAGAAGCTAAGGCAAGGAAGAATTCTGTTTTGCCGCAGAATGGACAGGCAGAAATTATTTTCTACGGACAGGGTTCTGGAGTAATCGGGCTAAAAAAGAATGAACTTTATAGATCCCTTGACCAAAATGATTATGCATCTTATGGGTATGATAAGGTATAGTTGTGATCCGCGGATGCAGCTACAGTCACTTAAAAGTGACATAACTAAAGATTTGAAGTGGAAATCTGCAGGTTCTTGTGGACGCAGAGTGCACACACGATGGTTCGATCAAACATATCCAGAAATTTGAGCAATGGGGTTGGAAAACTCTGGAACGCCGTGTTCTGGATGCTGAGAGAACCGATACAAACTTAAAAGCTCTTCAGGTACATTCCATAAGTCTGTTGGTGTTTCGTGTGTCTACCCTTGTTATTGCCTCTCTGGTGATCATTGCCAGGGCCTTTGTTTGCAGTTGAATCTACTGAGAAATGGATTCAGATTGTTGAAAGAAGCTGGCACTCTAGTGTACAGCACCTGCAGGTGAAAAGTCCAATCACAATAAGCTCTCTGTGCTCTTGCCTCTCCTTTTTTCTATTCTTTTAGACGTGAGTCAGTGATCTAAGTCGTGTAACTATCAGTTTGACGCATGCCCAAAACGAAGATGTGGTGGATCAGTTCCTTTCTGAAAATTTCTCTGCAGGTACTTAAAGTATATTTTCAACAAATTAACAACATTCATTGTGGTACCGTTTTCGAAAAAAAACTCGATACTTTGTAGGTGCTATAGGTCAGATTTTGTGTGATTTTGTATATTTCTTTTTCCTTACTTATGGACTAGTGGGAAGACTAACAGAAAACTGGGTTATGACGATGCAGAGCTACAAGAGATTGAAATGGCCAAGGATTGGCCGTGTAGAAGTGGTCGCACGCCTAAGACACTGCGGTTTGATCCTTCCACCTCAGCAACCAGCGGCCTTTTCGTTGCAAAAATCAGGAAATTGCCACCCAACGAAGCAAAGAAGAATGTGTTGTGATACCTCGCTCAAAAGGGTCGTTCGGTTGATGACTTTACTGAAAAGTGATTTAGCCCTTCAAAAAGGGAGATGAGAAAAACATATTTCACAAAACTCACTATATTGTTGCAAGAAATATAACATGAACAACAAGTGAGAAAGAGTAGTTTGGTGGTATTGATGCTCTCTTTTGAATGTTTTGATTGAAAATCCTTGAGAAAGAAAAAAGAAGCAGATATGAAGATTTCACAATGCATCAGAAGCTTTTTATCTACATTATATAATTACTCCCTCAGAAGCTTCCTTAGTAGACTTCAACATTCCACTGTTCACTCCTCTTCAATTGCTTCTTGTACTCCAACCAATCGATCCCTGTTCCCACCCCAAACAAAACAGTTTAATAAATACATCTGGCACAGACTTCTGAAAATCAAATGATAATGAAATCAATGTCCTTACCATCTTTAGCAGCAAGCGAGACCATAATGTCATCGATACCCTTCTCCATACCCTTAAGACCACACATGTAAACAAAGGTGTTGTCTTTCTTCAGCAACTCCCACAGCTCTTCTGCATACTCTGCCATTCTTGTCTGAATGTACATTTTCTCTCCCTTCTCGTTCGTCTGCTCTCTGCTCACCGCAAAGTCCAGCCTGAAGTTGTCTGGGTTCTTCTCCTTCATCTTCTCAAACTCCTGCCATTATCCACACAATTCAACAACAGCTTTTTTGTACAAGACAACATTAGTAAAGGTGGGTTGGATTTCAGCTTGTGTACCTCCTTGTATAGCAGTGAGCTGCTTGTGGGTACACCCAAGAAAAGCCACGCCAAACCATTGAACTGCACATATGATTGGCAAATTCAATTGGTGAGTAAGTTAGTCAGTGGTATAATTGGCAACAACAGTGTCTAGAGAGTTTGCTTTTGGTTTGACCTTGTAGTCCTCGTGCTCCTCAAAGAACATTTTCCACAAAAATGATCTGAATGGAGCTATTCCAGTTCCTGTTCCAAGCTAAGGAAACAGAAAAGCAGAAGTAATCACTACAAGTGTTGACTATATACCACTAAATTCTGCTCTCTAATCTAAGTGAGCACGCCAATATATGACCATACCATGATGATGGTGGCATTGGGGTCTTTTGGCATAAGCATTTCCTTGCCAACAGGTCCAGTGATCTTAGCTTCATCACCCGGCTTCAAGTCACCTGAAAAACCCGAACATCACAAACACTAAGAACAGTTTAAACCGTAAACGATCCATCACAGACACATTGTTCTTCTTTCTTACACAAGAAGTTGGAGCAGACCCCCTTAACAATCTCTCCGCCATCATTTGTGTAAACTAGTCTCTTGACACAGAGAGAAACCTGCAAAAGGATCCATTTCCAGATAAGAGAAGATCATTTTGTAAATCATTATTTAGTTAGTTGTTAGAGGGATTATTTGCTTACGGTCTTGGAGTCTCCAAAGTCACCAATGGCACTACTCGCGATAGAGTAAAGCCTGAGCTTGTGCGGCTTCCCGTTCTTGTCTATTCCCTCTGGAATCACTCCTATCGATTGTCCTTCTCTATACGGAACCTCACCTAAGTCATCAACCAACCTAATCAAATCTCTCCCTCGAAAAATGCCTCTAAAAAATACAATCAAAAGCCCCCTAATTAAGGGATTTACCTTCGGTGGTGAAGACAATGTGCCAAGTCTCACCGGGAGCGTCATCACCGGTGATCTTGGTGTTCAAAAGGCAGCGACCAGTGTAAGGGTTCTTAGGTTTGAATTTGTTGACAACAATCCCTTCTTCCTGTTTCTTAGACTCCTTGACTACTTTAACTGGTGGTGCCTCGGTAGTATCTGTTGTCACCTGAGCCTTCACTGACACAACTCTTCTGTAACACACTGTGCTCTGTATGCAGGTGCACGAGATAAATAGCAATTATGCATGTCAAGATCCAGCTTTACAATTAGTGATTAATTAAAACATGATAAACGAAATGGAAATGGAAATGATACCTTCTTGAGGAAAATCCTTTGAGGGGATACAGAGGAGATTTTGGTGAGGAGAGAGGATGACTTGGAGGAAGGTAAAGAGACTGCAGCACTTATAGCAGCAGCCATGGTTGATCAGAAGAAGAAGAAGAAGATGAACTGATGGGAGATCAAAGTCAAAAAAATAATAAGCAAAAAAAAAAAGATCAAAGAAAAAAAGATTAGCGGGAGATATATGATGAGGTTGTGATTGGATGTGTGTGGATTGTGTGAAGGGCAATGTGAGGCCAAGTGTTAGAGAGGATAAGTTATTTCTGCTTATCATTGTCCTAATTTAGCCTTTCATGCGCCTGTTGTTCACATTTCAGTCCTACATCAAAAAAAAAACTGTTCACACATCCATCTCACAATCTGGTAGTTACTGGGCTAGCTAATGGGCTCAAGCACTTATTGATGGGCCTCTTATGACATCTATTTTGACATGGAGTCATCCCTCCCTCACTTGTTACCTTTCTTGTTGTCTTCAAAGTTTACACACATACATAGAGCTCTCATCCCAAATTACACGAAATAGTTCAAAAGAAGCTCAAATAATCAATGATATCGTCTCTGCAGATATATGAATCTGTACAGAAAAGATCAGCCAGAGAAATTCAACTACAAAAAGCTCAAAAGCCTTTTTGTTTTTGATTTACACGGGTAAAGTATTACACAACAAGGTATTCTGCGTTCGCTGGTCACGAAATCAAAATCGAAATAATGAATCAATTGAAATTGTAACCCCTTGATCCTCTTTGCTGGTAAAGGTCCAGTCCTCTCTTTGCCTCCTGCAACAAAGCTTCTAAGCTCTCCAGCTGCGTTACCCATGACTGCTTCGAAGCCCATTCCAACACTGCCAGAACCTCGTCCTTGGCCAGCTGTTCGCTGTCTGGGACATTGAGTGCTATGTAACAGAGGAGCTCTAATGCCGGAATCTGTACGCCACCCTCTCCAAAGTAGGCCAACTGAACCAGATGTTTGCCCCCTCCAGCTTCTATAATGCCCCTCGAGTGATCTTTGTGCAAGTAATTCGCCGTGCAGGCGAACTTCGTGAGGGCAGCCGCAGCTTCCCCTGTCACTTCGGGCTCTCGTTCGTCCAGAAGCTTCACCAGAGGCCCGATCATCCGTGTCTCGGTTGCTCTGAACGTTCTAGCAAGGTTCCCAATGGTTCTGATGCAGGGGATGAGTAGCTCAGAATCCGCTATCTCAATGATTCTAAGCACTTGATCAACCACAGCCTTGCAGGCCGGGGAATTGGGCTTGAACGCGGAACGTCTCAGGTCAGCGTCCTGCTCTGCAACGGCGGTGATCTCCATCAACGCCATAGCTGAGTTGTATCTGACCTCCTCGTCGCCCTTCTCAATCAGAACAGCGAAGCAGAGAAGAGCTCTGGACTCTGTGATGCTTTTGCAGATGGTGGAATTGCCTTTCGCCAGCTTCCACAGCGCTCTCGCGGCCATCGCCTTAATCTGACACTTGGTGGCTGAGTCTTCCAGCTCTCGAGTCTTGGATGCGCTCGAAGTCGAATTCTGGTGCTGCTGTACACTGCTAGGTTGCTTCACACCATTACTCTGGCTCACACCGTTGCTAGTCGACTTCCTCGGAGGGTTTGCCCTAACCGCCATGGTGTTGACGACCACATTGTGCATCTGATTGGGCATTTGCTTCCCTGTAGGATGAGGAATAGAGCTCTGATCCTCATCAAGACCCTTGGGCAAGGCGGTGGCGGAGGTGGAATTAGGATTTTCCTTGGCGAGAGCGACGGCGTGGTGAATGGAAGTAGCTTTGTTGTTGGTGGCAATGGCGTATTTGCTGTGCTCTTGCACGGTTTCGAAGGCCAAGTGGCCAACGAGTAGCCGAATGGCGTTGTGCTGAGCGAAGACGTCTTGGCACTTGGGGTGATTGGACACAAGCTCCGACGTAGCCCACGCAACCACCGCCTGGACTTTCATAGGCCCTTCTTTGAGGACTTTGCCGAAGACGGAACAAGCGCCGCCGTGAATCATGTGCTCCACGCTCTCAGGATCACGTCCCAGTAACCCTAACGCACGCGCTGCGTTCTCTTGCCCCTCGGGCTTCCCTTCCTTGAGCAGTTTAAGGAGAGGCACCACACCTCCTTCCTCTATGATAAGCTTCGTGTAGCGATCGTTGTCACGGGCCAGAGATACCAGCGAGGCGGCGGCATCAGAGCGGTCTTCAAGCGATCCGGTGTAGAGAATGGCAATCTGCTCCCAGATCAGGCAAAGGATGGGTTCGTTGGCGGCGATTGGTGGAAGACCAAGGTAGCCAGCGTCACCACGGTCTTCCGCCGGAGCGGAGACACGGAGGAGCCAGGAAACGTCTCCGATAGAGTTCTCCAACTGACCAGACATCTTCCGGAACGCGGCGGCGGGGATGATGGTGAAAACTCGCTTCATGAGGCCATTGGCTCGGCACTTTAAGACAAGGGAGAGAGCCTTCTCAAGCATCTGCTCCGTGTCGTCGATGATACGGCGAGTGGGTCGCTCGTAAAGGTCGTTGCTGGCGCGGGCAGCCTGACGGAGAAGACCGGCGAGCTTCTCGGTCTTAGCCTTGAGTTCGCCGCACTCTTGCTTGAAGGAACTAGCCTCATCGGCGGCTTTGACCACCTGGTCAGACAGTTGAATCGGCTTCGCTAGGATTTGCTTGACGATGTCTGCCATCGTCGATATCAGATCAAATGGCGAATCGAGATTCAGAAACCCGAAAGAGAAAGGACTAAACTTTGAGGAATTAGGGTAAAAAGGATAAAGCTTTTTTATTTTTCTTGTCAACTGGGTTTTACGGAAGCCGAGAAATTGACTGGATCGGAAATAATAAGAAAGAGAAAAGAAGAAGAAGAAGAGGAGACTCCATTGGAGAGAAGAAGATGGGTCGACGACGGACGAATGATTCCTTCAGAAAATGTCAAACGCGGCTGTTGTGTTACTGCCGCTGATTACTGTAATAAACTACTATTATGCCCCTCCTTGTTTACTGACTTTTCCAATCTTCGGAAATAAAGAAAAAGCCAAAGAAGAAGACATACCATATGCATTTTGATAAACATATCCCGGATTTAGTGTCTTTTCATCAACCTTTCTAATTTTAAACCAAGTTATCATAATCTAATATTATTAGTATCTTTAAACGTGACTAGTCAAATTCAGAGACTCACCCATTTACATTCACCGAACCTGCGAAAATGCACACATTTATAGACCACTGTCACTTGCGATGATTTCATTATTTTTTATATCCAATAAGATTTGAGATATTCCCTTAATAAACATTTAATCAATCATTGTTTACTAAATTCGTTGGAGCCACTCAGATCCTGGCTGGAAAATACTCATAGAAAAGGGTTTGTTTGGTGCTCTCAAAACGAATATTATAAGAAAAATGGAAACAGACAAAATATATGATAGAATCGAAATTACAGCTGGCTCTCTATGTTTCTTTTGGTGCCCAACCATTAAAAATTTAAAATTGGATTTGTCCCCCATTCAGGGAATGCCACGTGTCCTCTTGCATCTAGTGCACCTTAAGAGCTCTCTCATATTTCATCAATGGGATTCTCACTCCACTTTCTCTCTTTGTTTTGCTGCGCCTTAAACAACCAAAGTATTACTTACTTATCACTACAAACGCCAAAATACCCCACTTATCTTACAACCAACATTACATATAAGAAGATAAGACATATCACATCCCAACAAATTACATTCTGTATCCTTTACTTACTCCTCTTCTAGTATATACTATCGAAGATTCCTGTGACCTGCAGGGCTTGGTGCTCTCTGTGAACTTATGCTCGCTGTTCTTAGAAGTCTCCTGAACTCATGCAGGCTTATTTTCCCATCTCTGTCTATGTCTGCTTCATCCAGCAGTGGATCTATTGATCCTCTTAACCCCGTGTGCTGAGGATTCACAAACAAATTGGGTTTCATCACCCACTTACCTAAACATCTACTCTACCGTACGAGAATATTGATAAGAGGTTAGTTCAGCTTACCATTCGAAGTTCCTCAGGCGTTATGTACCCGTCTTTGTCTAGGTCGAATTTCTCAAAAGCTGCTCTTGACCTTAGCTGCCATTTCTCTGAATCATGTTCTTCTAGTTGATGAACATGTAGAGCTGCTGCTACAAACTCTGTGAAGTCCACTAACCCATCAGTGTTGCTATCAATCTGTGACCAGCAAAGATACAAGTACACAACGGCTCATTATGAAACTACGTCTCCCTCTGATACCCCCAGAGATGCAATTGCAATGGAAAACAAAAATATAACTACCGCTTCAAGGATCTCAGCAACTCGTGAGTCTTTCAGTTTCCAAGGAAGATCTTTGGCAAGTGCCTGTAGAAAAAAGGCCAAATGGATGCATAAAGATTAACTGATCATGCCTAGATTTAACTAGTAATGTTCTTAAAGCAAAATATCATGAGCTTTTACCTGTCTCATCTCTTCAAGACTAATGACGCCATTTTTATCCACATCAATCGCATCAAATTGATCTCTGAGGTCAGAGATCTCTGCCTCGTCAAGTGTGCTAGCAAGCGCCTGCCAGAAGGAGACACAAAGCATTAGAGACATGTCCGGATCACTTTGTTTTTATCCATCCAACAACTTCCTCATTTAACTTACCCTTAAAGCAAATTGCTTTAGACGGCTGTATCTCACAAATTGTCTTAAGTTGTTCAGAACTGAAATGTCGACAGGGATATCAGTAGCATTCCCGCCTTCTCTAACCCACGCATGTGCTACAAAGGCAAGAGACAAAATAGCATTAGTCAAAGAATCCGCCGCACATGAAAAAATCACTAACTTTAGTACTCGAAAGCATACATAGTGCTTGTGCAGCAGTTAGCCGTGCTCGTGGGTCTTTTACAAGTAACTTTTTCACAAAATCTTTGGCGCTGTCACTTATAGTTGCCCAAGGTTTACGGCTGAAGTCAGGTTTATTTCTTAAAACCTATATTCATATAGTACATATTAGTAAGGAAGTGAGAAAGAAATAAGAAAAGCTATAGATAGAAATCCAGTGAAAGAAAGTTTTCAACTACACCTCTTTAAATATACCATCTTCAGTTCTATCCCAAAAAGGCCGCCTCCCACAAAGTAATATATACGTAATCACACCAATGCTCCATACATCTGATTCAGGCCCTGATCTGCGCTTTAATACCTCAGGAGCCACATAATAGGCGCTACCAACAATGTCATGGAACCTTTTCCCTGTGAAGGATTGAGTTGTTTATCACAGAAATCAACAGAATACGCTCTTAACACTTACTTTGCTTGTGTGGATTTTGATAGCTAGTACTAACCTGGTTTGATAAAATCCGATAAACCAAAATCCGTAGCCTTTAGAGGCGAATCTAGTTGAGCTGATTTGAACAAAAAGTTCTGCAAGAAATTGGAGGAGGAGCAAAAGCAGAAGATTTATTATTAGAAACAAAAAGCACATCCTAAGAGGTATAAGCAAGAGAATGTACCTCTGGTTTCATATCTCTATGTACAAGACCGTGTAGATGACATTCTCCTGCAACTTTGAGCATCTGCCTAACGACAACGGCTGCATCTTTCTCGGAGTACCGATTACCTTTCCTGAAAAATAAAAAAAGGAAAGCATCAATAATGAGAAGGTAGGTTCTTTCTTACGATTCCACCGGTAATAGATTAAAGAGTAGTGAGAGATGCTGACTAACTTGGATAATATCCTATCCAGCAATTCGCCTCCTTCGCACAACCTAGAAGAAAGGCAAGAGTAAAATGTGAATGCCACCGATACATGAAGGATAGACTATAAGAAATGAGGAAAGGAGACTCACTCCATAACAATATAGACGTAATCGTCATCCTCAAAGGCATTGTGAAACTGAACAACATTCTCGTGGCCAGAGAGAGCAATAAGAATCTGAACCTCACGCTTGACATCCTCAACAGCAATAGGAAGAACCATCTGTGAGCAAAACATGGTGATGAGTGACCTCAAAGCAGAGCAGAGGATGCAGTAAAACCACAGAACAATGTTGCAAATGAAAGAACAGAGAAAGAGCACTAACTAACTAAACAAAGTACAAATTGGGAATCAGTGTTAAACTAAATTAAAAAGATCCGCAACTATTTTTCTGATGTGAATCTAGTAGATGGTAGTGGAGGAAGATACCAACAACTAGTAAAAGGGGAAAAGAAACCCTAGTAAGGGCTGGAAAAAGTGTACCTTAGACTTATCGAGTCTTTTGACGGCGACGCGATCTCCATTGGGTCTGTGGATGGCGACGTAGGTGTAGCCGAATTGACCATGGCCGAGCAACTTGCCGATGGTGTAGTGATCGTGGAAGTCTTTGGAGTAGCCAAAATCGGTACGCTTGCCGCAGGGGATGGAGCCGGTTCGGCGTTTGGTAGAGGCCTTGGTATCGATGGGAGTAGGAGCAGCCTTGGATTTGGTCTGACTGCTTCGTCTACTGCTGCTAGCACCAGTGACTCTAATGGCGGAGAAACAGACACCCATGGCTCTGATGAATCGAGAAAGTTAGAAAAGAAAGGGGATTAATAAAAGAAAGAGATGAAAGAAGAAAGAAGAAGAAGAGAGGAAGGCAGAGAAGATTATTAGAGTTGAGTTGGTCAAACCCAAAGCGCCGAGTGAACCCCTCCAAGGAGGATCCCCAACGAAAGATCCTTCTCACTTTCCCACTTTTTTTGCCTTTTCTTCTTCTTTTTTTTTTTTTATTATTATTATTATCTGTGTTTTTTTTACCTTTGTTTTGTTGTTATAC
>Ga0041059_1001178_pt1 | contig 20953 bp, 21 predicted proteins | sample AraColnosormetaG_FD_56232 | JGI IMG/M metagenome (GOLD analysis project Ga0041059, IMG submission 56232) | Arabidopsis roots microbial communities from North Carolina, USA - Col MF nosort | ecosystem: Host-associated > Plants > Roots > Unclassified | place: USA: North Carolina | collected... | reverse complement strand
ATAATAGTACGAAAAAAAAAAAAAAAAAAACAAATAATACAAAAGGGCAAAACAGGTAAAACAGCCTTTCCTCGTTACTTCATTTCCATATTATTAAAAAATATATTATTAATTCCGTCAGCTATACACGGCAAAAACTCACATTATATAAACTCTGCCAAAGCTGCAGAGACAACAACACAGAACTAGAAAAGAGAAACACTATTAGATCATCACTTCTCAGATTTCGATATTCCCAATAAATAATAAATACTCTCAGTTCTTCTCTTCTCCAAGAACAAAAAAAAAAAATGAATTCAGAATCGCTAGAAAATCTTCACCGTCCATTAATCGAATCATCGAAGTCGTTCGTCGATTATCGTCTCGAGACTGTGTTAACAGATCGAGAGTTACCGTATTTTCGCCGGATTTATCTAGCGATGATGATTGAGATGAAGTTTCTCTTTCATCTGGCGGCTCCGGCGATCTTTGTTTACGTCATCAACAACGGCATGTCAATTCTTACACGTATCTTCGCTGGACACGTAGGAAGCTTCGAACTCGCCGCCGCTTCACTTGGAAACAGTGGTTTCAACATGTTCACCTATGGACTTCTGGTAACATAACAAAATGATTTTTCATCTCTTTTTGTTTAGATTTAGTTGTAACCACTAATATGGTTACGAATCACCAAAGCGATTTTTTTCTTTTTGGTTAAAACCAATCACCAAAATGATCAGATGTATTATATCAAATTATTAATAAAAAATAACATTGAAAATTTATTAAAATTGAGAAAAAAGTAGAAAATTTACTGAAATTTGACTAAAGTTTTACCGGTTTTTTCCTGATCAGTTGAAAAAACAGAGAAAATTTCTTGAAATTTTGATTAAAATTCCTCTGAATCTAATTGTTTTCTTTTCTCTGGTGATGATATAGCTTGGAATGGGAAGTGCAGTGGAAACATTATGTGGTCAAGCACATGGAGCTCATAGATACGAAATGCTTGGAGTTTACCTCCAAAGATCAACAGTTGTTCTAATCCTAACATGTCTACCAATGTCATTTCTCTTCCTCTTCTCAAATCCGATCCTCACAGCACTTGGAGAGCCAGAGCAAGTGGCAACATTGGCTTCAGTATTCGTCTACGGTATGATCCCGGTGATCTTCGCTTACGCAGTCAATTTCCCTATCCAGAAGTTTCTCCAATCACAAAGCATCGTCACTCCAAGTGCCTACATATCAGCTGCAACGCTTGTGATCCATCTCATACTTTCGTGGATCGCTGTGTATCGTCTTGGTTACGGTCTTTTGGCTTTGTCTTTGATACATAGCTTCTCGTGGTGGATCATTGTTGTGGCTCAGATTGTTTATATTAAAATGAGTCCGAGATGTCGTCGGACTTGGGAAGGTTTTAGTTGGAAAGCTTTTGAAGGTCTTTGGGATTTTTTCCGATTATCAGCTGCTTCTGCCGTCATGCTTTGTCTTGAATCTTGGTACTCTCAGATTCTTGTTTTACTCGCCGGACTTCTCAAGAACCCTGAGCTTGCTTTGGATTCTCTTGCTATCTGGTACAATTTTCTAACTTCTAATTATTTTTTCATTCAAAGTGATTTGATTCTTTACCTTTTGAGACGTAATAACATAAGGACATAAATTGCAAAAAGAGAAAAGTAAAATTGAGTAACGTCTAAAATCTAGTAAAAGGGTCTATGAAATTTAGCAGGAAACTTTGCTTTTAAAGTCGGAAAGTGTATCTTTTCAAAACAATTTCCATTTTAATACTACAATTAACTATGATGACAAATCATTTGTAGCATCTTTAGCCAAAAACAATAATATAGTTTGTCGTATTAAGGTGACTCAAATTTAACTAGTGTAGTGGTCAAGTAGTATTCAAATTTAAATTTAACTTTTTTTCATTAAAAACAATTTGATTTCTTTCTGTTTTTTGGTTTAACAATTTTATTTCTTACCTTTTGAGACTTAATAACATAAATTGCAGAAAGAGAAATTTATTTTCATTTAAAATTGTCCATGAATATTAGCTGTAAATTTGTTTATTTCCATGTTTGTTATAATCTGACATATGACAAATCATTTGTCGCATTATGGTGTGACACAAATGTAATTATTGTAGTGGTTAAGTATTTAAAGTGCTTTATGATTTCTTTCTTTCTGAAGAAGTCGAAAATGACGACTCCTCACCTCGTTACGTCTTTTTCAGTTTCAGTAGAAGATCTATAAGTTTTTGTCGTCACTTTGTCGTTTTGTTAGAGTTCTTACCGCATGTCGTTTCCATTGACTAGAAACGGCATACACTTGCACAAACCAGTTGTCGAAAACTCATTTTTTTGTTTTGTTTTTGCAGCATGTCAATTTCTGCAATCTCATTCATGGTCTCCGTTGGATTCAACGCAGCTGCAAGGTTGGTAACAAAACTAACATTATTCACTCCAAACTATAGTTATTGTTTTGCTCCTTATGGTTTACTAATAATACACTTTTTTCAATTTATGTGTAGTGTGAGAGTAAGCAACGAGCTAGGAGCCGGAAACCCGAGAGCAGCCGCGTTCTCCACAGTCGTGACAACGGGAGTATCATTCTTACTATCGGTTTTCGAAGCCATCGTGGTCTTATCGTGGCGTCACGTCATCAGCTATGCGTTTACTGATAGTCCAGCAGTGGCTGAGGCCGTTGCGGATTTATCTCCCTTTTTAGCCATCACAATTGTCCTCAATGGAATTCAGCCTGTTTTGTCCGGTATAAAAAAAACCCCCACATTTCACACAAATCGTTATACATCATTAATAAACGTACTAAAAACTGAAATTAATTTGATGTACAATATTTAGGTGTGGCTGTTGGATGTGGATGGCAAGCATTTGTTGCGTACGTAAACATTGGATGTTACTACGTTGTGGGGATTCCAGTGGGATTCGTTCTTGGCTTCACTTATGATATGGGAGCTAAGGTAAATTTTTTCTCATGTAAATTTGGTTACAATAATTGTACCTTATTAAATAATAATAGCTGTAATATTTAATGTGTGTGTTTGATATGGTGCAGGGAATATGGACTGGGATGATTGGTGGTACTTTAATGCAAACAATAATCTTAGTGATTGTCACTTTACGAACTGATTGGGACAAAGAGGTAAATTATTTTTATTTTTTTAATCTAGGAGCATTTTTAGGTTTATAATGAAAAGTTTTATGCACAAATCTTTGTATGAGTTTTGGTAGATATGATAATGATGGAATTCAATGAATCGTGGTATTAATCTAAATTTATTTTGTAATTTAGGTTGAGAAAGCTTCGAGCAGATTGGACCAGTGGGAAGAGAGCCGTGAGCCGCTTTTGAAGCAATAAATAAATTAATGAAATGATTTGTTTATTTTTATTTTTTTTGGGAGTTTTGAGGTCAGATTGAAATCAAAATTTTTGTTTCCCCGAAATATGGCGATAGATGATCACTTGTAAGATGCATATTCAATTGTTAAACTCTCGTTTTTCAATCGAAAAATGTATATCGCTTTGTTATTTAATGACTTGGAAATTTGAGTTTTTTTTTTGGTTTCTTGGTGTTGTGGGAGTTTTTTTTTTGATGGACATTTGAGATTAGAATATATAGGAGCAAAGTTGAAAGTTTATTTCAGTGTATGATTGTATATGAAAATAAAGAGTGAGTTGTTTCTTCTTACCAACTTCTGTCAGTTTTTAGCTAAAAGTTGAAGAAGAAAGGGTATCTTTTCAACGTCTGATTAATAGGAGTTAGGACCAAATACAATGGCCCAATCACTTCCCTAAATTAAATGAATCCAACCATCGAGAGTTGGAGTTTTAATTAATTCCATAAGTTAAACTGGCAATGGACAATAAAATATGTGGTCCTAACATTACTGAATCTAAGAGGAAAAACCAATCTTACTATGAAAAGAAAACCAATCACAAGCGTATCAAATGCATCAGCTAAACCTTAAGAAAACACCATCTTCCATCTATCTTCTCTGGTGTCGGATCCTGCACAAGACAAAGCTGTGATCATCGCAAAGGGAATAATACTGAGTCATGAACCAAGTATACTTCCATAGGAATTACAATTCTGTTTCTTGCGGTACACGAAACTCTCCCTGTAACCTATCAACATCTCGGCTTCGTCAACGATCGGAAATTTCCAATCAATGGGTCTCCAAGTGCCGCCTTCGCTCTCTCCGTTTATTGCGGGTACTTTGCGATCTTGCGGTCTATTCGTCCCATCCTTGTCTACTCGGAATAAAATAGAACCACTCTCTAAAACTTGAAGAAAGGATGTGGTGTTACGTGTTGAAGAAGCCACAACTCGACTTGGTACAATCTCTTATGGAGCTGTTTTGCCCCTTTTCAACCTTATTTCGAAGATAGTCTCTCACCAGTTGAAAATCGCTTGGATTGAACACTGAACCAATCTGATTAGTCCCCTTATTTCTAGCCTTGGACCGTTGTAAGATCGAGAAATTAAAGTAGAAAAAAGTAGTTTATGGGAAGCGTATGCGTGTGTGACTTATTCATCACCAGATTTGTCACCTCAACCGCAGCAACCATTCGCACCATAATACAATTTATCTTCTGCAATATATATAAGTTAGAGAGACTATTAATTACCGGATCCGTGGCGCAATGGTAGCGCGTCTGACTCCAGATCAGAAGGTTGCGTGTTCGATTCACGTCGGGTTCAATTCCCCGAACAAATCCGGATCTCAACTTTTTTAATTTTCGTTTTCATCTCAACCGTCCATTGTGAAGACTTTTAAAATACCCATCAACGGCTATGATTAGATTTTACACAACACAAAAACCCTAACAATCCCTAATTCTCCAGTCTCCGTCTTCTTCTTCATTTCACAGTCATCTTCTTCATCTAAAACCCTAAGAAAACAACAATGGCGTTACTCTCTCGAATCCGTTCATCAACATCTCTCTTCCGTCACCTCAACGCATCACCACAAATCCGATCACTCTCCTCGGCTTCAACAATCCTCTCACCAGATTCAAAAACTCCTCTCACAAGCAAAGAAAAAAGCAAAGCAGCTCTCTCTCTTCTCAAATCCGAGAAAGATCCAGATCGTATCCTCGAAATCTGCCGTGCAGCTTCTCTTACTCCAGATTGCCGCATAGATCGAATCGCTTTCTCCGCCGCCGTCGAGAATCTCGCCGAGAAGAAACATTTCTCCGCTGTATCGAATCTCCTCGACGGATTCATCGAAAACAGACCAGATCTCAAATCGGAACGTTTTGCTGCTCACGCCATTGTTTTGTATGCTCAAGCTAATATGCTTGATCACTCTTTAAGAGTTTTTCGTGATCTCGAGAAATTCGAAATCTCTCGTACGGTGAAGTCTTTAAACGCGCTTCTCTTTGCTTGTTTAGTAGCTAAGGATTACAAAGAAGCTAAAAGAGTTTACATTGAGATGCCTAAGATGTATGGAATTGAACCTGATCTCGAGACTTATAATCGTATGATCAAAGTGTTTTGTGAATCCGGTTCAGCGAGTTCGTCGTACTCCATTGTTGCGGAGATGGAGAGGAAAGGGATAAAGCCGAATAGTTCAAGCTTTGGTTTGATGATTTCTGGGTTTTATGCAGAGGATAAGAGTGATGAAGTAGGGAAAGTGTTGGCGATGATGAAAGATCGTGGTGTTAATATCGGTGTTTCGACTTATAACATTAGGATTCAGAGTTTGTGTAAGAGGAAGAAATCTAAGGAAGCGAAGGCTTTGCTTGATGGGATGTTATCTGCAGGGATGAAACCGAATACGGTAACGTATAGCCATTTGATTCACGGGTTTTGTAATGAAGATGATTTCGAGGAAGCGAAGAAGTTGTTTAAGATTATGGTGAACAGAGGATGTAAGCCTGATAGTGAGTGTTACTTCACTCTTATATATTACTTATGCAAAGGAGGAGACTTTGAGACGGCTTTGAGTCTTTGTAAAGAGAGTATGGAGAAGAATTGGGTTCCGAGTTTTAGTATCATGAAGTCGCTTGTTAACGGACTAGCTAAGGATTCGAAAGTCGAAGAAGCAAAGGAGCTTATTGGGCAAGTGAAAGAGAAGTTCACTAGAAACGTTGAGTTGTGGAACGAAGTCGAAGCCGCATTACCGCAATGAATCAAAAGATAGTTCCCGAGATCGGTATTTTCAAAATTTTACGAATTTTCTCTCTTCATTTGTCAGCAATGAAATAAGTTTATATCTTCTTAGAAGATAGTAATCTTTTGCTCATCATGGTAGCTATAGATTAATGGTTTATCTTGTTAGTTTTTGGATTTGGAATCAGAGAGATGTTGAGCAGTTTATCTGTAAGATTTGGTCAAAGCATTGTAGCAATGTTAAGTGTCTTCCTATGTTTATATTATATAGTATGATGACTATATAATATAGAAAGAAGTTTAATGTTTACATGCTTACCACGAACTAATGTGTTTTGGAGTAAAGATTTGATTGGAAGTTTGTTAAAAGAGAGAGACGCGTTGGCTTATTCACGAACAGAGAAGAGAACCCTAAAAATAAGAAAAAGAAGAATAATCCTTTTATCCAAATTTGAGAGATGGGAACATTCATATATAACAATAAGAGAGAGCAAAACTTTGTGATCGTCCCCTAAATTCTCGTGTCATGCAACATCATTTTCCTGGGAAAGATCTGATCTTTCTTTCAGATTCGTTTTGCCCAGACAGGGTTTGGATCTGAAAGGATCGGTAAGAGAGACAAGATCGAATCTTTCCTTGGGGGATTCATTACAAAGGATTTGTTTTTGTCTGAAGAATCAAGAACAGAAAAGAAAAAACAAACAGAGGAAGGAAGAAGAAGGAAAATGATGAAGCTTTGTCCTTGTTTCATCAACCCGCATCAGCTTGGACCTAATTCGCCTAGAGATTCATTTGACGAAGGTCTTACAGCTTATAGAGGCCATAGCCGTAAACTTTTTGCACTGTTCACATTTCGCTCACATCGGAAAGGTATTCGTAAACGTTGTCTCTTCTTCATCTAACTCAATCTTCTCAAAGATTTGATCACATATCATTTGGTTTCTGAAAATGTTTATGAACATTGATAAATGCAGGAAGCTGCAGGCAGAAGTATATAACGGAAGAGATAAAGAAGTATGGGAACGTGAAGAACTGCGGTCGAATCTTCAAATTCAAGGAGCTAATAGCTGCAACCGACAATTTCAGCATGGATTGTATGATTGGTGAAGGCGGTTTTGGAAGAGTCTACAAAGGGTTTCTCACCAGCCTCAATCAGGTCCTTTTCAATCTCTCAAAACTTCTATGTAAGTGTGTGAAATTTGGCGAAAAGTTGCTAATTTTTGTTTGATTGAATGATGAGAAGTTTAGGTGGTGGCTGTAAAGAGGCTTGATAGGAATGGGTTGCAAGGAACAAGAGAGTTCTTTGCAGAAGTAATGGTATTGAGTCTGGCTCAACATCCAAACCTTGTCAATCTCATTGGCTATTGCGTCGAAGACGAGCAACGAGTCCTCGTTTATGAATTCATGCCTAACGGATCTTTGGAAGATCATTTGTTCGGTAAAGATTGTGACCTTCTCATGTTATATCATCAAAGCTTTTGCATTGTAATCTAAAGTTTTAATCTTTCTTCACTACATAGACTTACCAGAAGGGTCACCAAGTCTAGACTGGTTCACCAGAATGCGGATAGTGCACGGAGCAGCGAAAGGGCTCGAGTACTTGCACGACTACGCAGATCCTCCTGTGATCTACCGCGATTTCAAAGCTTCAAACATATTGTTACAATCTGACTTCAACTCAAAGCTATCGGATTTCGGGTTAGCTAGACTTGGACCAACTGAAGGCAAAGATCATGTGTCCACAAGAGTCATGGGAACATACGGATACTGTGCCCCTGAATATGCGATGACCGGTCAACTCACTGCTAAATCCGATGTCTACAGTTTCGGTGTTGTCCTTCTTGAGATCATTTCCGGAAGACGAGCTATTGATGGCGATAGACCAACTGAAGAACAAAACTTGATCTCTTGGGTATTTCATCAAGCAAGAGTCTTGTTAACATATTTGTGTTGTTGCTTGAGAAGAAAGAAACCGATGAAAGTCTTTTTTTTTTTGGTTTGGCAGGCGGAACCGTTGTTGAAAGATAGAAGGATGTTTGCGCAGATTGTGGATCCAAATCTAGATGGGAACTACCCAGTAAAAGGGTTGCATCAAGCTCTAGCGATTGCAGCGATGTGTTTGCAAGAAGAAGCAGAGACTAGGCCATTGATGGGAGATGTGGTCACAGCACTTGAGTTCTTGGCTAAGCCTATAGAGGTGGTTGATAACACTAACACTACTCCTGCCTCTCCTACTCAGACATCATCATCTGATTCATCAAACTAATTTTTATTTTCTTTTTCATCCTTTTAAATCATTAAGTTTTTTTTTCTTTTAACGTAAAACCCAAGAAAAGTAATTAGGGTTAGAGTTCGAAGTCAATCGGATGCAAACAGTTCTTTGTAATATGGTGTAATTTGGCATTGGGGAGATCGCATCATCTGTGAATCACATTGTTAATCTCTTTTGTTGATAAGTTAAATCTTGATCTCTTTTATTTACATTTCAAACTTTTTGAATCTTTCCCGTTCCTGAATTTATTATTTAATCAGTGATCAATCTGTTTCATTGAACGGTCTATTGCTATACGCCATGAAAACGAAAGATTTTCGTTTTGAATCAGCTGTTGAAACCTGCGAGATGGATCGAATATGACTACGGTGCGGACTTGACCATTCCATGGATGTGTATGGTCTTTGATACGTTAGTAACCAATCATCATCAAGTTGTGATTACATTATTACAAATGCGTTGAAATCTGATGGAAGGTTGTTGTTGATAAAACCTTTGATGGTTTCTACGGATTACCAGTGTCAAGTGTGTGTTTTCGAGGAAGAGGGATTGGATTGTTGATAAAACCTTGTCGATACAGAGTTTCGATTTCTCAAAAGAGACATTTGAGCCATTGACAGGGTCTCTTCAAAAGAAAACAACTACAAGTTTTATTTAAAAAGTTGTTAATATCTTTTCTTCCTCATACCTCTTAAATGCTTCAAACGCAATGAACTTATTTGATACTTTTATTTGCAGAAACGAACAAAACTTCGACAATGTTATTGTTTTTCTTTCTCTCAATTTCTTTCCTCTCCCCACGGGTCAAAAAAGTATAAAAATTAATAAAATTTGTAATTTTGTCTTTCTATACATTAGGAAGATGACAAGTGTACCTGAGCTTTCGATGAGAGGCAAGAGCTTTTTGAAGAGCAACATCAACTCTTGAGTTCTCTCTGAACAACTGATCATATAACTGGCAAACAAATTCAGACACTTCTTCTTCATCATCTTCCCAAAGACCACAATACTTACCGTCTCTGTTTGTTTTCTCGTGGTCGCTATCTTCCCAGTCACTTGTCGGTGTCGGTGGTTCCATCTCTTCCCTTTCCGTTTCCTCGTTTACTTCTTCATCTTCGTCTTCTTCTTCTCCAATCTCAAACTTCCCGTTCTGATCTCCAATGTTGTACTCAGATGAGCCTTGGGATGTGATTAGTGGTGTCTCTTGTGGCTCGTTTGATGGACCAATCACAGCTTTGGCACCAGAGTCCAAAAAGGCTTTAACTACAGCTTGTGTTGGTCCAAATGTTCCTGAGAAGACTATTATCCTATCTCTCCATGCTCCTACCTGTTTCAGATAAGATGTTCATAGCATAAGACAAACTTTTGGCCTTCTTCTTATTAGCCTTCCTTATGTTTATCACTAGCTTTGATGGTTTGGGTTCTGTACCCGTCAAACAAACTGAACATAAGTATACGGACAATATTTTCGTAGAAGCTAGCCTTTTAAGGAATGCGAGAGTAAATATATGTGAGCAAAAGCTAGCCTTTCGGCAATTTTAGGTATACAAAAGTCAAGTAACAACATTACCATCCAGCGAATATCATCAGGAGTCAAGTGTGCCGAAGGTACAGTTCTGCGGAACATAAACGATGCAATTTCTTGATCATCTTCCATCACCTACAGTATATTAACAAGTAACATCAAAAATAAAATAAAGCTTTCAACGCTATAACAGTAACACCACAAAGAAGTTAATATGAAAACATATTCTTACTAGGGTCTGGCGTCCAATATAACGGTGGATGATATTTCCAACTTGGAAGCATTTCTTGCTACGCACCAAATCCGAGATTGAACAGATATTGGAAAGAACTGATGCAGCCTTTCGGCGATTACTTTGCATGACTGACAATATACTGACTTTGACGCTTTGGAGAAACTTATCAGCTAGATCTCCAGGTTCAGCAACCACAAATACATCATTTTGCCAACTAAATGAAACCAAAAAGCAAATGTAATCAATTCACTAGAATCAACCTTTTTAGAACTGAGTGTGATATGGTGGAAACTGAAAAGTTTGGACTAACCTCAGTATTGAACCATTAGAATCATTTTGAAGTGAGAGATGTAAGATCCCCACTTGGGGTAAATTCTGTAACTTTTCATGCATCTGTCGTAGTGGAAGATAGAGTTGTCTTTGTCGCGGAGGAGATGATGGAGGCGACATAACCGTCTTCCCAACATGTCCCCCATCCAAGCTAAGTGGCGGAACCATATCAATCCTATTGAACTTTTGTGGGCCAAGCTCAGGAGTGAAGAGAAGGGGGCTCGGAGGCAAGCTTCCAGTTATAAGAGGAGAGGTAAATGGTGTGGGAAAAGCAGTTCCTGGAGATGGTTTTTGGCATCCAGGAGTAGCAGTAGTATGTAATGAGGATAACTTTATTCCATTATTCGAACAAAATGACTCGAGCGCACGAGCATGATACTTTACTCTCCCTGAGTCAGGACTATGCTGAGCCTCCATAAGCAAAACATTGCGTCTCCATCCAAGAGAAGGACTGCTCTCTACTGTTTAGGAATGAAAGAAAAATGATAGAAGTTACTAAGCTAACAGTTTGAGAAGGTTTTGCTGAAAAGCAAATAAATTTTAAAATAGATACCTCTGCTATTTGGTAGCTTTCCATTCATAAATCGTGGTTTCAAATTATCACACCATTTCTCATCGTTTAGGAAGGGGAGTGTTAATCTCTCGCATACGTTTTTAAATACTTGGGGATTGCTTTGTATGAATTCTTCAATCGCAGCTTCCAATTTTAGCCAGATCGCTGGATCAGTCTCATCCAACTCCATTCCACAGCGATCGTCAACTGCATATACCCAGATATGTAAAGATTAACTAGATTCTACGTCAAAACACATGCATTATGGAAATCGGCATGGATAAGAAATTCAAGGTTTCATAGGTGTTCAACAGGATAAGAGTGTTCTTGCATGTTGTAAAATGCTGTTTGTTACCTGGGTTGAACCGAAAATATTGTATTTCTGGCAACATAGGGAGCAATGTGCTTAGAGCTTCTTCAACACGTTCCACTGAGCATGCACTCTCAATCAGTACTTGCCCAGTATCTAAATAACGCCATCCACCTTTCCGTACCTACAAGGGAGTTAGATCAACAATGAAAAATAATTACTTAACATTACAAGGACGGCAAGATTTTATCCACCATATGTATTTCAGTGGTTTTCCAACATAAACATAGATTTTGCACAATCTGGAGCCACAGGAAAAACGGGAATTACCCTTGTTGGTACAGAGCCAGAGCCAATCGAAACCAAGCAATCAATTTTTGTGTCAGGCCATAGAAGTTGTGCTTCTCTGATGGCAAAGATTGTAGGATTGTTTGCCACTATTGCACCATCTTGCCAGCGATATGAGTCTTAATGATTTAGAAAGGAAACAAGATAATATCAGCGTAAAAGCTTACAACAAAGAGTCATGGATAAGAGTGGAGAATAGAGAAGGTAGACTTGTACCAACTGAAAAATCATCAAGATAATATGGAGCAGCTGATGATGCTCGTATCGCTTGCCAAACCTGATGCTTACAACTTCCCATAAAAGCACTTTGCTTGTAGTAGCCAGCTTGATCACTGGCAGTTGATGAAGTTAGTGTACTGCCGCCTGAATGATCTGAAAATGCATACGACATTTCCGGTGTTCCAACAGGATACTGCAAATAGAAAAGAGAGAACATGATACACACAAGAAGAATAGACAGACAAATTTAAAGTGGTAAAAACTTCATACGCAATTAACAGAGAATAAAGAATTAACCAAAAGTAAAAAGAGAAGTGTTGTACCTGGTAGTTCCGAAATATAAATGGTTGCGCAGGCATCACACTAACAAGAGTAGATACAACAAATACTTTTGGAACATTCTTCACAGCTGATTCTATTAGTAAATCTCCATCCTCATCAGCACACATTTCCTTTAACAGTCTCTCAAACTCGTTTGCACTGTGCTGCAAGACAGTATATTATAAAATCTGATTCCAAGTCATGTCGGAACTACGAAGAGCTATTTGGTTTTCTACAAGCATATATCTTTACAATCCTTAGTGGCAATAATTTTTTTTTGGAATTCTTACATTTAAAATCCAAGACGCTAAATAATATCAAAATGATAAGTCCTTAAAAACATAACCAAAAGTCTAGATCTTTGATTCTATGTCGCTACAGAAGAAATCAACTGTGAATAGACCAACAGCGTTGTGTATACCTTAGATCCATGGATAACAACTCTAAAACTTTGCGATGAACTTTTATATAGCTGATCCAACTTTTCCCGCCAGCTTGCAGCTTCATTGTCCTTTGGGACAGATTCAGCAAAAACAAGCTTTCCTATAGAAAAACATCCAAAGTAAAGTCCAGAACCAATAAGTCAACGAAGCTGTAAAGGGAATTTTACACACCTAGATTCTTGTAAATTTCTTCACATTGTTCCAATGTCATAAGCTTGACACCAAGGGCAATAGCTAGCATTCCTCCTGTTGATGTGCCACATATAAGGTCGAATAGTTCATGAATAGGCTTGCCACTTCCCTTCTCAATCTCCTTAAGAATCTGCACCGTTGCAAGACCTTTCATTCCTCCTCCATCCATGGTGAGTATCCGCAGTCCCTGTTTTGGTACTTGCCTGCCTTTTATGGAACGTCGCAGAATTTCATTTTCTCCTGTCATCAGAAGAAAAACGTTCTATGTAATGCCCAACCAGAATATCAAGCAAAATGACGATTTGATACACAAGAAACACACCAAGAATTGCCAAAGCTCGAGCCGCAGCTTTGTTGACTCGTGGTTCAGGTGTGACAATTAACCGCATCAATAACTCTCTCAAACTCTCTGAAGTAATCAGAATACGACGATTTTCTAAACAGAAGGCCAAGTTCCCAACTGCTAATAAGGCTTGTCTTTGAACCTAAGGGAAAGGATACTCAGTCGAAGAAACTATAGGGTTTTCTTATAAGGAGAGCAAAAATGCAACAAACTTACTTCAGGATTCTTATGGGCACACAAGGATTTTAAAGCTTTTAGCATATCCTTGGTGAGCATCTTCTGAGAAACGGAATCAGATACAAAAGCTAAGGTGACCACGACTTGTAAAACGGATATCACTTCGTCTGGGGACGAAGATTTCAGAACTGTTTCAGTCGGCTTCATTATATCACACTTCATCAGCTGCATTGCTACGCCAACATCTCGAGCAAGAGATGATAAAGCAACACAAGCTTGCTCAACCTATCAAACCTGTAGTTATGGTGATTGTTCCCAAAAGAAAGTAAAAGTTTTTTCAAACCATAGCACAGAACAAAAACCAACATACCACGTGTTGATTGTCACTAGTTATCATACTTATAAGCTGCCTCACCGCATTTTCATCTTTACCAATAACAGAACGATTTCCTTCATCTTGCATTATCTTCACCAATGTAGATGCTAGAAGAGGATGATGACAAGACGACGAACGGAATATAAGGGGAGAGAAGGCACTGAGCTTGTGCCTAGATGCCCCAAAATAGGAAGTGTTTTCTGTCTGCAATCATGAAAACTTATCCTTAGCATAAACTTAGTGACCTAGAGAATGAAAAGTAGCAGCAGATAGTCTGATGAGTTTTCTTCTTACCTCTATCTGTACATTTACTGATCTTAGATTCTCATCAGACACAATTCTGATATTTACAAGAGACAAGTGACGAAGCTGATGCAAAGGTAAAATTTCCGGAAGGAATTCAAGGGGATTACCAAAAAGCCGTAGAATTCGTAACCCAGCCATCGCCCTGCATTTCAATCGTATACTTAATCAGCATCCTAACTAACTTCAAGAAGAAATTAAAACAGTAATACCAGCTCTCTGCCCCAATGACCTGAAATCAAGAAGAGGCCGGACAAGTTTATTGTGTTCCAACGACAATTCAACAAGACCTACACACTGTCTTAGTTCCACTACACAAGAGTTTCAACCAACATCAGCTGAAAAATCTAATGATTCCAATATGTTTTTTTTTTATCATTAAGATGCGATAACGGTCACCTGGGACAGAAATAAGCATGTTATTGTCAACCCTAAGTATCTTAAGGTTCTTCAGCTTCCCTATCTCAGGTGGCAAAACTGACAGTTTATTGTGCTCAAGGCATAGCTTCTCAAGCAGAGGTAACTCAGTCACTTCAACTGGCATTACCTGCCCAACATTGCAAAGCATTAAAGACGGATCAGCATAACCCAATTCCTAATCAAAGTTTCTTCCTTGGATTCAGAAATGCTAAAAGTAACATACCAATAAACCACAACCAGATAGACTCAACGAAGTCACAGTCTTCCAATGCACCCCACAAGAAGAAGCAACGTCGATAGCCGGCGCAGGAATGGCTGCAGGCATCATATCAGACCGCATTAGCCTTGTCAAAACGCCGACACCGTCGTACTGCTGACCGGAACCAACCGCTTTCATCAATGTAACTGCTCGTAACGGCTCTCTCCGTTTCTCAACTCTCATCTCTAATCCAACATTCTCTAAACCACCTTCATCGTCATCGCCAATTCCCTTCAATTCAACCACTACTGTATCATGCGGTGCAGGCAAAGCCACCATCAGCTGCGATTCCAATCGCAACGCTACCTGATCCTCCGAATCGCCTGCCGTCCAATCTAAATCAATCCGAAACCCTAATTCAGGATCCTCCACGGCGGATGGAGAAGAACATGTAGAAGACATCGACGTTGGAGATCCGAATGGAGACGCCGACGGTGATTGAATCGGATCGTCGTTCAGATCATCGGCGCCGTAGCTGAGACTTAAACGGAAACTCTCCGATGATCTCTTCCATCCTAATCCCCACGACATGGCGAAATTCTCCGATCACCGCTGGAGGGTGAAATCAAAACAGGAGAATTTCGAATCAAAATCGGTAATCTTCGATTGAATTCGATAAACAAAATGTGATCCGATCAATGGTTGAAGATGAAGAAGTGATGATCAGAAGAGACTAACTCTCTCATCACCTTTTCTTCCGTTTTCTGATCTCTCTCGCCTGGAAGTTTTGGAGTAACTTGAATACTTGATAATAATCAATGTGACGCTACCAAACGTCGTCGTTCGCTTGAAAGGTGAATAATTCGAATATCCAAAAAGAAAAAAAAAAATATGCATTACATCTGGGAAAATATGTATGACAGAAATAAATGAAATTTCTAAAAGTGATACCATGGAACTATGGGGAGCATATTATGGCTCACATATAGCTGGATCGCGGTATCATACACTTCGAGCTGGAGATTGGCTTAGAGATGGTGGTTGGTTTTCTTTGGACATAGATAAATAACTTTTTTTCAAAGGAATGGGTAGTACGGATTTCATATGCGTATAGAAAGGCTAATCGTCTTGCGAATGAGTTAGCTATATATTTACACTTTACCCTTAGATTTTCATTTGTTTAATTCTACTTTGGATAGTGTTATGTCGATTGTTCTTGAGTATGTAAATGGGTATGCGGGCTCTCTGAATGTTCGGGTGTGATTGTTTTTTTAGTTATTAATAAAAGTGGGGGTTCGATCCCATCTCCTACCCCAAAAAAAAAAAANATAGAAATAATTCAAATTTCTAAAAGTGATTTCATACCATGGAAACTACAATTAGTGAAACAGTGTAAATCAAAATATGTATATAATGAAGAAGTATATAATCAATTATTTTTTACAATAAAAAGAGCATAAGTAAATATAAAGATCTAGTTGAACTCTCCCACGAGACGATGCTCTCAATTTTCATAATTTTCTCGACGATTTTTCACTACAAAAAACCGTGTAGAGGTGGAACGAAAATCGGTGAACTTCAAACCGAATTGGTTATTTTGGATCGGCTAACAAAGTGTGTTTGCTGACAAAGGATTGTATGACTGAAAACTGATACGATTGGTGTATCATGTGAATGGGAGACAAAGCAAAAGAAGACATGTGCAAGTGAAGAGGCACGTGAGAAGGAAGCTTGCTTGAAGAAGATATAAAAATATCTCTAACAAACTCCGTTCTAGTATAAATAAGGAAAGAGATCAATTTAGAGGGATTATGCTTTATGTTGTTGTTGTTGAATTGTGCGAGTCTCGCATGAGAGACTTGAGAGCTGAGCTAGTGATGTGCTAGTCTCTCTCGTATGGTGTAATGTGAGCTGAGCTAGTGATGTGCTAGTCTCTCTCGTGTATGGTACGTACTGGTTTGGTTAAGGAATCGGAGCTATCGATATTAAAAACTTAACAAAAACCCGATCAACGAAATCAATACCGGAGAACGTCGATCGGATTGGATGATTCAGAAATGGAGACTCAAAAATGCAAATCTGATCAATGAGTGATGATCAGAGGAGAGAGTAGTCTCATTCTTCACTGAATTATTCTTCTCTTCCGTTTCTGATCTCTCTCTCTCGCCTGAGTTTTGGTAACTCGATAATCTTATGGGAGTTACAAAACGTCGTCATTCGTTTCAATATGATTATTAAATTTTAATTTATAATATTTTTAAGTTTTTAAACTAGATATTAATCCGCGGTATACTGCATGCCTATAATTTTATTAAAAAATTAAATATTTATTTTTAAGTTGATCAATAAATATATGTTTTTATTTTGTTTAATTTAAATGTATGGTACATCACAAAACTATATTTTTTAAACTAAAAATTTGAAATTTTAATTTTATATTTGTTTAAATAATATTGTTTATTTTATTTAGTGTTTAAGATTTTATAATTGTATTTGATTGTTAATTTCTCCCATAGTATATAATTTGTATTAATATCAATCTAGGATTTCACCCGTAGTATAAAGTTTATAACGTACTAAGATATGACCCGCGGTATACCGCGGGTTAAATATATATATTTTTTTTTTTATAAGATAAAGAATTTGTTGTTGTTTGTGTTGATTAATAATTCTCGATAAGGTTGTGTACGGTTTTTAGTGAGTCGTAATTATGATATTAGTAAGTTTAATATATATTATTTTATCTTATAGAATTTGACTGGTGATAGACCACACCACGGGATAATATTTTGTCATGTCTCATCTAAACCCGTTCCACCGTATAATCCGTCCCGTGATAACTAAAAATCAAATTATTTATTTTCTATTTTTAATAATATTATTATTTAAGATACTTCGAGTCAATTTAAAATTTCAGTCTAATAAGAAAAATTGTATATTATATTAATATTTTTATTTAAGAATCAATATCGGATTCGTATTGAAGATTTTATATTGAATTCATTGAAATTTGTTTTTTTTAAAACAAAATTTCTTTATAAATATTTTGTATCTTTTAAATTATTATATTTCCTATTTGTATTTTTTTTATCTTCAATATATTCGAACGATATTTTTAGAAAACCTGTTCACATCCTAATTATTGAAATCTGAATCCCGAAAATATTTATGTGATTTTTTTATAATTTAAAGATATGTTATGTAGATGCTATAGAAAATAAGGATAAAAAATCTTTTAGTTAATACATATTCCTAATTCATTTTGTGGGATTAAATATAGAATTAATATTTTTTCTTATTATTTAGGAAACAAATATATTTAAGTTTATAAATAATGATGATTTGACATAATCATCTCATTGTTTCCTAAAACTTTTGAACCAACAAATGTTTCTTGGTAAATGGTTTGTTAATTTTACATTAATTAGAAAAAGAAAACCCAAAGATCTCAAAAATCTAAATTAGTAAAGGATTTGATTTTATTAAATTAGACTAATATGTATGAAGTATAAAGAAAGACCCGGGTCAAAAATTTTATAAATTAAAAAAAGAGCAATTATGCACTTCAAAAATGTTAAGTAGATAAAATGAAATAAAATTATTTTTTGTAACATGGTGTTATAATTTTCTGAATTATAGATTTTGCAAGTATTATTAGATTGACAAATAGTGTAAATAAGTGTAATGTATATGTGAAACTTAGGGTTTTAATGAGAATTAAAATGTTACATGATCATCAAAGCCTAGTTAGCTAAATAGCCCAACACCATACAACATAAGAATTCAATTTCAATAAAGAAAATCCACACAAAGAATAATTAAAAGAAGAGAATTCGTAGACAAAGATGCCCCAACAAACTGTCGTCGTTAGAGACGGTGCCGTCGAGGCAAAAGAGAAGTAAGAAGAAAAAGAGAGTCATGGCCATGATGCAGTGAGGAGAACCATGACCCTTTTCATTCTCTTTTTCGATTTTTATTTCGATTGTAAAATTATACACAAAGGATCAGTAGTAGAACCTAGCGCTCCTATGAAGTTGATGAGAGGTCCAAGGATCTTTCCAGAACCGGAAAGAACGACCGTGATGAATGGCTACATATAATATGTGACGCTCATTTAATATTGATGTTCTGTTCTTCAAATAATATTTTACTTATTCTATTTCATAAGCATGTTTTGGTTTTGATATCCAAAAAATCTTTAATCGATGGGTATTTGCTAATATTTCATGCTTATGAAATCGAATCTTTCGACCTTAAGTATAGGCAAAGGTAATTTTGATTTAAAAGTTCTATAGTTTCCAATTTCATTGCGTAATTACATTTACCCATCTTCGAATGCTAATTTAAAATTAGATTATCGAATAGTGAATCCTACCAACCATACTAATTCAACTAATTAGATAAAGTGAAGAGAGATGGGCGATGTAGATAAAGTGGCATGCGTCACCGGAGCTTCCGTTTGTCTTGGATTGTCAAGCTTTTTCTCCTCTGTGGATACACGGTCACCGTCAATGCCACCGCCGTTCGAGTCCCAAGTTTCTTCCCTTGTCTCTTTTTTTCCATCCTTCTCCTTTTCTACTTTTACTAAGAATGCAGAAACATCAAAGAAAACAAAAAGAAAACGTTGAAGTTTAATTAAGACCACAATACCATGTCAAGAGAATCTTCAAATCTTGTGTTTTCACGTATAAAGGATCCTCAACCACAACTGAACATGTCATGCAGTCTTGTATAGCAAAACATCTCTAGAAGTATGCATACAAAATATTTTGCTAGATGAGAATTCTCAGGGATCGTTTAGACTGACGCAATTGTTCGATAGAAGAGAGTGTAAGGTTTTAGCTGTTTCGGTTTCAGAATATCTTGGAGAACAAGTAAAAAAATCATAGATACGAATCAAAAATTAGAATCATACCCACATATTTAAGGGAAGAATGCAAATCATTATATAACAATAAAGATATTCTTGTTAACACATTTACGTTAGAATGTTCTAGATGTTTTGATTTAGGCAATATTCTTGCCGAAAGATATATTAACAACGATCGCCTATAATGAAGGAAATTTGCGGTCTATCAAAGAGATTTTTTTTTGGAAAGTCTCAAATTATTTGGATCCGAAAGACTTATTTCCGAGTCAAAAACTTTTTTAAAAAAACGACCCGATTTGATTTCTTAAAATGTAATTTAAAAATGTTAAGTAGATAAACTTCTTATAAAAGAATCGAGATGTGTTTCTTTAAAAAAATAAATTTGAAGTTGTATTTGTTTGGTTAATATAGTTTGTTTTGTTTAGTGTTTAAGATTGTATACAAATATTTTGATTGTTAATTCTCGGATTTCACCTATAGTGTATGGTCCCAAATTATTATCGACTCAAAACCGTTAATTCTAAGATTCACCTGTTCTATAAAATAATCAAGATGTGTTTTAAAAAAAACAAATTAAGTTGTGTTTGTTTTGTTAATATTGTTTATTTTGTTTAGTGTTTAAAATTGTATAATTATATTTTGATCGTTAATTTTAGGATTTCACCCATAATATATCGTCACTTATTATTATCGACCTAAACACGTCAATTCTAGGATTTAACCCTTAGTATAAAATTTAAATATTTACAATTTTTAAACTTCTTATTTAATTATTATAACTTTCAAACATTTATAATATTTGAAACTTCATAAAAAATTTAATATTTGAAACAGTTATAGTGATTCACTTTAATAATGGTTAAATATTTATAATTTTTTGAATCTTTTTAAAAGTTTCTATTCTTTTAAATTAAGAACCGAAGTAAACCGAACGCTATTAGTTTTGGACGTTTGAGAACTCAAGTTTCTTGTTCATTCATATTCAGAATAATTTTTGTCCTTTTTATAGTATGACTCTCAACTATTGTCTAACATTTTTTAAGCAATGTTGGACATTATACACATATTATTTCTTCATTGATTGAATAATATATGATTGTTTTAAATTTTTTGAATCACATCATATACAGAAAAAAATCTAATATTTTATGAACTATATGTATTTTGATAAATTTAAAGTAAAGTAAATATAAGATCAAATAAAAGTGAAAGAAAAATCATATATTTATATTTAAATTAGAGAGGTTTTGGAAAATTAGTTAAGGTAAATAACAAATATAACTCTGAGAATCAAACCATCTCCATATACTGGTAGCCATGAGCAGGATTTTATCCCGTTTAACCTTCCACTTCGGTTGTATTCAAGACCAAAGGTCCCAACACGTCAAAAGCCAGACCCCCCCCCCCC
>Ga0041059_1001177_pt1 | contig 20955 bp, 22 predicted proteins | sample AraColnosormetaG_FD_56232 | JGI IMG/M metagenome (GOLD analysis project Ga0041059, IMG submission 56232) | Arabidopsis roots microbial communities from North Carolina, USA - Col MF nosort | ecosystem: Host-associated > Plants > Roots > Unclassified | place: USA: North Carolina | collected... | reverse complement strand
TTGGTGTTTTTGGAATTAGAGGGTTAGTAGTGGTTAGGCATGTTATGGTTTTTTTTGGGGGGGGGGTTCTGTATTAGTAGCCACCGTGAGATTCGGCTTAAGGCTGAGAGGCGTCGAAGCTTTTTTTCTAATCTCTCTCTGTTTCGTTTTATGTCTGTGTTTGTGTAAATTTTTATATAGTACAGATTTATGTCTGTTTGTGTTTATGGCCTTGTGGGGATTTTGCTAATTATATGCTTTTTTTGGTTGATTTTATTACATTCTTTGATTTATTTATTAGTACTTCCCAAATATGGTACAATAGAATATTTTCAAGTTTAAGCATCTCATATACTGTATATCTGGATTTTAAAACTTTGGGTATAGATAATAACACTAGTCATAAATGTTCACGAATCATTCATAAGCCAGTGACATATTTGCTCAATCGGAGAAAGTGAACGGAAAAGGTTACAGGATAGGCCGGTGATGGAAGAGAGGCAATCTCCCTCAGCGTCCATAGGTTCACACAGAGATAGAGAGTGTATATTGTTTTCTACGATTAGAGCAACTATATATATATTACCCAATTAAAAGTAAAGTTATAACTTATATAAGTTCTAACTTACATAAGTTCTAACTTCTAACCTATCCCACAACAAAATGGTTTGTAGTTTATACCCGATCCACTAACACTCTCTCGCCCATGTACACCTCTAGATCACGGCCACACATGTCGTTCGTTTACCCTTTAATTATTATTTTGTTATTTAGAAAAATGAACAATGCAACTTAGTTGCTATCATTACATGTTTTAAAATGTTTATTATCTTTGTCTTTAAAATTTTTAGCTAATTTCTTACACTAGAAACTGAAAAACGTACAAATTAACACTTGATCAAGATGTAACATGTGGGCCAAACCTTAGATTTGCCGTCAAATATATTGGACACGTAACCCCTAACCACATACCTCCTATCACCTGCTACCACGTGGATTCATTCCAAACACTTTCCGGATCTCAAGCCGGTCGGCAAAGAGCACCAGCGTGAAATTCGTCTTCTGCACCTTCTTCGTGCCTTGATGGCCGTTGGATCCGAATCAGACGGCCGATACACGATCTCCCTTGATCTTACATGTGAACTTGTCATTTGCGTTAAGTCAAGTACCAAATCATTTGTAAATATGTCGGACGAGGTACAAAAATGTGTTGTTATACAACAAAATATTTAAAACTCATATAAAATAAAGGTATACAAATGTGAAGAGTATTGCAAATAGATTTAGCTGGTTAGTGATGTTTTGAACGTCATGGATATTGTCGTAGTATGTGTTTATAAGTTGATCGTTGTCTATGTTTCAATGTAAAAACAGATTTTTGGATGTAATAAATTAGAAATGACAATCGGTTTTAAACTTCAATTTTCTGATAAGTGGTTCATTGAAATACTCAAAGTTGATGATTTATTTTTCCTCGTTTAGAACTTGATGATCTTCGCAAAGATCTTAATCATAATATAATTAGATTTTGTTTGTGAGTAATCCAGTCATATATAGAATTAAACACTAGCATTGTATGTTTAAGGCAAAATTGCAATTACAATAAGATTCGGTTTCATATCAAATCTCTTGTTTATGGAACATGTATGTGTCTTTTTTTTTTAAGAAGTTTTTTTGAATAGAGGTTTGGTGATAGATATGGTCCTTTTTTTTTAAGAAAGGGAGGGTATAACGATATAAATATATTCTTCTTCCAAAAAAGAGTGAAGGGCAACAAATACAAGAAGAATTATGTTGAAATCAGGCGTTAATTAAAAACATAAAATTCAGATGTGTATTCATGCTGCATTGAAATTATTTATATCGAAAATGATAATTGTAGTAGGAGTAGAATAACAAAGACATACACAAGTGCAACTCGGTGTAATTAGATAAGATCACTGCTTTGCTTCTTTGTACCTTCGATCATGTTCTTGTATAATCAAGATTCGTATAGAAGCTAATATATTCACATGTTTTTGTTCTTCTAATTATGAAGTTGAACCATCTATTATTGTAGTTGGGGATTAATGGACGATTTGAAAGAATCAACCGAAACTCACTAGATCGTGTATTTGTGTCTTGGTTTTATGTTTTATCTTTTTAAAAATTTCTATACTGAATCTGGTTTTCTTAGCAGCTTAAATTTTTAATTAATATCAGAATGAGATCATGATAAAACTTTTCACAAAATTGTTGATCTTGTATTAGAGAACAAATTGAACAACCATGAGAATGAATTTCATGAGTCACACACATCTTCACATTATCTAGATGGAAACAAGTATACTTACTAGAAAATTCAAATGGAGCCACCTATCAAATAAATCCCCTGTTAGATAACTCATGATCAAGATATTCATGATCAAGAAATTATCTACTCGATTTTCTGTTTTAGCTCTTTTGATAAACACTAATTTTTAAGTGTTTTATATTCCTCACACACATATTCACCAATAGATTAGTCATTAATCTCAAGTTAACACACGTACCTTTATATTCAATAGACCTAAGTCTTGTTTCTGACCTCAAACTGTTGGTGCCAGACTCCCACTTCCATGTTCGAACTTCTTTACATTCTTTAAGTCAGGTTATTTTTTGGATTCCAACTGTAGTGACAATCCATACATTCCATGGCTACCAAACTTATCTTGATTCACATTATGCTAAGAAGCTAAAACATACAAAAAGAACCGAAATTGTCGTGAGTTTTTTTAATACGATAGGGTATTAATGTATTCTTAACAACGTTATGGTCTTGAGAAATAAAATATGCAAATCTCGGGTAGGGTTATTTGGATTAGTGAAATTTGGGATTTTCTTAATTTAAGGCTAAAAACTATGAAATTTAGAGATTTATGACAGTTAATAAATACGAATAACGGTGTTCGTTGCAATTTTATGTGGTACTTATTTGTTTTTAAAAAAAAAGTTTAGTACTAAATTGTTCGATTTCGAAAGTTAAATATATTTTTGAAAGTTATAAAGGAAGAAAGGATTTCTTAGCAAATTTCCGTTATTTAAGTTGGAGAGAAAAGGTTTAACTCAAAATATCGCAAAACCCTAACAAAAAATTTTCATTCTTCCTCCACTCTCTCAATTCCAAAACACTGCGCCGGGAAGACATGGACACCGAGATGGAGACAGAACAAATATACCAGGTCGATGTCGGAAATCTCTTGGCTTTCAATCCCAATCACCGCTTCCCATCTGCTCCTTCTTCAAGGTTCGTCCTTTCCCGTCTTATCTTAAGCTTGTGTTGAGTTCTTCGATGGCGGCGGCTTGATTATATATTTGTTTAATCCTGATTTAGTTGATTTGGAATGGGTTTATCTTCATACTTGTTGTAAACTTTTCAATTGCTGAATAATGTTAAGTAAAGTATGAATTTTTTCGTAAGAGTGATTTATTAACAAAAGCTCTGTTTAAGTACAAGAGTTTCTTCAATTAGTTTCTCTAAGCATCAATCTCGGAAGTACAAGAGTTAAATATCTTAAGACGATGACCCAATCGAAAAGGTTGCGTCTTTAAGCAACTTCTCTGAGTGCTGTTTTAAGAGTTTTGGGAGTTGAACCTCTTCCTCAGTTGCATTCTTTTGTAATTAGGGAACAATGCTGTGTCGCTATCAATACAATATCGTCTTACTTGAGTTACTTGTTTCTGTTGAGAGCTTGTTTTATTTCTGTCCTTGATGATGATTTGTTCGAATTATTTTAGGGGGGAGCTTGTGAAGGAGATCCTAACGGAGGGAACAAAACTTGTTCAGGAAATAGCCAATAAACTTTTCAACTTTCCTTCTACTGAAACAAATGATGGTCCTATTGTCCAATTGCCTCCGCCTACAACCAAACTTCCTAGAGAGAAACATGTAAGATCTTCCTTTTTATTTTCCACTATCTCCATTCTCATGCAACACATGGATTTAACCAGTTTCAAATGCAAACGAGTGATTTCTTGTATGAGCTTATCCAAAAGACTAGAACAAGTTCATATTTTTGCTCATCACTTATCTTTGTATTGTACTAAAGCTTGTAACCTTCTCCTCTTTTCCCAGATTCCAAGGCCTAAGCCTCCTACGAAGTGGGAAGAGTTTGCGCTTAAGAAAGGTAAAAGCTGTTTAAGAAATTGTTTTAAGGATTGGAAGCTTTATTTTGTTCAGATTTTGATGGGTCGACGACCTCTGTGTTCTATAGTTTGAAGGTACTAATGTTTATTTCGTTTGGAATTGTTCTTGGTTCTGTTTCTTAGGTATACAGAAGCGCAAGAAGGAAAAAGTTGTATGGGATGAACAAACTAATCAGTTTAAGCGTCGCCATGGTTATGACCGTGTTAACGATGATAATGATGTTCCCATCATTGAGGCGAAAGAATCAGATGGTAAGTCTTATGGAAAACAACTATCTTAGATTATGTTGTTAGAGACAATGTTGAAATCTAATCTCTTTGAGTTTGAAGACAAGGATATGGAGTTGCATTACATTATTTTTTCTACTATTTATGAAAGCTTTTGGTTAATTGCAGAACCAGGAGTAGATCCTTTTGCCAAGAGACTAGATGATAAGAAGAAGAGAGTTGGAAAGCAAGAAAAGAATAGACTTCAGAATCTGAAGGCTGCTGAAAAAGCTGGTGCTTTACCAAGGTAAAACAGCTTCTTTGATCGGTATTGCATTTGTTATCCTTGCGTGAGATAACATACTAATGTAGTTGCTAAAATCTAAGTGTTATCTGACGGAAAGAAATTGAAGTCAATCCTAGCTCGATATAGGATTTCTTTTTGGAATTATCATACCACCTTTTTCATGGTTTTTGAAAACTGAAGGTCTAACTGGGTCAACATTATTTGCAGCCATGTCCAACTTGCTGCAACATCATTGCCCATATCAGGAACGAAAGCTCAACCAAAGAAAATTGGAAAGGATGAACTTGGAGATGTAGCAGGTTTAGCCGCTACTTCAACCGCTAGTGGTGGAAAATTCGATAAAAAGTTGCCTGGAGAAAAACCTCCAAAGAAGCAGGGCAAACATCACAAGGTAATTTAGTAATCTTGTCCCTCCTTTGATAATTTGATTACTAAATGACCATATCTGTTGATGATATTTGTGGAATATTTGCAGTATTTACCGGTTGTATCAGGGCGTGGGGATGTTAACGCAGAAAAAGAACAGACAAATAATGTACTCAGCAAGATATTCTCAAAGCATTCGCATGAGATCCTCAATGTTGGCAAGGTAAAACCAATTCACTTCTCAGCTCTCCTCTCTGGTTTGGTCTATTACCTCTGATGTTTGTATGTGAAAAGATTGTGTTAAACTGTTGCGTATAATATGATTTAGGCGATAAACATGTACAACGTCAAGAAGGAGAAGAAGAAGTCAGGAAGGTCAGACAAGTTGAAACCTAAGAAGGACATCACCAAGAAGCCTGCCAACAAAGCCAAGTGAAGAGACTCTCCCATGTCTAATTTACTCTTCTATCTGTCTCCATCTTCTATCACAAAACAAATTTTGGGTTGCTCTGTTAAAGTAATACTTTATGAGTACGTTTATTTTAATCTTATTGACTTCATATTTTGCACCATAAAACAATTTAAAGCTCGCAAGGTCTAGAAATCCAGTTTGATTTTCTCTCTAAAGCTCTCAATCCACACTAATATTCAAACACATTGACTACACTCTATCTTGTCTCTTTACATTCAAGTAGAGAAGAACAAAGATCAACTCTGGTTTTTCAAACCTTTAACCACTCAAGACAGGGACACAAACCCCAACAGAATCTTGCTGGGTAATAATCTTTCAAGTATATCTCCTTACCAAAACCGATTATGTAAAAGCTGAACGCTTTCCCACGATCTTCCATGGTGACACGAGTCACAGGCACAACAGATATGGTGTGTCTCTCACATACTACATTCGCTGTCGGTGGAACTTCAGCTCTTAACGAGATAACTTCTGAGGAGAATCTGTTGAGGAAATATGAGTCTGCAAAGTAAGCTGGCGTGCACTGGTAAGCTTGTGTGTTGCAAAGCTGAACTCCTTCTGCTCTGTCAAATACTTCTTCTGGTACTGACCCAGCTCCTCTTGTTGCACTCACCTTTCGCTTCGACAGAGTCTTCCTGTCAAAACCGAAAACAACAATCAAATATTTCAATTGCCACTTCAAGCCACATGTTCTTAAGAATTTCTAAAACCTACCATTTTACAACTGCGATACTACTTGTCAGAAGAGAACCAGTACTGTCACAAGTCTGACATTTGATTAACCCGCGAGATTGGCAAGTTGGGCAAGGAAGCTTTCCCTTACCGTTACAGTTGGTGCATCTGCGGAGAAAAGAGAGTTTTCTGTAATTAAAACCACACTTTTCATTTTGCAACCATCAAAGTATAAGTAGAGTTCTTGATCTGAACTCACATTGTGTCGGACCCATCTTTATGAGCAACCAAGCCTCTTCCATAGCAAGTGGAACACTTCATCATCTGATTCTCCTTGTAAAATCCTGGCTCTCCATCAGCATTGCATGTTGGACATACTACATCTCCTCTTCCGGTGCAACCTGTGGATCAGTTAAACCAAGTCTCATCAGTATTTACAACATTCTGATTGTCCTAATGGTCATATGTACATTACATTTGATACCTGTGCACTTCTCAACAGTCTCAGAATTAGGAACCAGGACTTGAGTTTCTTTATACGGGACAAACAGAGTAGGAAACTGCGGTCTCAGGTCCAGTTCCCATAACCCCGGTTCAGATCCATGTTTCTTTCCATTGAATTCACCACCAGTGAAAGGCACAGTCTGTGTCAAAGCTTCCCTCTCCTCAATGAAAGTATCAAGAGTTCCGACATAAACATTGCAGTCTTCAACAGCATGAATCTTCCATGTACGAGCAGGACGGCTTCCCCAACAGCAACGATGACCAATATGATCAATAAGCAGCTCTCTTATTTCAATCTCATCAAGAAACTGCCTGTAAGAAATTACATAACGTTCAACATAAGTTAAGAAAGTGAGGGCTAACAACAGCAATAAGGGAAAAATTAGGAACCATTATCACTAGAATTACCTTTGTTGCAATTCATGACCTGCTCCAGATGCACTTGGATAACCAATAGCTTGAGCTGTTAAATGCCAAGAAGAAATCAGAAATTTGTATAAAACCATTAAGAAGCAAAGAGAGAAGATTATAGGAAATGAATCAATGATGAAACTTTCACATTTGGAAGATCAAAAATCAAAATCTAGAGAAAACAGCATGTAGATCACTTCCACTACGAATCAAGACTCGAATAAAAAGTCTGCTACTTTCAATGGAAGCTGATCAAATAACTAAAGGTGTCAATACAAAATTTTGAAGGATCAGGAAAGATGGAACGAGACTTACGAATGGGTAACGAAACAGGGGTCTTGATAACGGGAGGATAAAGAGACGGAGGATCAGAAGAAACAGCAGAAGCGGTACGGATTTCTTCGACGGTGACGACGCCAGCTCCGGCGAAAGATGGGTTACGAGCAGATGAGCTATTTCTCTGCAGGTATTGGTATGAATCCAACCTCTCGGATTCATTCGTTTTCTCTGATCCTAAATGAGCATTTCGACAAGACAATTTTATGAATCAGAGGACTCAAAGGAGATATACACAGAGGAGATGATATGTTCGTCTGAATTTACCTGAAAGCAGAGGCTTATCCATGGATTACGAATCTCTCTGTCTTCCCAATTAACCAAAGTAGTGGTTTTTCTTAGAGAGTAAGGAAAAACCCAGGTCAATTCGATCTTCTTCTCCGTGCGAGAGAAATTTTCATTACAAGAAGAAACAAGACAAGAATTCGAGTTTTTCTTATCGGGTCGGGTCAGATCCAGATAGAACCGGGTCTTCGTATTGCCACGTGTGAAACGGTTGAGGATATTTTCACCCACTATATAATTGGTTGTTATAAGTACGTAAGCTAAAAAGAGATTCACGAGGGAAATAATTGCGCGTTTTGGTCCAGTGTTTAAGGAGAGAGAGCAGGTATATGAAAATAACACTTACACATGGATGCTTTTAAGTCCTATCACATGCGGCATATCGGCAACAAAATCTTTTTCATGTTCGTTCATTTCCAAGTTATTCAATATGAACGATTCCAAAATTTTGTCGTTGATTTGATTATAGTTGACCTGGAAAAGATACTATAGATACTAACGAACATCATCTCTGTTGGTCTAGTACATGTATTTAGGAGTGGACACAAAATGGATTTTTTTTACTTTTTTGGTGCTCTGTCCGGATTCAACATATATCTAGTTTTGTGTATCATTTTGATTCATTATGGAATAATTGGTTACAAGTTACAACTTCATAATGAACAATTTATTATAAGACGTCGTCGACTCTACTGATCTCACCTCACGTATGATTAAGCACAATATTGGTGTATGTTTCTTTTTTCTAGTGTTGAGATGTCTTTCATACAAATCCCATGAATATGCATGTCTCTTGTTCTCTCAATCTCTGCTAACACAATTTACGACCTCTATGTTATATTACCATAAAAACATTACAAGAGAAAGAAGAAAAATTTAATTAGTTTTCAAATTAATAAAAATTTAGACGTTTTAAGAAAATAATAATAATTTACAGGTCATAAAAAAACTGATTGAAGAAAATATATTTCCAGCTCTAAAACCCAATTCCTAAATCTATATTCATTTAGAAAATATATATACATTTGGTATTTAATATTCTTAAATGGAGTAAGATAATAAATTTATATTGTAATATTAAATACCAAATATATATATTTTGGTGTCTTTTTAATTAATAAAAAAATAACAAAGACACTTATTCTAAATTAAGAAGAGTCAATTAACGAAATAATAAGGAATGAAATTCTCAATTATGAAAAACACCTGTCACGAAAGTAAACGGGAAAAAAATCGCACGATAGATAATTGCATCGGTGCTCAGTGCTCTGTTTATCTCGTTATATAATAATGTTAGAGAAATTGGATGTGAATGCAATGGGGCGGTTTAATGTGAATTGATGAGTAGACACAACAAGAGTTTGGTTTGGTAATGGTAGCAACAAGCCAAGAGCACTAACTACCGACAACCACTCGCGTCCACATTTGAATTTTCCTCAATTCCCCCACTCACGCTTTTTAGCTCTTTCTCAATCTTTCATGGCGGATTATCTCTCTCTCTCTCACTTCTCCTTCTCGTGTGATTCTGATTCTCCTCTCTAAGATCCGTATCTCTCTTACTCTCCCTTCTCAAGCTCACTTCAATCAACCATGGCTGTTTCACTACCATTGTTTCAATTTATACTCTTTCTTCTTCTTCTTCTTCTTTCAAGAACGGTTTATGCATACTTAATCGGAGTCGGAAGCTATGACATCACTGGTCCTGCCGCTGATGTCAACATGATGGGCTACGCAAACTCAGATCAAATCGCTTCCGGTATTCATTTCCGGTTACGAGCTCGTGCCTTCATCGTCGCTGAGCCTCAAGGTAACCGCGTCGTGTTTGTCAATCTCGACGCTTGTATGGCTTCTCAAATCGTTACAATCAAAGTTCTTGAGCGTCTCAAAGCAAGGTATGAATATTTAATTAGCTAAAGATTTAATCTTTGAGTAGAGTGTTAGTGGAATCAGTGATTAATCCATGAGAATGGATAGCTAATTTTTTAAAAGTTCAATAGGTATGGTGAGCTTTACACAGAGAAGAATGTAGCAATAAGTGGAATTCACACACATGCTGGACCAGGAGGATATCTTCAATACGTCACATATATTGTGACGTCTCTTGGATTTGTTCGTCAATCTTTTGACGTTGTTGTTAACGGCATTGAGCAAAGCATTGTCCAAGCACACGAAAGCCTACGTCCTGGTTCTGCTTTTGTTAACAAAGGTAAAGAAGTTACAATCTTTTCTTTGTCAATCTCCTTTATTGATGTTCTTGTGTTTGTTGAGCCATTTTGTGTGATGATTTGTTAATAGGGGATCTTTTGGATGCTGGTGTGAATCGAAGTCCGAGTTCTTATCTGAACAATCCTGCAGCTGAGAGGAGTAAATATAAGTATGATGTTGATAAGGAAATGACTCTTGTTAAGTTTGTTGATTCTCAGTTGGGACCTACTGGTAGTTTTAACTGGTTTGCTACTCATGGGACTTCCATGAGTCGGACTAACTCGTTGATTAGTGGAGATAACAAAGGCGCTGCAGCTCGGTTTATGGAGGATTGGTTTGAGAATGGACAGAAGAATTCTGTTAGCTCTAGAAACATCCCTCGGAGAGTATCAACCATTGTTTCTGATTTCAGTAGAAACCGTGAGTCATATCCTTTCCTTGAGTTACCTAATGTAGCAATTCTCTACATTGCAGTTGCAGAGAGACTGATGTGGAAAGTTATGGTTTTGTTTTACTTTGTTTCAGAGAGTAGACTTTTGGATATTGCGGCTACTTATAAGTCATCTAGAGGACATTCTGTGGATAAGTCCCTTGATGTTAAAACCCGAGTAAGAAACGGTTCGAAGCGTAAATTTGTCTCTGCCTTCTGTCAATCAAACTGTGGTGATGTGAGTCCAAATACTCTTGGTACCTTTTGCATTGACACTGGACTGCCTTGTGATTTCAATCACAGTACCTGCAATGGACAGAACGAGTTGTGCTATGGCCGTGGTCCGGGGTATGTATATACGTTTACTGCTTCATGATTTCTTATGTTTTTTCTCTGCATCTAATTCTATCTTTTGTACATTTTGTTGTAGCTACCCTGATGAATTTGAGAGTACACGTATCATTGGAGAAAAGCAATTCAAAATGGCTGTGGAACTTTTTAACAAAGCTACAGAGAAGCTGCAGGGGAAAATTGGTTACCAACATGCGTATCTAGATTTCTCGAATCTTGATGTCACAGTTCCTAAAGCAGGCGGTGGCTCTGAGACGGTTAAGACATGTCCAGCTGCAATGGGGTTTGGTTTTGCTGCTGGAACAACTGATGGTCCAGGTGCTTTTGATTTCAAACAAGGAGATGATCAGGTAATTAAGCAAAAAGCTTTTCAATACATCCTCTTTTTATATCTCTGTGAATCATTCTCTAATGTGCTTTCTTATGTAAAGGGTAATGTGTTTTGGAGACTAGTGAGGAATGTGTTAAGAACTCCTGGTCCAGAACAGGTCCAATGCCAAAAACCAAAACCCATTTTACTTGACACTGGTGAGATGAAAGAACCATATGACTGGGCGGTGAGTAGCTCCATTCTCTGTTTCCTTATAACTGATCCAAGATTTGACATCTTACTGTTTTGACTAAGAGTTCATTGCATGAATTGTGCAGCCTTCAATTCTTCCGATTCAGATACTTCGCATTGGCCAATTAGTCATCCTCAGTGTTCCCGGAGGTACATCAATAAGACTCTCTCTTCCTTATTCAAAACTTCGGTTTTACGGTTTGCTTTTGTTCAGTTTTTGAATCTATTTTTGGATCCAGAGTTCACAACAATGGCTGGAAGACGTCTCCGTGACGCTATCAAGTCTTTTCTCATTTCTTCGGACCCCAAGGAATTCAGCAACAACATGCATGTCGTAATCGCAGGTCTCACCAACACCTATTCTCAGTACATCGCCACTTTCGAAGAGTACGAGGTTCAAAGATACGAGGTTTGTAAAACACACTATCTTTCTTGATTCAGCTTTGTCTATATGTCACGCTACTGTGTTTAACTTAACAGCTTTACTTGTGTTTTTCAGGGCGCCTCAACGTTATACGGACGACACACACTCACTGCTTATATCCAAGAGTTCAAGAAACTAGCCACAGCTTTAGTTAACGGTCTAACACTCCCACGTGGTCCGCAACCTCCTGACCTTTTAGACAAACAGATCAGTTTACTATCCCCTGTGGTTGTAGACTCAACTCCTCTAGGAGTCAAATTCGGTGACGTCAAAGCTGATGTACCTCCAAAGTCAACGTTCAGGAGAGGTCAACAAGTTAACGCAACGTTTTGGTCAGGATGTCCTCGAAATGATTTGATGACTGAAGGATCATTCGCTGTGGTGGAGACGCTGCGTGAGGGAGGGAAATGGGCTCCGGTGTATGATGACGATGACTTCAGTTTGAAGTTCAAGTGGTCGAGACCGGCAAAGCTGAGTTCGGAGAGCCAAGCCACGATTGAGTGGAGGGTACCGGAATCTGCGGTAGCCGGAGTTTATAGAATAAGACATTATGGAGCTTCTAAGTCGTTGTTTGGATCCATTAGTAGCTTCTCTGGTTCTTCTAGTGCCTTTGTAGTTGTATGACATACTATTGTATACTTTATGAAACAAAAAGAGAAGAAAAGAGATTTGAGTCGATTTGTCAACGAAATGAAGAAGCCACTATTGGTGTTTTACACAACTTGGAGAACCAACTCCACTTTTTCTCACATCATTTAGTTATCTCACTTGTACAATTTTACACACTTCTCTTGTGAGTTTTAGTTACAATCAAACAAAAATCTTCATCTCGCTATAACTTTGAGGACTTTAAGCTAGGAGGCTCCTTGGAAAGGCATTAACAAGGTATCGAAAATAGCATTCTGTACAAACGTCTTCCTGAATCTCTCAAGCAATTCTCCTCCATCATTTGCCTGAGCTGCGCAATCAGCCGCTTCCTTTGCCATTCCAATACGAGCATAAGCCTGAGATGCCACAAAACATAAAACTCACACTAAAAGGTTTCGATATATTTTATACATATCTAATCCAATTATCCAAGTACATGTTTTATATGCAGGACATACCTCGCCTCTTTCCACAAGATCAGACAGTTTGGGGATGTATTTTAGAGCTTCCGCTTTCTCATCTGCATCAATGCATGCCTCCACAAATGGACGAAACCCTTCACGATATATGGCAGTTAAAACAAGAGAAAAACTAGAAATGAATGTGCCTACCCTCTAAGTCTTAACATCAGATGGGAACATTGTAATCATTAGAGGAGCTGTATAAACTTACCCATTGGTGGTCTCTTTTCCTTCGAAAACTTTTCAAGCGCTGCCCAGTCTTTGATTGTAGCGAGAGCAAATGCTTTAAGCCAATACCATCTTTTATCACTGACCTGAAAATTCAAACAGTACAGTGGTGAGATCGCGTTCTTACAGTCATCCATTGCACAGAAGGGGTTAAAATCCAATTAGAACCTTGAATTCTGTCTTCACTTTTATTGCAGCACGGTTATTACCCAGGACAATACATGTGCGTATAGTATCATTGATGCTTGAATCAACAAAGATAGCCTGCTTCGTACTAGCTTCTAGCTCATGTTGTATCCTAAAGGACGTAACCAAAAAAGATCATGAGAGGAAGAGCAAAGAAACATTGAAAATCAAGTTTTGGCTTGCAATTATTACTTCAGGAGTTTTGCATGTTCCTCAGCAGCCTTAGACTCGAAAGTGTGTTCCTTTGTTTGGGAGAAAAGGTTTCTAGCCTTCTCTATTAGTTTTATGCGCGGACCGTGCAATGGAGATCCTTTGCTAGCCATTGGGTTTTTCCCCATATCCCATGATTCTTTCCATAAAAGAAAAGCTACCTCCTGAAGCAACCAAAAGAATCCAAGCTTAACAGCAGTTTATGTACACGAACAGTATTATTTGATGGTCAACTTCAGCGTTTACAGGAAAAACGTGATCATGAAACGTACATGAATCTGGCCCGTAGATAAGAAGAAATCCTTCAGAAATTCATGCTTATGACACCTACAACAGGAAAGTTTTCATAAGCAACAAAGTTTCGCATATATCAAGCAAGGTAGATAGAAGATTTTCATACCGTGCATAAGCTACAAATAGATCACGTGCCAAAACTCTTCCTTGGATCATCGCAAAGAATTCCAAAGGAGGCCTCTGGTCAACCCCACAAGTTGAAATCAGATAGTTCTTGTTTGTTAGCACAACATACAGATTTATAGTTAAAGTTTTAACATCACTAAAAAACAGTCATATACCTTTTGCCATATATGAAATATGACCAGATAAACCAGGTCAGTGTCACCACTCTCAGTTGCTTTCACTAAAGCAGTGTCTTCCTCCCCAATGCTTAATAAAAGAGGTACCTAGAATTACAGAAAGTGATCACGAAACATGTGAAACTAAGTTCTTACACAAATTATTACCCCGAAAACATGAATGTCTTTTACTTCTGCATAAAGAACTCCAACGAAAGGTAGTCATCTTAGATAGACAAACCTGTTTCGTGGAGCGTGGTTCATGTTCAACTAGCATTGCAGCTAACTTTCGACGGCCACAGTTATCAGCATGAGTGGCCACTGCAGCATACGATATTCCTTTGCATAGTTGGAGCTGAAATTCAATGACATCAATCCTTCTAAGTCCACGAATTTCCTCAATCTCAATATATATATCTTGCAAAGACTTATATATACTAGAATTTGAACCTTATCAAGTAAAATTTCAAGAAGATGAGAATCTGGAGTTGATGGTGAAGCAGTTATCTTTGCACATGCCCAATGCATTATCACCACTTCCTATATAACGCCAAAAATAGAAAATTATATTCACCCTAAAGCTACACAGGAAAATTTATATTGGAGATAGAGGAATGCGTTACAGGGACGAATATGGTAACCTCTGACTTACTTTATTCATATCTAAGTACTCAGATATCCGCAGAGCAAGAAGGTGACAATTAGCATTAATAAGGCGACTAATCAAAACCACTGGTGTCAGTAACTGCACACCAAATAAATTTCATGAGGAAAAGGATAGCTGCAAACGTTTCTTTATAGACACAATCATATAAACTGCAAAAACCTTGTACTGCTGAATGCTAAGAGGTATGCCAATAGCAGGATCACGAACCGCATTTAAAACCCGTAACGTTCTACAAGTCTCTTGGACACGTTCACGCTGAAAATTGCTGTTGCAGCTCACCGAGCGTTAGTCTCAGAAATTAAATTACTGAAAGTCAATTTTTTTAAGACTAACCTGCAGAAAGCTTGTCCATAACTTGCCGCTCGTAACAGAGCCCTCTGACGAGTTACATCAAATTCATGTCCAGCGGCATCAATACAGGATTCAACAGCCTCCGACAGTGATGAACGAATTAATCTCAAATTTTCATCTGCCTAACAGAAAGAAGAGCAAATCAACTTCATCACCCCAGATCTAGGAATAGTAAGTATAAAATATTATTCTCAATTCATTCCATTTTTTTTTCAGTAAGAACACCATATTGTTACAATATTAGCAACAGCAGGAAGAACTGAGACACTAAAGCTTGACTATGAAGGATTCACATCATAATGCACAACATCTGCCACAGAACACCATTAAGATGCATATGCTTTTTGCTGTTGTGTACAATAATAAACCCACCTTAGCACTTCGCCTGTCAAAATGATCCAAAGCATCATATAGCAAAGCTGCAGGTGATGTGCTTCCAATCTTAAAGATTGACTCAGTAGAATCAGGTACTCTTTGCAGAAATTCAAGATTCGTGTTAGATAATATTCTCACTCCATCGCATTCTGGGATAAGAATTATAGGTTCATCATAGAAATAGTGAACTGGGTCTCCTACAGGACCCACCATCATTAAATCCTCATCCCAATATAGCAGCACACTATCCATTCCACACCAAGCCATTTGCTGCGGAGGAAGGGCTGACTAGAAAAGTAGGATAAAAGACACAGTTAAGTCACCATACTACAGAACGACAAGCAATGTTTATTATACAGTCTATTACAAAGAACCAAGCATCTAAAGAGGCAATGATGCATACCTCACAAGAGTAGTCAATAGCAATTTGTTTTGTTTCCATGTCAACAACAACAATCCGGCCATCATGAGTGAAGAGTGTTAGAAATTTTCCATTAGGTGATACAATCATCTTCTGGACCACTCCAATCAAATTCCCAGAATCATCATTCTGCATCTCAGAGTCATCAACACTAGGCTCATCAAACCTAATAGTTTGAACCATGTCCTCCTCCACAACAAAAATATCATCGCCAACTGCTACCAACACCTCAGCAATCCCAGACATCGTGTACTTAGGTTCCCTCACAGTCAAGCAGATTGGCTGAAGCAGATCATCTTCTGCTAACCCCGGCACATCAGGCAACTTAGAAGGCTTCATTGTCTTGAAATCGAAAATACAGATCAACTGCCCTCCTTCTGTCAAGCAGACAACACCATTTCCCCAGAAGACACACTCCACCACATTCTGCTCAAAGCACTCCTGGCCCATAGACATATTGGGCTCAATGAGCTCAGCGTGGATGTTGTAACGATAAATGGTTCCATCTTGGACAATGCAAATTAGTGTCTGATCATCTGACCAGGACATTCCGATCAGACGTCCCCCGGGATGCTTCCAAACCGTCTCAGAGAGAAGTATACCTGCTGAGTTAAAGATGCGGAGCTTTCTTAGAGCAGATTCAGCATATAGTTGGACAATCTTCGAGTCATCTCGAATAACTGCAATTGGCCCACCAAACGAAGCACACGCCACCTTGTTACGACTCAAATCTACATGTTTCCATTTCATTTGGTATATCTCAGGCTTCCTATAATATCGATCATAGAGAAGCTGCCATTCCGCAGCAACAGACACGTTTGCCATCTTATTTCGTCAGGACCTGCAGAATAATCAAAAGAGCCAGGATCATTGATTTGGTTATGAAAACAAAGAAACACATATCTAAAGGAGTAATAAGCCCCCAAAACATCATCCATGGCTAGAAAGTAGCAATGAATTGCTAAAAGAGAACTCTTTTAAGCTGATGGACACAAAATCACACTTAAAAAATCATCTAAAAATCGCAAATTTGACCCTAGAAATTACGTTAGCTGCGATCAAACTCGAAACTAAGCTGAATTTTTTCAATTCCCAATCTATAACTACACAATTTATATGAAGACTAATCTAGGTAAAGGCTCTACAATGAAACTGGAGCAATCAAAGTTCATCAATCTCATTACTTTAATCGATTTTGAGAACGTCGTTAAAGGAGTAATATTTGATAAACATCGATCAATAAGAAAACTTACGTTTGGTCAAAGAGGAGAATCGAGCAAGGTACGAATTTATCGACCGGACGAAGGAGTTTGGAGATCGGAGCGAAGACGAAACATCAAGCAAGCCACGATCCTATTTTCTTCAAATTAATTACCTTTTTCAGAAAATATACTTTTTTATTCTTTTTGATAAATACCATATTTTATGGATTTTACATTAATTTGGAACAATTATTTTAATGATACATGTATAATTATTTTTTTTTAAACTATGGGTTATTTTTTTCAAAAAAATAATGTGTGGATGTTTCAAAAAAAATCAAATTTCATAATGAAACAAACAAAAATTCGAAGAAGATAATACACATTGTGTTGAGAACAAACAATTATTACACATTGTCGGATTAACCATATAAATACCGAACTTTGCCTTTTGATTTGGCCAAAACCTTAAAGTTAAGGTAAAACCTTCATAGCTGTCCAACAATGTTAATAAATCCATCTTAGAGTTTAAGGTCATTGACAGAACTTTCAGTAACTTTGTCTCCCAAAGCACTCCTTATGTGATACACATACACTAATGGGTAAAAAATTTCAATTTCTCTGACCATATCAATAAATGTCAACGGCAGAGGCAAAAAAAAAAAATTTGGTCAACGAAGCAAATCATAGTGGTTTCTACCACTGTAAAGAAGCCTAACAACATTCTTGTTTGTCTTCCCCTTTCCCCAGCCTCCTCGAAATTCACTTCCATACTCTTGAATCGGTATAAAACCCGGCCCATACCCTCCTCCTCTTCCATGCTAGATAAACAATACCAAATAACTCAAGTTCTGAATACAGTTACTAGAACAAAAGAAACACCTAGTCTTGCTTACATAAGACTCAAATTCAAAGGGCGTTTACCTCGTGCTCAGGTATGTAGACGATGATAGGCTGTTTACATAGCTTGGAGAGAACCTGTTGAAGCAAAACACTGACATTAGATCATTTCTCTATGATGGCAGTTTTAAATGCAGGAAACTCACTAGCAGCTCGGACTCTCCTCCCCAGAAATCGTGTCTTCCAATCCGCTGGCAAAAGCTGAAGAAAAATGCTTAACGTGATAAGGAAAAACAATGCCATTTAGCTGAAAAGTGGTAATGAGTGTGAATGAATTCTTATGAGTTATGACTCACCGTTTCAGAGACTCATCCACAGTGATAGCCACTAAAGCTTCTTTGTACTTCTCCCTTTCCTTGGGGTCATTGCATATAACCTCTTTCACAGCCATTCGTAACTCATCTGTGAAACAAAGGCAAGTTTTGCCACACAAAAACATGATGAACAAGAGATAAACATTCAAATGTATAGACCAGAGAAACCACAAAACATTTTTCCACCAAAAAGGCTAACAGAATGAAACAAAATCCAGTTTTGATTCCCCAATCTCAGCAAGCTTAACACAGTTCAATCTCTTAGATTTCAAAAACACACAACAAAAATCAAAACAAGGCTATATGATCAAATATATAGTTACCTGCATCATCTCTCTCTCGTTGGGGGTTAAGAGTAATACCCTTATTAAAGGCCATTCCTTTCACCTAATTTACATTGAAAAATCACATCTTTTATTCAGGAAACCCCAACAAGAACACATAAAAATAACAGAAACTACATTACCAATGCTCGAAACAGACATCTCCCATCCCCTTTAACTCTATCCACAGCATACTTCTCAACCTTTTTCGCTGCAGGAGACCGATTCCTAGAGATGAATATAAGAATCAATTCGCAGATTAGCGTAAAGGGTTTTATCAGAGACTCGATTGTTGAATTCAATAAACGAGAAAACACACATCGAGGAATTGATTCTGGCGAAGAACACATAACTATTTCCCTTCGTTGTGCTTATGAATGAAGCAGGGAGTGAAGTGGAAGATATTGAATCTGACACAGAAGCAGTAGGAGAAGAAACAAGCTCGAATCTAGCGAAGCCATTTCTCAGCTGCTCTAGAATGTTATCTGCGATATTAATGAATGATAGTGTTAGAAATTAAACGAGAACAAAGCAATAAGGGTGCAGAGCAATGAAGTACTTACTGTTGGAAGAAGATTTGAGCTCCATTGCAGGGGACGGAGATAAGGGAGGAATTCGAATTTTGACTTGAAGAAGCAAGGAAGAAGACTCAGAAATGTAGCCATGAATGTGTAATAAGTTAAATAGTTAAATAACTCTACGATAACACAAATCCGTTGTAGTCTAGCTGGTTAGGATACTCGGCTCTCACCCGAGAGACCCGGGTTCGAGTCCCGGCAACGGAGTTTTTTTAATAGTTTTTCTTTTTTTTTGTCGGCCGTCCGATTAATCCATTAAACGACACCGTCACATATAACCTAACCCCACCAAATCCACCGGAACATATCCAAATAAGTGATAGGTGTTAATCTCACACGTAGGAGGAGTCACGTGGGCACGTGCGAGAGAGCAAAGGTCTAAACTTTATGGTTTAACGACCAACCGGAAAGTTCTGGCAATTGGCAAGGAAGGATTCGAAGCTGGTTGTTTCCCAATCTGCATAAGAAATATCGAAACACTTCCACACAAAATCCACGCGCTCTCTCACGCTCACTCACTCGCATAACACTTGTTCCTTCTTCTCTCAATTTCAAAAAACGACGATCTCTTCGATGCTTTCTCTTCCTTCCTCCTTCATTTCCTTCTGACTCTGCTCTTCTTCTTCGTCTTGGATCTTCGAATTTGTCTTTGTGATTTGAGGTAAAGTTTAATTCTTTGAGCTGGGTTTTGTTTTGTTGTTGATGGGTTTCAGAGATTTGCTTGTTTTATTTCTGAGACACGAAATGGGCAGTGGAACAAATCTGACCAATTTGTGTTCTTCTTCAATTTTATTTAATCTCTCGTGGATTCAGTGATCGACGATTGCTTTTGATCTAATTTGTGTTGGTTTTGGTTTCTGTCAGTGTTATAGAATAAAGATCTGTTTGGAGTGGATCCATTCAAGTAATTGAAGAACTCAACGCAAAAAATGGCTTCAATATCGCATTCATCACTAGCTTTAGGAGGAGCTTCTTCTGCTTCTGCTTCAGATTACTTGCGTAGTTCGAGCAATGGTGTTAATGGGGTACCATTGAAAACCTTAGGAAGAGCAGTGTTTACTACCATCAGGAGGAAGGACTTGGCGGTGACATCTCGGCTCAAGAAAGGGAAGAAATTTGAGCATCCATGGCCTGCAAATCCTGACCCGAATGTGAAAGGAGGAGTCTTGTCTTACCTGGCCGAGTTCAAACCATTGGGGGATACTCAAAAGCCTGTCACTTTGGATTTCGAGAAGCCACTAGTCGAATTGGAGAAGAAGATTGTTGATGTACGAATGTGAATACTTATCATCTGTTTGCATCTTAGTTTGATTTCCCCTAGCAGTTGTATGGTGTGAAGTTTCTCATAACATTGGTTCTTGTGATGCAGGTGAGGAAGATGGCGAATGAAACGGGGTTGGATTTCACTGAGCAGATTATCACTTTGGAGAACAAGTATAGACAGGTAAAAATGCTAGTATAGGTTGGTTTTCAATTTATATAGTTGAGGGAGACCCACCATTCAAATTTGATGTTAATGTATAGCTACAATTTTGTTTGGGAAAGACTTCTTACTGACCCCCGCCATTTTAATGTCAGGCACTGAAAGATCTTTACACGCATCTTACTCCGATACAACGTGTGAACATTGCGCGCCATCCCAACCGACCTACTTTCCTTGATCATATACATAACATAACTGACAAGGTTTGGTCTCTCAGTAGTAAGGCTTTTTTGTCATGCATTGACGATAAATTCTTGTTTTTTTACATTCTTGGGACTCTCTGCTCTTGTTTCAGTTTATGGAGCTTCATGGAGACCGAGCGGGGTATGATGACCCTGCAATTGTGACGGGTATTGGA
>Ga0041059_1001176_pt1 | contig 20958 bp, 17 predicted proteins | sample AraColnosormetaG_FD_56232 | JGI IMG/M metagenome (GOLD analysis project Ga0041059, IMG submission 56232) | Arabidopsis roots microbial communities from North Carolina, USA - Col MF nosort | ecosystem: Host-associated > Plants > Roots > Unclassified | place: USA: North Carolina | collected... | reverse complement strand
GAATTAGTAGCCGAGCCATGGAGAAAGTTGTTTATTAAAAAAAAAAAAAAAGGTGTTGCAATGTCGTTACAGCTGAAATGTTTGAACGTTAGGTAGCATATGCGATACTTGAATTTATCATATTTCATATCTAACTGCACACAAACAAAAGCGTTTCTTTGACTCGATTACTCGAATATAATGTATTATTTGTGCTTTGCAATCGACTGACACTTGACTGAATAAACTGTTTCTTTTGAAAAAAAAATTCCACAATAATTTTGTGATTAGCAACAAACAAGTAATGATTTTGATGATTCTAGTCAAAAAAATGTTAACAACCAAAAATGTTAAAATAGGAAGAAATATTTATACTTATAGCTAGTTTTCCCTCACAATTTCATTCTTCAACATTCTTTTATATTTGTTACATTTACTAATCGATCACATCCGTATAGTACTAACAAAGATGTTTTTATTTCCCATTTAGAAGTAGATCAGAGATGTTTTGACTTAGACCACAAACAGTAAACGTGATTTCATTTCCTATTTAACGGGATGCATGCATGCATGGTTGGACTTGGACCATTGACAATCATAATATCCATATATATCTGATGTATCATTCTCAATGTTACTGTATAAGTCGATTTAAAACACTTATTTAACCCATAATAACTCATATTTTCACTAAAAAAAGAGAGATGAACAAGGCCGAGATGTTGGTAACCACATGGACATTTTGGTTATTAATAATGTCTTGTGGATTATTGACTTGTCTAACATCTGCAATGCCAACCAAATCTTTGTCTTCCAAACTCTATGAATCAAGCTTACTCATAAAAGTAAAGTCGATACCGCAGAGAGAATCGGTCTCACCAATAGCCTTTGGAACCTTGCCAAAGTCTAAGTCTCCGCGTCCGCCTTCTACTCCATCCAGGTCACATAATCGACGAATATCACCTTCAGAATCTCCTGCTTCGCTGCTAGATTACAACAATTTTGTCTCATCAGAACCAATTTATCAATATTGAGACAACAAGCTCTGTAATAGCATTTTATTAAATAGATGGTCTCCGTGATTGTCAAAATCTATCATTCTAAGGCGGTTTGGGTTGGTTTTTGTTTTACATGTGTTATGTTCATTAGAAATTTGAGAAACGAAATATTTTAGTTGCATTTTTTAGTTGAAATAAAACAGATAATTAATGCTTGTTTCATATCGTTTCATAACAAGCATGTCCCATCAGCATAATCTCACATGCCTAATCAAATTTTAATTCATCCCAGAAACTATCAACATTCTATAGTTGATTCATAGAACAATTAACCAAGGTTGTTCCAAATCTTTGATCATCCTTTTAAGGCGTTGGAGGTGGTTGGTCTGCACTTCAACCACCACAACGACATCCATAGCTCAGAACTCTGTTCACATATATACACTTGTAACGAAACAACACTTTCTATTGATAAGTGGTATTTTCATCTACACATCATCTCTATCGGACTGAGTACATTTTGCCTGACCCGACTGATGAATTTTTATCAACAATATGTACAATACACGAGGGTAAAAAAAACGTATCCAGAAACACTATCAGAGGAAAAGCTCTTGCGGTAGTGACGTGGGACAAAGCTTCTTTGCTGCAAACTTGTACTGGCAGGAGAAGAAAAGAGAGTAAACACTTGCAAGTATTTTGATATGAAGCTATTAATAATAAAGAAAGTGGAAGGCTCGTTACTTTGTGTTGACTGTACTTCTTTCTGATTGCAACCACATCAGATGAGAGTTTCTCATTACACAGCTGAAGAAGATTCTTAACGCATGCTTCCATATGTTTAGCCCTGTACGATGTGTAATGCTCTAGCGTAGCATTCTGCAAAACCCGAAATCAGCAGGTTTTAATAGAACGCAGAGTTGAATAAAGCTAACAACTGAAGAAAATAGGAATGAAAATACAGTCTTGTGGTCATACCCATGGTTTTCTTGAAGGGTGTAGAGTGTATTGTGCCAAGAAAACTGCAGAGGCTGCAACAAGTGATGGAGCGTATCGAAGCATAGCGTAATCTAACAGCGATAATTCGGTGAGATAGCAGGCCAGACACTCAGACAGCAGTGATGGTACCTAATAGAAACCAGCTACTAGTCAGAAACGTATATAACACATCACCCATTGCGTTGAGAGCTCATTTTTAATTTTCATATAACAGAATACCTCCTTTCTGCCTTGAGCAGCACGAAGAAAGCGCCTAACCACATTTTTAAAGTCTAGATCAGCAGGGAACCACAAAAAATGATGAATGAAGATAACATCAATGTGACAAGAAGATACCTCAAGAAACATTTTGCTGTTGGAGTTGTTAATTCGAACTTCAAGTAGTTCAGAACAGAAGACTCCATCTCCAAAAGCTGTTAAAAAGCTTAAAGGTTAACAACAATATCAAAACCACAAGAAGAAGAGTTTGTCCAGGGATGACTAAACATGCAAACCTCGTTACCTCATTTCTTAAGTATGTGTTATCAGTGATGTAACAGAAATCCTCCACTTGCGGCACACACACTTCTTCATATTTTCTGGAATTCCAGTGTCTCTACTAGTTAGAAATTGCATACTTTTGAAAAGAAAAAGAATGAAGCCAAAGAGTAAAATTTCTAGATTTCTTACGCTGCTATCATCATGCAGGTAACACCAAGTAGCTGCAGATTTTGCTTGTTGATTGCATTTCCTGTAAGATACCGATCAACGTAGTTTACTGCCAAATACAACGTCTCGGGCGAAAGCCTATACTCTTCAGCAACCTGTAGGTTTATGAAAATCCAGAAAACAGCTTTGTAACTACCTATTGCTATAAAACATTTGGTGTATTCTATTACTAAACTTATTGCCTTATCAATCAAAACTAAATATCTTGCCTTAATGAACCAGGATTCATCAAAAGCTTACCTCCACAAGCCAGTCAATCAGTATAGAACGCATGCTAGCATTGATGCTTGACTGAGTTCTTTCCATGTAATCTAGAGCCGGTCTTTTGTTCACCTGCAGAGCATAATAAGCAAAATTTCAACTTTGACAATTCAGAAACAGAATCAAATCAGTATGAGAACTGTGGCAGAGTAAAACAACAGCCATCCTACCTCAGATACACGCAAATGCTCGTAGATATCACAAGCAAAAGAAGCACAAAGCTGTGGATCCATCAAGTCACTATCAATGTTAACAATCTCATCATCATCATCATCATTTCCATCATCAGTAGTGCTCTCGACCATGTAATCTACAACGTGGTTCGTCAAAGAGTCATGAGTGGAAATTGACGGGTCAGATTGAGTAGGAGAGGCATCCAAGGATAATGCAGGTGAAGAACATAGAAGACTATCATCGCTTTGGAGCAATTCGGTGTCTTCGTAAGGAACGATTATGTTTGATTTCGCATTTGGCTTGGGAGGTAAACCGGAATCGAGAATTCCCAAATTCCAATTACGAGATAAAGCAGGTTTTGGTGCTTTCTTAGATTGGCCGATCTTATTTGAACAATTCACCTTCAGAGATTGAAACATTTACAGATTCAATTCCAGGATAAACCCTAAAAACTACATTTCTCGACGAACAAACACAGGAATTGAAAAAGGAACAAAAAGTAGAGAGAATCGAAGAGAAATTTTACCAGAGTAGACGACGGTGAAGGATTTCTAGATCCATTCTTCTGATTTGTGATGTCGCCGAGGGGAGCACGACGGTTTCCAACATCGCGGAGTGAGGTTCGAGTCTTGGCTAAGTTCGGACGAGGAATCGGATTCTCCTGAGATAGATTTCTCGACGAAGAAGACATTGTTGATGAAGCAATCGAAAATATCTCAGGCTCGGCGTTCTCGTTTTCCGGTGAGATTTAGGGTTTCTCTTCTGCGAGAGTGAGAGAGAGAGATCTTGAAGGAGACGACGAGAAACAAAACGGAAAATGAAAAACGCGGAATTATTTTGTTTTCTTTGATTAGGGGTTTTCTATTTTATATTTATTATAAGAAATAACGGATCAATCTTGGCCGTCAATTAAAACTCAAAGACCGTTACGATTACACGTATTTGATCATCAGTGGGTCCCATTATAGTTTAGCGCGAAACTTTTCCCTGACTTACATAGGCATTACTAGGCAAACCTTCTCCATGCCCTAGAGGGGTTTAAACAAGAGCAAGGAACAACTATCTATTGCAAGTGATATCATATATCTTCTTATCGTTTTGTACATACAGTCTCTTTCAGCATTGATTTCCATATCACAAGGTGATGAGCTCCTGCAGGTAAAAACTGTTAGAACATCGCACTCGTGTGGAAATCTGATTCAATTTCTTTTGAGTATTGCAGAGTGCTGCTGCTCAGTTTTTGGATCAACACTAACTTTGTGAGAATCTTCTCAACTACAACCGCAGCCATCAAAGTAGCCTTTGATTGCACAATTCGCAAAAGTTGTGATTCTGATATATCAAAAAAGGAAGTAGATGACATAGTAGTTGCAGAAGGATATCATCCTGCATCTCAGATTATCAATTATGTTCCTCTTTCATTTTTCCAGTGATCCATGTTCTCACAAGTTTAAGTTTCCCTATTGTGTTACAACCACTTCTAAACAATTCTCTTCCAGTGCTTTTTGACATGGTCTTTGAGGCTGATGAAAGCAAAAGGCTAAAATCTGCCATCAGCAAGCTAAGAGAGATAAAGTGTCTTTAGCATCTTTTATGATCAAATGAATCTGTTAGTCACTTTATGTTAGTCCCGGATGGTTAAAAATGAGGGTTCTTCATCCTTTTATTATGCGCTCAACGTTTTGTATACGATGCAGATGAGTGCCTGCAGCAACTGGATGTAGAAAAGGAATACAATTTGTGGTGTTTCCGCAATTCCAGTAGAATCATTTAACTGACATGGTGTGGTCATTTGAAGTTTGGTTTCCTCTTATGTGACACGTATCATTATTGTCATCATGCCTAATTGCTATATACTGTTTTTGGAATCTTTTGCAAGACAAGACAAAAGTTTTAAGTGGTTATCCCTTTTGAGTCCATGTAGGGAAAAGGTCAGTTGATCATTTCAAAGTTTGAATTTTTACCCCAAATTCGTTTGGTTTAGTATTTGCTTTCACGTCTAAATCATGAAACACCGCGTGCTCTAACTCTGTTTTAGAGCACTTGATATTTAAAATCTTAGCCCTTTAATTTTGTCCATCTATTACTACAAATAGTCTCATGGTCTTACTCTTTGATTAAAGATAACAAAAATTTCAAGAGAAAAAACTAATAAAGTAAAGATCTTTGTGTGTATTGTGGTGACTGGTGACCATTGCATAATTGAAAAGTTAAGTAAATGGGTAGGGACCAATAGAAAAACCAAGTCAAATTACATATAGAGATAAACTTGTCTAATCTCTCCCGCCACCCACTCCTATCTTCCTCTAATCTCGCCTCTCATCTCTCTCTCTTTATCACTCTCCCCTCTCGTCATATAAAGACATTAAACTCTAAAGTCATCTCTCTTCTATCTATCTCTCTGTCTCTTCTTGAGAGCTAAAAAGAACATCAAATGGCCATTATCGACGTTGATGATTCATTCAAGAGACCAGGAACTATACCTTTTAGCTGGGAGATCCGACCCGGTGTACCTAAAACCCGAATGTCTCAACCCGGTAACACAACTCCTCTTCAGCCTCCAAAGAAACTCTCTCCTCTCCGTTTTAAACCATTGTCTCACTCTCAGCCGCTTCTCCCGCCGGCGTTATCTCCACCGTCTTCTTCTTTCATCTCCAATTCCAAAAGCCGTCCTTTATCTCCTCTCACTCCCCATTCCTTTTCTACAACCCCATCGAAGCTCAAGCCACCACGAACACCGTCGTCGCTTTCTGGATTTTACTCTCCGGGACCTTCTTTCCGATCATCGCCGCGTGCTTTCTCGGAACGGTGGCAGCTCCACCGCCCTAACCGGATTCGACCCGAATCCGAACCAGAACCAAGTTCCGATTTTTCTGTTGCCGGGTTCGGGTGTTTCCCGTCGCCTAAGTTTAGGTTGAGGAAAGTTAAGAGCGGTGGTAGTCGGAGAAAATCCGGGTCGAGATCGGAGAATGATTATTATTGCTCCGACATGGAGACGATGTCGCCGTGGACTGTTTCAAGCCGTAGATCGGTTTCTCCGAGATGGGAATCACCCAAGTCGTCGTTTTCTTCTCTCCGATTCTCGCCACGATTCGCCAACGAAGCTGAATGGGTTGGGTTTGGACTCTTTTGAGCACATTTTCAATGAAATGGCTCGCGATCGGTTCTTTAGCCATCCGAACCAACGGAAGCCTCTTGAATCGCGCAAATCAAATTAAAGCAAATGTTGGGCTAAAATGGGATTTTTCAAAAGTTTAGGGTCCTATATCTAATGTGCTTTAGAGTTTTCACATCTGTGTAATATAAATTTGTGGATCTGTGGATGTCTAAAGACAATTCACATTTTGAATTTTGAAGTTTTGAGTGTGGGGAAAAAAGATTGTAAGATATGAAAAGTAAAATTAGTAAATGAATTTAGAAATCACACTAAAAAGTTAACATTTTTTTGCTACATACAACTTCTTAAACTATGGAAAAAGGGTCCCAATAATAAAATACAAAACTACTATCAATCTAATTAAATATTCAATTTTCCAATTAAGTATATGGCCGAATCAGTCAATTTAAAAGTATAGGGCTCAATGGAAATTTAAAAAACAGTTTGGGGTTCCTGGGTAAAACTTTAAAAAGCGATCCTGAGTTGACGTCACTGTTAAAGCTTTCAGCTTTGTAATGAAAACTCAAAGTAGGAGGACACCATGAAACCGTCGCAACCGCTATGTAACCGCATTGTTGATCAGCTTATTACTGCCATGATTCAGAACCGTCCATTCGACGCCGTTCTCGCTTCTTCAACGGTGGCGAAACCATGGACTCAGCAGCTCGTCTCCGATGTCCTCCATTCTATCCCCAGATTCTTCTTTATCTCCCCACGATCCATCGGTCGGCAAAAGGGTTTTCGTCACCGTTCACCGTTAAAGCAGAGAAACCTCAGTGATGAATCACAACGACGTCGTTCTGAAGTTCTAGTTCTAGGTCCCGGTGCGTATATGGATCCTAAGAAAGTCTCTATCGGGTTGCAGAAAGCATTGGAGTTCTTCTTTTGGATCGAAACCCACTTCGGGTTTGATCATAATGAGATCACTTGCAGAGATATGGCTTGTCTATTGGCCAAAGGCAATGACTTTAAGGGTCTCTGGGATTTTCTCCGGCAAGTCTCTAGAAGAGAGAACGGTAAAAATGTGGTCACAACAGCGTCTATAACCTGTTTGATGAAATGCCTAGGAGAAGAAGGTTTTGTGAAAGAGGCATTAGCTACATTTTATAGGATGAAGGAATATCACTGCAAACCTGATGTTTATGCTTACAATACAATTATCAATGCCCTTTGCCGTGTGGGGAATTTTAAAAAAGCTCGGTTTCTATTGGATCAGATGCAATTACCGGGTTTTCGGTACCCACCGGATACCTATACTTACACCATTTTGATTAGCTCCTACTGTAGATATGGGATGCAAACCGGATGCAGAAAGGCGATAAGGAGGAGAATGTGGGAGGCTAATCGAATGTTTAGGGAAATGCTGTTCAGAGGGTTTGTACCCGATGTGGTGACTTATAATTGCTTGATCGATGGATGTTGCAAAACGAATCGGATTGGTCGGGCTCTGGAGCTGTTTGAAGATATGAAGACAAAAGGGTGTGTACCGAACCAAGTGACTTATAATTCTTTCATAAGGTATTATAGTGTTACTAATGAGATAGAAGGTGCAATAGAGATGATGAGGACAATGAAGAAGTTGGGTCATGGTGTACCTGGTTCGAGCACGTACACGCCGCTAATACACGCTCTTGTTGAGACCAGGAGAGCGGCTGAGGCTAGGGATTTGGTGGTGGAGATGGTGGAGGCTGGGTTGGTTCCGAGAGAGTATACATATAAGTTGGTGTGTGATGCTCTGAGCTCAGAAGGACTGGCAAGCACACTTGATGAAGAGCTGCATAAGAGAATGAGGGAAGGAATACAACAGAGATATAGCAGAGTCATGAAGATCAAACCGACCATGGCTCGAAAAGAGGTTGTTCGAAAATATTTTCACAAGATTGACGGGAATCAAAATTTTGCAATGGAGGAAATCTGACACATGGTATAATTCCGGCTCAAATTTGCATGGCTTTCATGATACATTAGATAGTTTGATTGAAACACTAATTATAGACTTAAGTTTATGCCAGAGCCACTGGAAGATCTAACCGATCAAGTGACTAAATGTTTTCTGTGGAACTCAAACCTTGTATACTGCTTTTGTAATATTTCACAAAAACTTTTGTTATTTGTTCATAATAAGAAAGAAAAAGGGAACAGAAATCTATACTAACGAATTGGACTCTCATGAGCATTGTGCACGAACAAGCAGAGATTTAACAGTGTGTGGACATGAATCACCACCAAATGTTTTGCTCCATACAGGTACAGAACACCTACTTTTTTTCAGACAAGCCTGCACAAATTCACAAGAACCTCTTGTTTGGGCTTTAACGATTTCAGAGAACAAATAGAATTTACAGGGACAAAAGTAGCTTACCTTCTGTACAACAGCTAAAGAGTTGGGTGAGTGACAGCTTCCAATAGAATAGCTCCCGCAACTTCCATTTGGAGTGCCAAAGCTTGCAAACAATATCTTTGAAATTTTCCTGCCAGTAGGACACTGGAGCTGAACCTTAGGCTTCCTATCATACCGGTATGTTAGATTTTTTCGGTTGAGGCCTTTCTTTCTTGGAGATATGACAGGATGAGGATTTGTATTGGAGACATGACCACAGACTTCAGTGACCGACACTGTGTCTATAGTTATACCAAGAGGATTCCCTTCTCTTTCTTCTTCCAAAATGACTAGTAAGTTACTGTTTGGTTTAAGAAAAGATCTCGGTATATGGTACCTAAAGTAGGAGAACATAGCTTCAAAAAATAATATCCAACTAATATACCAAGATTATTTAAATAAGGAGAGTGAACAATATCATACCATATCTGAGAAGGGTTCCCCTTGTAAGTGTGAAATGAGACCCAGTACCGACCTATACTCTGGCCATTCACCCAAGCTTCTCCTTTTCCCATTGATCCTAAGTTCAAGGCCACCGGATCTTCCCCCTCTGGTGTGTCAAATGAGGCCTGTAGATATAAAATACCTCAGAGATTGAAAGTTTTGAGTAATATTTTGAGCTAGTACTATTTTACCATTTTGTTGTTCTACCTTGTACCAAGTTAGAGGCTGACTTTTGGAGTCTCTGTACTGCTTCCACTGAACTTTTGCGGACCCATCTTCAGTGTAAACATGGAATTTCTCCCCTTTCAGGCCAACCTTCACAACGATTTTGAGCTAGTATCAGTTAACATGAAGGAGATAAGGTCTCTTGAAGAATAAAACTCATAAGTTTTACCTGATATCCCCAACTATAGTTGTTGAAGTACAGTTGATATCTTCCATTCCAAATCTTTACGCTCCGTGATCCAACGACTCTCCTTTCTAGATGTGCTCCTGAATTCTGTGTTACAAAGAGAGACGCCGTCAGAAAAAATGTACTCCAGATGGTTTTTTGATATTTGCTACAGATACTGATGTAGAAGTACTCTATCTGGAGCAAATATTGAAGTTCAGTTGGTAAGACTGGGGCTCACCGGTAATCCTACCATTACGCTGAGTAATGCCAAGTTATTTGTGCCATTATTCAATGACATATTTTTCTCCAGCAAAAATCTGTGCGCTTTGAAAGTTCCATGCATAGAACCTAAATAAAACTCAAAGTTAGAAGCATTTAACTTTGATGATGCCAAAAACCTTTAACCTTGAGTAGGATATTCAACGGTAAAAAGGCATACCTATGAATCTCCCATTAACAAAGGCGTGTAGAGCATGTCCGAGATGGTTGACTTTAAGAACTGATGGAGCTCCTTCAGATTGCTGAAACCTTTATTGCAAAAGAAAAATTATAACTTACAGAATATCCAACAAAGAATATACTACTTATCTTGACTAATGCTATATATCTTACGGGATATAATTGGCTTTACCTAGTTGTTTGCCACAGATAGTCGGAAGTATCCTGTGTGGTATTCATGTGCTCAAGCAAGGATTCTGATCTTATTGACGTTTCACTGAAACTTGGGACTGTTTCTGTAAATTCCTCCCACATTTGAGGAGACGACAAATTTTGTCTTGCTTTCCTTGTTCTCGTGTTGTATTGTGCATTGACCTATCCACACCGCGAAATACAAATGAATACATCACAAGAAATCTGCGTGTATGATAGTCTTGATGTATGAGCTTACCTTGGCAGTGTTGAAGGCTACATTCTTGCAGTCTGGCAGGACACTTACAGATTTTGGAGACAAACGATATGAAGAATTACGAAACTGTACAGTAGACTCGCATTTGTCTTGATTCACCAGAATGGCAGCGCATAGGTTCGCCTTCTTCCCAAACACAAAAGCCTGTTAAATAAGACGTAAAGATCACTATTACAACATTCTTCATGATATCACGATACTGTTAGAATTTTCTTACAGTTTGTAGCTTCCCCAATGATATTGTAGTTTGCAGTCCTGAAAGTAGAGGCTCTTCACACAACTTAACTGCAGCATGTAATTCCTTAAGGTGTCCCCATTTTGGTTGCCTAAGTAACCCTGCAGCACCAACCATTTATGTTGTACTTTCAGATGAACATCTGATTTTGACTGTGAATGGTTTGAAATATTACCATATTCATCAAGTGGAGCCTGATCATAATAACTGGTGATTACGAACTGTGAAGCATTTCTCCCGAAGTTGGTTCCTCCATGATACTAAAATAAGATACAATGTCAAATCATCATTATTCTTGCTTCTCTTATACATTAGAGATTTTTTTAGTGAGACTGGAAAAGGTACCATGTAGTAGTTTACAAAGCTTCCATTCTTAGCGATGAAAAGAGCAACATGAAACGCTATATCCTCAGCTGACCTTATCAATGGTTCCTCACCATATGTTTGATAACTATACAAAGGGGTCAGCTGAAAGTTAGTAGTTTATATCTGGGGATTGGGAAGTACACAATAATGTAGTGAATTTGAGTGAAGACCATACAAACTCGTCCAGTTCTCAGTCCATATTGCAGGTTTGTTGGGTGAATTGGGTCCTTTGAATGTTTCTCCACATTGCCTCCCATTGCAAGCATTAACCTGAGGCACCATAGAAACAATAAGAAAACTAAAAAAAACGGATTCAGAAGTGGAAAATTGGCAGATGAGCCACATTGCAGGACAAACATAAAAACCAACCAAAGGATCAGGGGCATCATCTTGCTTGCACATAACCCATGGCACTCCTGTGTCAAGCTCAACAGCCAATTTTGCTGTCCATTTGACATATGATTTCCCTTCTTGTCGAAAAGCTCTACCAACCATCCCATACTCGTTCTCAATCTGTTTTGCACATAACTTTAAGATCATTAAAAAAAAAAAAAAACTTCGAAGGAAACATACATGAAAAACCATAATGTAAACCTGTGAGAGTATGATAGGTCCTCCTTGGGAAGCATACAAGTTTTCCGATTTCATCAGCTTAACAATCATTTTCGCATATCTCTTCATGTGATACTGCAAATAAAACGTAATCTTCTTTAGACCATAGAAGTAAGGAAGCCATCTGAGTTCAGTAAATTAATTACCTTGAATGGCTCATTATCTGTCCTGAAGACAATCCCTTGGACATTATGCAACCAGAAAGGCAAACCCCTGCAATGTGTTATTGAAAACCCTAAAATTCCACGAACATTGTGTTTTACCATATCGGAAAATCTCAACGATCTAAAGACGGAAAGAGTTTACCCATAAGACCATTCCCCTTGGATAAAAGGTCCAATCCGAAGACAGACATATAAGCCATGATTTTTTACTTCCTTGATAAACTTCACGATATCACGGCTTCCACTGAAATCGAACTGTAGATTCACAAAAACCATCAATCGCATAAATACCTAAATTCGTCTGTATAGGGTATAGAGACGGAGAGACTGACCTGGCCTTGTTGCGGCTCGTGAACGTTCCAGAACACATATGTGTCTACTACATCTATTCCTCCAGATTTTGCCTTTGCTATCAAGGACGGCCACATCTGCAAGTTCGATTTCCCATTAATATTTGCAGAAGAAGAAGAAGACAAAGAGATCCCGCCAAATTTTATTGGAAGTTTCATACGTTTCAGAATGTTTGGGGTCGAATAATAATAAATCAGAAAATAAGAGCACTTAATTTCACGAAATCCATAAAACTAAAACCAAATCAGAACGTTTGGGGTCGCATAAGAATAAATAAGAAACTAAGAGTACTTAAACTCGCAAATTCGATAAGTTCAAAACGGCCTAGTCGGAAAAGACGATTTTATCCTCTCTCTCTCTCTACTCTTAACGGCTCATGTGTTTCGTATTAGCAACCTGCCGCCGACTTAGTGTGCTAATTCACGTGACTGATCGGCGCGATTTCGCCGGGAAATTGCAGAAATTAAATTCCGGCGACGTTACGAAACTTCTAGATATAGACGGATCGGTGAGAACGGAGAGAGAATTACCTGAGGAGTGCTGCGAGTATAATGGATTGAGCCGGAGAAAAGGATCTTATGTTCGCCGTCGATGATCAGCGAGCGACCGTCGTATGTTACGTTTGCGACGTCTCCGGCAACTATAACCGCCATGAGAACGAGAAAAACTAGCGAGTACTGAAAAGTCGTCATTTCTTATGTAAACACTGACGTTTGAAGATTCTAGAGAGTTTTTATAGTTTGGGACTATGCACAACTAACTGTGCAGTGTATCTCACCATCGTCTCGAATTTATGCGACCCAATCATAAATTTCTTCTTTATTTTTTCTTAAATCCGGTTTATATATGATTCAATGGAAATTGCAATTATAAAGTAAAAGCCCAATAGCGTCAAAAAAAAGTAAAAGCCCAATAATAGTGAGGCCCATCAATAATCTGGAGTCAAACAATGGTGGATAATGGAAATCTCTCAAAATCCAAATCCGGTTTTAGCCGGTTATAAATGGGTTTGACTGGTTTCGGGTCACAATCGAACGGTTGACGTCGATCATCATTCTGGTAGTTGAAAACTTTGTCGTCGTCGTCGTCGTCGTCGTAGCACGTGTTGCACGTGAGAAATTTCCCGCACAAAATCTTACTCTTTTCGTCTTCTTCCCCAATCTGGGATTGAATCTCCAGAATCCATGGATCGTGCTTTAACTCCGCGTTTTGATACTCCAGCTACTCTCTCCCCTTTCCGATACCGATATGGGAGCTCTCTGGCCATCACTCGACGATTCGCGCCGGCGATTGTTTGCGCGAAACGATCTCCGATCGATGGAGTGAGCGACGAGCTGAATCTGATTGCTTCACAGAACTTAGATCAAGCTCCCGCACGAAGACTAGCCCGTTCCGCTTTTGTTGACTTGCAGCTTCAGCTGGATCACTGCTTGTTCAAGGTTGCATTGACTCATACCTTTATAGCAAAATAATTAACATAATCTCCGTTCTAATCATTTGTATCTGGTGACAGAAAGCTCCGAGTGGGATCAGAACAGAGGAGGTAAGCAGTGATTTTGTTTATTTGGTCTCTTCGAAGGAGATACAAAGTCGTTGAATCTTCTTCTCTGAATAATGATAGTGGTATGAGAGAAATTCGAAAGGGGAAGATATTTTCTGCAAGAGTTGGTTGCCGAAATCCGGCGACGAAATCAAAGCTGCTGTATGTTTCTGTCATGGCTATGGAAGCACTTGCACTTTCTTCTTCGATGGTTCGTTAGATTTATCTCTACTTGCATCATTTAGTTGAAAGGCTCTTCTTTTAATATATGTGGGAAAAAAATTGGGTTGTTTTACAGGTATAGCAAAGCAAATAGCAGGTTTTGGTTATGGGGTTTATGCTATAGACCATCCTGGTTTTGGTTTATCAGATGGTTTACATGGTCACATTCCAAGTTTTGATGACTTAGCAGACAATGCTATTGAACAGTTCACCAAAATGAAAGGTATATCTAAATTGTACCTGTTATTGCTTTTTGGTGTTGAATCTTGCTTTTGGGTTTTATTTAAGTGGTTTGATTCCTAGGGAGATCGGAATTGAGAAATTTGCCCCGGTTTTTGCTGGGACAGTCAATGGGAGGAGCAGTTGCCTTAAAAATTCATCTTAAAGAACCTCAAGCTTGGGATGGTCTTATCCTTGTCGCTCCAATGTGTAAGGTAAGTCTCTAACTATATCATTTTCTATGCATGTAATTGAGGTCTGGAGATTTGTTTCTCAAATCTGCAAATAAGATTTTCAGTGCTTGGAAGTATCTGTATTCACATTTTACATCTAGTTAGTTCATGTTTGAAATACCTGACCTTGGGTTGTCTCAAGATTTCAGAAGATGTAAAACCTCCTCCACTAGTCTTGAAGACGTTAATCTTGATGTCGACACTATTTCCCAAAGCAAAGCTCTTTCCAAAGAGAGACTTGAGCGACTTCTTCTTCAGGGACCTGAGTAAAAGAAAATTGGTACTTTCTCTTAGTTTTTCAATGGTACATTTTCTGAAGCATTTTTGCTAACTTTGTCTTTGATGTTTTTGTTCTCTGTGGATAAAGTGTGAGTACGATGTGATATGCTACGATGATCAAACACGTCTCAAAACTGCTGTTGAACTTCTAAATGCAACAAGAGACATTGAGATGCAAGTTGACAAGGTTAGTTGTAGAACCAAAGAAATAAAGGAAAGCTCTTCTCATCATAGACAGGGGCAAAAAACGAGATCTTTCTTTTCTATGTTGCAGGTCTCGTTGCCACTGTTGATACTTCATGGAGACACTGATAAAGTCACAGATCCCACTGTGAGTAAATTCCTTCACAAACATGCAGTCAGCCAAGACAAGACTCTAAAACTCTATCCAGGTGGCTACCATTGCATTCTAGAAGGTGATACAGACGAAAATATTTTCACTGTAATCAATGACATCGTTGCTTGGCTCGATGCCCGCGTTGATCCCAAGTAAAGTGAGATCATCTCTCCACAAACCTATACTTATTATTGTCTTCTGAATACTGTCGAGTCTCTGTGATTAAACATCCGGATAAGAAGAAAAAATAGATATGTGGCTTACAATGAATACACAACCTTAGCCGTTGTTTGCTTAGCTAGTGCTTCTAGTGCTACATCAGCCGCATCTTTCGAAGTGTAGTTAGTATTGTTTGGGTGCACATAAGTCAGGCTCAGAATCAAATTGATGACTGATCTCATTTGAACCATATTGCTCTGACAGATCCTTGAAATCTTGTGTTCTATTTGAGTGTTATTTTGTCAATGGACAGGCCCGGTCTAAAGCACAGACAGAGGAAACCGTACATATGAAAAGTTGCATAGCAGGAGCTCCGAAAAACTCTGTGAACACCAAGTAATTACTTCCGAAGATACCAAATGTACCATGGTTTTGGGTGAAAACAAGACCGGTATGCATTGCACGACAATGCACTCAGCTAACATTGCAGCGAATAGGGGCGTGTGAACGAGTCCCTTGGTGAACCATGTACCGAACCATCACTTCTAATACCATGAGCAGGTCGCAGTGCATAATGTCGGCGACAGTGACCAAATAAGTAGAGTTTGAGGACATGCCTGCACAAAAACGTTTCCCCAACTTTTATGACCAAAGCAAAATTTATCTCGTAGTAAAAAAGTAAAAGCAGAGCAAGAAAAAATAAAGACATAAAAGTCATCTGAAAGCCCAATAATATCGAGGCCCATCAATAAGAACCAAAAAAAATAAAAAATTGTCTAGAGTTTCGTCCAAGCCATCGTCGACTTTAATAATTGTTCTTCTCTTGCTCAGATTTCTTCTCCGATAGGAAAACTCCCGAAGCTTCACTCAGTAAACCCTAATTTTCCGATGTCGGTAAGTGTTCCTTGCCGAATTCTTTTTTTCAATTTCTAACTTTTGTTTGTTCTGCGCAAAGATTGATAGTATGAATTGAACGATAAAATCGGTGGACATTGTGGTGATTCAGATCTTCGAGTACAATGGAAGTGCCGTCGTAGCTATGGTAGGGAAGAATTGCTTCGCTATAGCTAGTGATCGGAGGCTTGGTGTGCAATTACAAACCATTGCTACCGATTTTCAGAGAATATCTAAGATCCACGATCATCTCTTCATCGGACTTTCCGGTCTCGCCACCGATGTCCAGACATTGTAAGCTCTCGTATATGTTTACTCCTTTCCTCAGAGAATTTTAGGTGAATTACAAAATTTAGGGCTCCGTTTTTTTTTGTTTTGTCTTTGGTACTGAAGGTACCAGCGACTCGTATTTCGTCATAAGTTATATCAGCTTAGGGAAGAAAGAGACATGAAGCCTGAAACTTTCGCTAGTCTTGTATCGGCTATTCTTTATGAGAAAAGGTTGGTGAAATGTCTTCTTCTCTCAATTTGTTATTAGTTTCTAGTTTCCTCTTAACAATCTGATTTCTTATGATTAATGTGGCATTGCCACTACTAAGTACCAAATTCTTTATTTCAGATTTGGCCCATTCTTGTGCCAACCTGTGATTGCTGGATTGGGAGATGATAACAAACCCTTCATTTGCACTATGGATTCTATTGGAGCCAAGTATGCTCGCTTTCTTCATTACTTAAGACGTTATATCTCATTTTTCGTCTGTAATGCCATTTAATTTACTTAGTCAGTGACTGTAATCGTGAAACTTGCTAGGTCAGCTAGAAAATGATCGTGGATTGATATTTTGGTTTTAGTTGGAATCTAATTTTGGTCTTTTGTCATCCAATGCAGTGTATGCATGTCATATGAGTGAACTTATTTTACATGTGTTGAGCTGATTTAAATATGATTCTTAATATAGTTGAGATTTTACCGAACATGATAGTTGCAATGGTGAGCATGCCTTGACGCTTGTTCTCTCTAAATGCAGGGAGTTAGCTAAAGATTTTGTTGTCTCGGGAACTGCTTCAGAATCTCTATATGGTGCCTGTGAAGCCATGTTCAAACCAGATATGGTATGTGCCTTCTGAAAACTTGTTTTTGTACCGATTCACTGGATACTCAAATGTGTGTTTATCACCTGAAAATTTGGTAGGATCATTCATATGTAAGTATTCTATTGTAGAATCTTGATCTGGTAGGAATATTTGTGTGCATAGTGCTGGTGATATATGACGTAACTCCAATAATTTTCTCTGTATATTTTAATTTGGCTTAGGATTAAGATGTTTCAATATTGCGATTACTTCCCTGCCATAGTACTGCTTCGATAAAGTTTGAATTTCAAGGTCATCATTCTAAGAAGTGCATTGTAAACAGACTCGTGATGAAATGAAAAGCATATAACTAGACTTAACAAATTTGAGTTTCAGGAAGCTGAGGAACTATTCGAGACAATTTCACAAGCACTTCTCTCTTCAGTTGACCGCGATTGTCTTAGTGGGTGGGGAGGACATGTCTACGTTGTGTAAGTTTTGTTCTCCTCATCTTCTTCTTCTTCTTCTTCTTCTTTTTTTCTGTCACATCTGGCTTCTTACAGAATATACCTCATGTGCACTTATCTTCTAAGGATATGTATTATATAAGATAGTAACATTCTTTCATGGTCATGTTGTCCAGAACACCAAAGGAGGTGAAGGAGAGAATCCTGAAGGGAAGGATGGATTGATCTGATATCACATATCTGCTTTTGTCCAAGTTCGGTATACTCCTTAACCCGGTTATGTAGAAGCTCTCGTCCCATAGTAACTATGTTCCTTCTCTGAAACTGGATATTGTGGTTCGTTCTCTCGGATGTTTTATTTGCTATTGATAGAGTTCAATGAAAATGAAGAAATAGCAGTTGTTATCTTGTTCCAGTACTCGATCATTCTATGTACCTTGTTGTTTCTGTTTTAATTTCGTACCAAGTGTTCCAGATTTCTGGTTTGTCGCAGTCTTTAGTTTTCAAGGTTGGTACTGATCAGTGACACGTTTTGTTGTTTGTCTTCTTAGTGTTCATGTTCGATTCACTATGGGTGACTTTAGAAAGACGTTAACATGTCAACGAAATATTTTGGTCAACTATCAATAAACATGGTTTGGCTAACGAAATCATACAATAACTATGAAATCAATGTAATTTGGAAGGTGATCACTAGTAACTGCAAATAGAAACGAATCAAACTATTATGATGATGATCCTGATGCTGCCATCTGACATTGTGAATGATTTTGCATGTCCTGTTCTGTTTGTGGCGTTAGATCGAGCCAGAGAGGCAAAATCCATACGCATAAGCGTTTTGATGATTTCATATAAAACGTGGCATGTGCAATAGATGTGGTCGTTACACGAATATAAACCCAATCCTGCCGACCTAACTAATCTCGGTGGGTATTCATATACTACCTGTGTGGGCAAAGCATATAAAGGTTCTACTTGGGCAATCATTATCGATGCTCGTAAATTCATGCGTCTAATCATTTTGATTATGAACCATCCACATCATGTCACGTGTCTAAACTCTTCGGTCACTTTTGAGCTTTTTATCAAATTCAACCCGCCACAATAAAAAGCGGCAGAACTAACATTCCGGCTCCACGTGGCATAGATCGAAGCGTTTATCTATTAGGTGGCACAGGCGGCTCGAGATGACGTTCTTGTGGACTCCATTAGAGAAAATGACAGAATTAAGTGGGCATTAGCATAAGTTGATAACTATGAGGTGCTTTTTAAAAAGAAAACTAACAGCTGCGATTCTGTTTTTTTTTGCCGTTAGTGTACGCTAAATCATAGACCTCTTCGTGGTTATAAAGAAAGAAACTTAATTTGTCTCGAATTTGAGTTTGGATGCGACGTTTTACGTACTAGTTTTATAAAAGTAAATGTTATAGACCTTGAATTTCAAAGTGGAATGTATTTTACACACACAATTGATACACCAACAATTGTGGAAGCAAGGATATAGAGTATCGATCTTTAATGGAGAAGAATATATCCTTAAAGTAATCATTACTTTTTAATTACGGCGGAAAGAGAATAGTTAAATTTACGGCGAAAAGAATGTTCATTAATCAATTGATGACGTTCGTTTATAATTTCAAATAAGATCGAAAATAACAGGTGAACAAAGAAAAAATAGACATTAAAAATAGTAAGATCGAAAATACAACCCTTAAAAATCTCACGAAATCAATGAGAGAAACAATTTTGAGATACGGTCAACGTTTGGTCTCCTTTAGGAAAGTACACGCATAAGATCGAACGTGTCGATTCTTATTGCTCGTTCCCAAAATCGACATGCTCTCGGACCGCTACATTCCAAATAGTCTGACGTAAGCAATGACAAAACTCACCTACATTACAGTCTGCCACGTGTCCCTCTCCATCTACTTCAAATGAATCCTCCACTATACAGATTTAACCATTTTTCTATTTTTGTTTGAGATTCCTTTCCACCAACACAAAGCCCCTGTCTATCCGCCATGTGTCCACGACCTTTCTTATATATATAGTCATCTTTCTTCTTTGCTCGAGAGAAGTTTCAACTTTCAAACATATCTTTACAGTTCTTTCTTGCTAAACAACAATAAAGGGGAAAATAGGTTAATTATGATGAAATCTGGGGCTGATTTGCAATTTCCACCAGGATTTAGATTTCATCCTACGGATGAGGAGCTAGTCCTCATGTATCTCTGTCGTAAATGCGCGTCGCAGCCGATCCCTGCTCCGATTATCACCGAACTCGATTTGTACCGATATGATCCTTGGGACCTTCCCGGTACGTTTCTTTCTTTTCCCCTTTAAATCACACTATACACTAACAGTAACAGGATTCTATAAAATCGGTCTAAGAATTAATAAACCGGTTTACAATTTACAGACATGGCTTTGTACGGTGAAAAGGAGTGGTATTTTTTCTCACCAAGAGATCGAAAGTATCCAAACGGTTCAAGACCCAACCGTGCAGCTGGTACTGGATATTGGAAAGCTACCGGAGCTGATAAACCAATAGGTCGTCCTAAACCGGTTGGTATTAAGAAGGCTCTAGTGTTTTACTCGGGAAAACCTCCAAATGGAGAGAAAACCAATTGGATTATGCACGAATACCGGCTCGCTGACGTTGACCGGTCGGTTCGTAAGAAAAACAGTCTAAGAGTGAGTGAATTTATCAGTTCAAACCGAACTTTGAATATGATTTTGAATCGGTTTAGTTAACCGGACGTGTTTTTGATATTCTTGAACAGTTGGACGATTGGGTATTGTGTCGTATATATAACAAGAAAGGTGTCATCGAGAAGCGACGAAGCGATATCGAGGACGGGTTAAAGCCTGTGACTGACACGTGTCCACCGGAATCTGTGGCGAGATTGATCTCCGGCTCGGAGCAAGCGGTGTCACCGGAATTCACGTGTAGCAACGGTCGGTTGAGTAATGCCCTTGATTTTCCGTTTAATTACGTAGATGCCATCGCCGATAACGAGATTGTGTCACGGCTATTGGGCGGGAATCAGATGTGGTCGACGACGCTTGATCCACTTGTGGTTAGGCAGGGAACTTTCTGAGTTGTCACGTGCGATTAGAGTTAGTGGAAAGTGGAAACTATCACTGTCTGTTTTCGCACGTGTCGGGTAGCCGTCTTGAAACCCGCTAGCTGATCCAGAAGTGACCTCATTGGGCTTTTCAACAACAATTGGGCCTTAGCCTTTCTTCTCCCTTAGTAAGACAAGCTACTGTATTGTGTTGTTATTTTCAGGAAGCAATATAAATTCATTTTAATCACTTATATATTCTTTACATTTTTTTTTCACTCAAAACTACAATCTAGCTTCTTCTTTTTTTTTTTTTTTTTTTTTTTTTTTTTTTTTT
>Ga0041059_1001175_pt1 | contig 20960 bp, 19 predicted proteins | sample AraColnosormetaG_FD_56232 | JGI IMG/M metagenome (GOLD analysis project Ga0041059, IMG submission 56232) | Arabidopsis roots microbial communities from North Carolina, USA - Col MF nosort | ecosystem: Host-associated > Plants > Roots > Unclassified | place: USA: North Carolina | collected... | reverse complement strand
AAAGCAAGCAAAGCAACACAAAGCCATAAACTAAAGCTAATCGAAGAATCAAAGTAGCCACGGAGTAAAGCAAAGCAAACCCACAAACAAACAATGTAACCAAGGAGGATCAAACCCTAGAACAAGTGATTGCAACAAGGATACAAAGAGAAACAATGAGAGAGAGGAAGCGAGAGAGAGGAAGCGAGAGAGAGAGAGAGAGAGAGCAACACAAACCTGTTACACTCCGGCGATGGATCCGACGAGATCTCCGGCGACCGATTCTCGTCGACGACGGCGAGATCACAAGATCACGAGATCAAAATTTTGATTTTCTCTGTTTTGTGTCGAGGAAAAGCTGAAGAGGAGATGTGGTTTTTGGTGTAATTCCATAAATTAGATAAGGGTATTATTGACATTTTTTAATTTTGACTGAATCATCTTCAGCAGAATGAACAGATCAAACTCAGTCTGATTTTTTTCATTTTCTGGATGAGTTTAAAAATAATCATTCAGATGATCTATTAAAACATGAAAAACAAACATCAGTTTTAATCTTCATTGAGATGGTTCATCCAAATGGCCAAACAAACAGGACCTAAGCATTTACTCGACTTAAATATATAGGAGAAAAGTTTTAAGAAAATTTGAGGAACGTTTTAAAGCCAATTAACCTCTATATATCAAACTTTTGCGATTAATAAAAGAGACGGTTACATGAAATATATGAACAGAATCATAGTTGATATTAAGGGTTGGTTAGATAGAACAAACAATCAAGTGCACATGAATCAATTGAAACAGACTAACCTTCACTCTAGTTTCTAAAAATAGTCAAACGAACTTATTTGGACGTTGGGACTTGGAAGCCACAAACGGAAGAGAAGAGTCATAAGCTGTTTTTGTTTACAAAAATATCAGAACTCATTGATTTGTAAGAAAAAGAAGAAACCAAACAAAGTAAAACTATGCCTAGAGAAATGATATGGAGGACTAACTAACCTTAAGGCTGCCAAAACCTTGCAGAAACAAAGATGTAGTTCAATACTAATTTTCGGCATCGACCAAAAAAAGTAACGTTTGCTTTTGCTTTTTGTGGCTTGTAATGGTTGCAACTTACTCCAGTTTTGATAGAATCACGGGAAGACAAACGGTTAAGATGAAGAATCAAAACCTGAAAACAGAATTGGAAAGAGAGATTAGTAAACAGTGTGATGATAAACCCTGAAATCAGAGACATGTAACAACAATTGAAACAAAAGGTTGTCGCTCAAGAATTAAAGAAGAAGCAAACAATAGAATCACAAAAAAAAAACTTGATCTAATGGTTCCCGTAAAGATGAAGGCATGAAGCCAATCAATACTATAGAAAAGTTGAAGTTATTTGTTTCTAAAGGCGTTCACATAGGATTTAAAACAACGAATCGAGAGTTGCCACATCAATAATTAATATATTTAGTGTCTAAGTAATCCACATAGGATTTAAAACAATAAATCAAGAGTTGCCACATCAATAATTAACATTTTTAGCGCCTAAGTAATTAACATTTTTGAAAATAGTAATTACTTTATATTTTAAAATAATAAAAAAGGAATTGCGGTTAGACATGTCATTAGTTAGCATTTTTAACTATAATGTTAGTTTAGATTTTAAAATTTTAACAAATCTATATTAAGATATTTATGAAAATGATAAAAATGGAAATAAGAAAATATATAATTCAATCATTACAATAAGAAAAATTAATATCATTGTTAGTGGCACTATGTTAGCTTTCAAATAAATTAAGAAAAAATCATAATTCTTAAATAATATCGATAATTAGAATTGGACAAAAAATTAAAGATAAGAAGAAGTTTTCTAAAAATTAACAAAAAGTTAGTAATAAACAACCGAAAGGAATTTTTCTGAAAGTCTGAAAAGTTAAAGTTTAAACGAAAAGGAAAAACTTAATGACGTAAAGGAAAACTCCTTTTGAACAACCAAGTAAACTTATAAAGTCATAAATAATAAAGCAGTGGTTTCTATATAAATAAACATCTATTGGACCATTGATAGTCGATCAAAGTTTTTATTCTTAAAAGCTCAAACAAAAAATGTATTGGCTTAACTAAGCTACCTTTTGACAACCTTAAAAAAAACTTTTACTAATAAGGAAAGAAAGAGAATTTCAAAGAAGATATATGAAGCAGGGGAAAAGTTTGGAAGGTAGGACATGTGTTGTGTAGACAAAATTATAGAATGGAAAGAGACATAGTATGAAAGAAGTATGTGAAAGATTTTTTCAGAATATGTTTGGTCCGTGAAGCATTTAAGTTTGGAAGGACATGGTTTTGATGGTGGTGTTCCTAATCATATCAATTTGAATCAAGTTCCAGAATAGTTTGGGAAGCATGAAGGTGAAGAGAATCTAAACTGCAACATCAAAGGAGAAAATTGATAGAGTCAAGAACCAATTTAGAAGCTAAAACAATTTATTAGAATTAGGGAAAATTACTAGAATGACCCATATTTTATACATAATGACCCAAAAGGAATGCTAAAAATATGAGTTATTTGAGTAATAATTATACCAAAATATCCCTGTTTTCCTTTGCAGAAAAAAAATATTACAGAAATGCCATTACTATTTAATTCCAGCATTGCAATAAAACTACATTTATTAACGAAAATACCATCGTCGTTTTTGGTAAATCTGTGGCTCTTGTTGCGATATATTTGTTATCGATCACAGATTTTTTGGTCAACCACAGATTTTTTACTATAGACTTGTTTTGTACCACAGACTTTACTGTGTTATGTTACGCCAGATTTTTATTTTTCGTAGATTTTTTTACCATGACTGATTTGTTTCATATAGTTTCCGCAGATTTTATTTAAATTTTAAAATTAAGAATGTTGAAACCAAATCTGTCACTGATTTGTTTTCCATACCGCAGATTTTTCTTTATGGTGGCAACACATTTTTCTATTTGTACCCAAAAATCTGTTGTGTTATAACAGATTTGTTAACCTCGAAAAATGTTATATAGGCATGACAGAGTTGTTTTGTGTAATCACAGATTTAATTTTCACGCTGAAAAAAATATTCTGCCAAACTTTTTTCCAACCAAAAAAAAAATTTCTCGCCAAAAAAAAAAATTTCCGCCAAACTTTTTTCCCGTAACAATTTTTTCTCACATAAAAAATGCTTTTAAAAATCCTTATAAATTTTTTAAAAACTCTTTAAAAAAACCTTGAAATTTTTTTTAAAAACTTTGAAAGTTGTTAAAAACTCTTGTAAAATATTTTAAAACCTCTTAAAATCGTTAGAAAGTGTTTAAAAACATATGTAAATACTTTAAAACCCCTTTTTAAACCTTTGTAAATCATTTTAAAACTTTTTACAATAGTATTACAAGATTTACAAGAGTTTTTTAAGAATTTTAAAAGGATTTACAAGGATATTTAAACCTTTGTAAATTCTTTGAAAATCTTTTTAAAACTCTTATAAAGTCTTTACAATCATCTTTTAACTCTTAGAACAAATTTGTAAGTATTTTAAAACATTTATAATTCTTTTAAACCATTTTAAAACTCTTCTAAACTTTTACAAAAGGTTTTAAAAAAATTTACAAGAGTTTTTAAAGGATTTTAAAACTCTTGTAAATCTTTTTAAAACTATTGTAAATCCATTAAAAACCCTTGTAAACCATTTAAAAATCTTTTAAAAACTCTTGTAAACCCTTTAATAATTTTTGATCCATTTTAAAACTCTTGTAAACCTTTACAAAAGGTTTTAAAAAGATTTACAAGAGTTTTTAAAGGGTATTCTTGTAAATTCTTTAAGAATCTTTTAAAAATCCTTGTAAATCTTTTAAAACCCTTTTAAACCCTTTACAAATCTCTTGTAAGTCTTTTAAAACCCTTTAAAATCCCCTTGTAAATCTTTTAAAACACTTTTAAACCGTTTAAAAATCTCTTGTAAATCTTTTAAACATCCCTTGTAAATATTTTAAAATCATTTAAAATTCCTTGTAATTATTTTTTCGAAATGTTTTGGCGGGAAAATATCTGACGGGAAAATTTTGGCGGGAAATTTATTTTGAAATATTTTAGGCAAAAAATATTAATATTTCATTTTAAACCTTAACCAATTTTCAAATAGGGGGAAAATGGTCATTAAAAATTTAAAGAGGGTATAAATGAAAAGAATCAATCACGGGGAAGCCATTATCTCGGATGGTGTTTGTTGCCCATGACCTTTTCCGAACAATTTGTCGATTTGCCATTTTTTCATCATCTGATTTTACACATTTACCCTCGTTGCTTTAACTCTGTCTATCATTATTGCGCTGCCCACTCTCACCTGCCCGAGAAGCCCGAGTAACCTGAAACGTCTTCATCGTTCTATTTCTCCTACAGTTGCCATGTTTACTGTCTGAGCTTTGCCTTCATTAGCTTCGTCATTTTTTCTTCAAATTGACCAAACAATTGTCGTTTTCTGTTGATTTATTTGCTGCTTAGGGGATTCCATCTTCCAGAAACCATTTCGTAAGTTGTCCTCGAGTGACAAATATGCCGATACTCTGTTTTCAATTTCGTTCTTTTATGTGAACTTCTATACCCAACGATCTGTTGCATCGAAACAAACCATTCCTCGAGTCTCTGATTTGATTTCACTCTATAGGTTTTGCTGAGCTGAAATGAGTTCTCCCCGTTCCGACCTGTCTCCAATCCTGCCTCCAGGTTTGTACATTTACAACTGTTACCAATTATATAGGTCATTGCTGCTCGTCTAAAGTAGATGACTTAGTTGTGTTGCGGTGTGGCGTTTACTGTGATCTTTGTTAGGTTCATTGCTGCTTATTTGCGTTTGTTCAGTCACTGCTACATGTCTAAAGTAGCTGACTTAGTTGTGTTTTGGTGACATATGGTGACCGAGTAGTTCGTTTGACTCATGCTTATAGTCTATGTGATATATGTTGGGTTTACAGAGTTGTGGAACTTTATTTGTGTACCTCTTTGCTTATGGCCTTGTGATCTTTGTTAGGGTTTATCTCTTTGCTTATGTTCCTTGTGATCTTTGTTAGGGTTTATCTCTTTGCTTATGTTCCTTGTGATCTTTGTTAGGGTTTATCTCTTTGCTTATGTTCCCTGTGATCTTTGTTAGGGTTTAGCTCTCTGCTTATGTTTCCTGTGATCTTTGTTAGGGTTTAGCTCTCTGCTTATGTTCCCTGTGATCTTTGTTAGGGTTTAGTGGCCTATTATTTAGTCCTTTCAATAATCCCTCAACATTTTACTGTTATTGTCTCTGCCATGGTGATTAACACACAATCCATACCTCTTTCTGTAGGCGTGCTTCCTGAAAGGATTTTCAAAGCTGATCACTATCCTGGTCATGCAGTCCGCATTAACTCATACTCAAAACCAAAGTATCTTCTTGACATTTTCAATGTCCTACATGGTATGCCTGAGTTGGATACTTTGTTGTCATCGCCTCTTGGTTCTCTTTTCTCTCTGCATGTCCGTCAGTGTTCCATATCAGGGTAGTTAGTCCATCAGATGCTATGTAGGCAGCTGCATACCACTAACAATGATGAGCTGTGGTTTGTTTTTGGTGGTCAGCCCTTGAGGTTTTCACTTACAGAATTTCATGAAGTCACTGGTTTGGACTGCTCGGCGTTAACTTCTGAGATCGAACTTGCTTCTGCAACAACTCATGCTGAAGGCTTTGCCCCTTATTGGTATACTCTAATTGGTGGGAAACCTGGTTTTGTTACTATGAAGGAACTAGTTAGATGGTTAAAGTGTGAGCCTGATATGGCGAGCTGCGCAAATTTCGGCTCGCTCTTATTGTCATAGTTGATGGTATCTTGCTCTCTCGTACACACCTTGTTAAGGCATCGACTGAAGTTGTTGAGATGGTAAAAGATGTTGACTTCTTTCTCACATACCCATGGGGTCGCCATTCTTTCCACCGGATGCTTCGCATGGTCAAAGTTGAACCATATATTGAAGACACATCATCCCTTGTTAACAAGTTGAAACAATCCTCTATTGCTGTCCATGGTTTCCCCCTAGCTATACAGTTGTTTGCATTTAAGACCATCCATGCGCTGCTTACATACCTCCGTAATGGTGACCAGCAGTACACCTTCCTAGATCAAACCATTCATAGTCTCCCTAAGTGCAAGACATACCACAATTCAAACATCTTGGCTCTTGAACATAGAGTTGCTGTCTGTTTCCCCTACTTCATTATCTCTTACATGTGTTTCATTCATCTGTCTCCACCAACTGATATTCTTTATATCTTCCAGATACAAGTTTTCCTTCCACAACCACGGTAGACTGCACTTGGGGTATCCGCATCGTGCGACCCAAAGGTTAAGCATTTAGAGAGTCTTATTGGGTCATCTTTTCGATTCACAAAATCTTTTTGGCCTGTAGGTGATGCTTCTCTACCGTCTCTCAACTCTTCTCGGAAGCGTAAATCTCGATCTACTAACTCCTCAACTTCCATTTCTGGTCCTCAACACATGATGCAAACTAATAACCGACCTTCTCACGTTTCTTCAGTCAACACTCCTTCTAATGTTGGCACCAATATTGATAAACGACAAAAAAGTTTCAAGGCATCAATATTTGACGAGGTTCGGCAACTCCTTCAGCAGAATAATCAGAATACAGTTGGTGTCCACGCATTTGTGAATACCCTTCTTGCAGTTTCTCCTCCAAGTTCAGTTATTCCTTGTCGGGTGACACGTTCTGCAGGTGCTGGACTGTCTACGGAGTCGTACTCTGCGCGTTCAGCAAACAACAAGAGATGCTCAGCCTTTAATGGTAAACAATCAGCTGTCTCTGATCCTGCGCTAGATTCCCTGCACACTGTCAACTCCCTTGTTAAAGGAAAACACTACACTGTGTCTCCTCTGAAGTGTACATTCTCAGGTACTAAGCTTTTTGACACTAATGTTACGCCTCCTCAGGTAAAGCCAGATTTTGCCTGCAAATTGTTTGCCTTTTTCCCTCTGCCATCGTTTTATTATCTTCACTTTTGTAGGCATCCTCTCCTTCAGTAACTGGTAGCCATGCTCCTCCTCTTTTTCCTTTCCCGTCAATCAGTCCGGTTCCACTGACTCAGGTTTGATTTTAATATCAGTTAATACTTGTGTTGTGCACATTCTACACTTGTACTCTTTCGTTCCCCATAACGTTTGTAAATGTACAGCAGAAAAAAACTTGTTGTTCCTCTTTGCTGGTTGAGGCTGACAAATACAGAAGCCAGACTTCTGGTTCACAGTCTCAGTTGCCTACCCATGTGCCTCCTTTTAGTTTGGAGCCCTTACTTGTTACTCAACCTACAACTGTTGATACTCCCGTTGTTGTTCCCCCGCCTGCCATCGCTTCATCGTCTATGCCTAAACGCCATCCATCAAATTGCAAGTTAATTCCTGTGACTTCAGTTAAAACACGCCGGTCTACGCGCCGTCATCCGTCTCCTCCACAACAATCAGAGTTTGTTGGCCCCGCAAATAATCTGCGCAGCACAAAACCTTGTCTCAAACCAGAATCCTCAAGCAATGCGAACAATATTCTCATTACATTTGCTACGCCTAACAATGATGTGGTTGACATGTTTAGGGATAAACTCTGTAAACATCAGAACAAGTTTGATGTGCCAATGCAACTTTCTTTGGGTTTTCTATTTTTAACTGCTTAACATTACTTTTTCTTACTATTGCAATTCCATATGTAGGGAATTCACTATCAATGGCCAGCCATACCCTTCTTCTTTCTTTGCTGACTTGTGTAAGCCGCAATATTCTTTCTTTTTCTTACCAATTACATTTTAATTTCTTAACAAACAACAACTCCATTTAAACTAAGTGCTCAGTCACATAATTTCAGCACATGGCTTGCCTCGTTGACTTTGTTTGGCAAAAACATGGGGCTTTCCTTGCCAACAGTCGTGTAACTGTCCTTGACTCATTGTTCACCTCCAATATGAGCGATAAGTTTATGAGTTTTATCTAACATAGTGATTGTTTAACGTATCAATGGCACTCCATACTGGTTGCATATGTTCGTGGTGTTGTTGACGGTAGGCGTTCTATGTTGGAGTGGCTTAAAGATGTTGACATTGTCTATCTGCGTACGAACTGGGGCAAGAAACAATAGGTTGCCTTAGCCATTGATACTCCCAAAGGTCATATTGACATCCTTGACCCATTCCAAGACTTGACTTCATCTAGAAAAGTTGTCTCCTACATGACGCATATTGCTCAAATGTTGCCTGCTTTACTTTGCTCTGTTTGTGTCGATGTTCTCTCTGGCTGGCTTGCTAGTGGCTTTTCGTTCTTAAGAATTCCTAGCCTGGCTCAGAATCTACGCGGTGGTGATTGTGGCCTCCTGGCTATCAAATTTATTGAACTCCAATCTCATCAGCTTTCGACACCGCTGTGCAAACTCACCGTTCCACAGGTTAACAATCTTAGACTTCAATATGCCATTGCCCTTTATTCAACTTATGTATCTCCCATATAAGAGATTATTTGTTTTCCATTCTTAAGCATTTGCGCATGCACCTCACTTACATTATGTTTTCACGAACTTGTTCATTACAATTTACTTCTGTAGTTATAACTTTACCTTGCGTGTGTCCCTATATTCTCTATAATGATGTTTAAGCAAAACCCCTCTTCTTATTCAACCTTTATTCCTCGACATTTATTTTTCATATTTGCTCATCCACTTTTGCATTTACTTTGATTACAACCAATCAACCCCCCCCCCCTTTTCATTGTTTTGCCTATTTAAGTTTCAAGGGCTTCAACAAATTGTTATTCTTTACTAATGGAAACTCTTGACATCAACATTGCTCTTGATATAGTCTAACGTGTTGGTGAGAATTCCTTTTAATATCTCGGTGGTATGCTTATGGCTTCCAAGTTCTATCACTCTCTTGCATCCCACCCTATTGTCCTAAGATATGTTAGTCTGCAGCCCTTCATTACAAATGTCGAGCTTATAAACGATGGTTCTCTGTACCGGTCTTGTTTCCTGAAATGTTTACAAGCTAACAATCCAACTGCTGTTTACCTTGAAAGCATTAGACTGACCGTAAAAATTGGTCGTGCAGAAGACGGTCTCCATCTATTATCCTCCATTGGACACTATCCCCCTCAAGCTTCTTTTGTCCGAGCCTTGCTACAGGTTTGTCTTGGTTTTTACCCGGACGCACTACACACCATTGACAGCTTTGTGACTTTTACTGGTTCATTTCGTGAATCAGATGCTATTCGTAGCACTGTTTTCCGGCACATTCTTCAAATTAGGCCGGTGAAAATTCGGTCTCATAGTAACACTTAGGAGATATGATGATATTCCTGCATGTCTTGGTACTGGGTGTGGCATTGATAGCCGCTGCTGCCTGTGTTTCCTTTATTGGTTTAGCGTTATGTTCATGTTGCTCTGTTAGTTGTTTGGTTAACGACCTTACGCACTTGTTAACCTTGTTGTAATGTTTAAATCTTTGCTTCAACTGTTGTGACATTTACTCCAGCTTCTTATTGTCTTTGCACCTCACATCTGATTTTAATTGGCTTCACTGACTATCATCAACATTTGTGATGTTACCACTGACCTTTCACTTAAATTTATACGCAACCAGACAATACACAATGACATAACCCACTTGTTCGCCCTATTTCACCTGCATCCTTTAATGCTACTGTGTTTACTTACGCAACACCTTTTAGACCTACCTATGTACCCTATTCTCCTTACATATCAGTTCTAACATATATATATATATATATATTATTGGTTGCCATTGCTCAGCATCAACGCAATCACTTTCACTCATGGATAAAATTCCACATCCGCTTCTTCTTGATGATAAGTGTGCATTTTACATGTTTTGAGCATCCATTTGTTATCACTTTAGCATCATATCACCACTGTTTTATACCATTTCTCATCATTTTCATCATTTTGCATGATTAGGATAGTTTTGCATGCATGTTGCATATTTATGTTGTTTTCATGTGATTTAGAGCTGTTGGCAAGCTAATTGGAGGAAGCGGACCTGATGATATCAAACCACACGACCCCCTGGTCGAGTAGATGGCTTCGCAACTTCAACAAACCACTCGACCCCCTGGTCGAGTAGAAGGCCTCACCACTTCACACAACCACTCGACCTCGTGGTCGAGTATCATCATCTCCACCACCTGACCATCACTCGATTGGGTTGAATACCTCCATCACCTTCACTCGACCACCCACCCGATTGCACGGCCGAGTCTCACCATCATCACACACTCGACCGACCACTCTACCACCAAGCCGAGTACAACCATATCCATCACTCGACTTCATACTCGAGTGCCAGCTTCAGAGTCTTCTCCATTCCGCACTCAACCAGACACTCGAGCACAATGAAGAAAATAAGACTCTAGCTTATCACTCGACCATTCACTCGACCACCTAGGTCGAGTGCCATTCTTAATCCGTCCCAATACTGTGTCGTTTTGAGTATTAGGGTTTCGGAATATTTTGCTATAAGTAGCATGTATTTTACATTTTCGACACTGTGTTGTTGACGTTTTTGTAATCCGGATTTCTCTTAATCTATTCAGTATTCAGTATTTGCTTTTGATTTTATTTACTAAGTTGTTCATCCTGTTATCATCCTGCAATTACTCTGTTGCTATCATGTTTTTATTCTTTTCATCGTTTATGTTCTCTGCAATGATGCCTGAGTAGTGACTAGGTTTGTGAGGATGGTTAGAGTAGTTTAAAATTCTCAGTATGCTAGGTGGTTGAGTTTGATTTATAGATCCCTTCTGGATTAGTTGTTCTTAATGCCTATTGCTTTCTGATCAACTGAAATTTAAGTTCAGACATTTCCACGCCCAAAAGGTGTTCAATGAAATGTCTGAACCACTAATTCCAGAGATTCATGGCTTTGTACCAACGTATTGGTTGCAGCGAGCGTTTTGGCTTTAACTTGTTGATTCGTAATGCCTGTTAGGTTAGCTCTCGTCAATGGTGATTGAGTCTGGGACTTGTTTAACTTGAGGGCCTATGTTGCGGTGGCACTTAGATTTGGTTATCGAACTTGTTGTCTAGGGATAATTTATTGAGCATGTCAATCACTTATAAACTGAGGAAACAAAACTACTTAATTACTCCATCCTTGGTAATTTCTCATCTAATTGATTTCTTTGTTTACTCTCTATTGTTTACTGCATTGTGTTTCCTGTTGCTTAGTTTTTGCTATTTTTGCCTGTTACTCGACCTAATACTCGACCACCCAGTTGTCTGGAAACAGACTGTGCAGTCGAGTATCCTTGTTACATTTTCTGTCTGTTACTCGCCCTATCACTCGACCACACCCAGTGGTTGGCAACAAGCTGTGTTGGTAGAGTGCTTTTCTATTCTGCTTAATTTTCTGTTTCCCGCATGTTCACTTAGGACTGCTAGAACACCCCAAAACCTGTTATTGTTTGGCTTGACTCTTTGAACTCTGATTACATCTTGATTGCTAGCATCACACCCATTTGGATTGACAACCTAAAATACTACAACGACATGATTGGTGTTTTAGGATAATAGACTAAAAACCTATTATCAATTTGGCGTCGTTGCCAATTGGGTGTTGGTTTGTTCATTTGAGATTTCAGACTTGCTTAGATCAAGTTCTTTTTCAATTTTCATTTCGGTTACTAACTGTGTGTTTTTCTTGTTGTCTTCTTGATCCGGTACACCTCTTCTGTATGTAAACTTGATCAACAGGCAACCAGAACCTCCTTTTCAACGATAACATCGACCGCATCGCTCGCGAAATCAGAGAAAGGAGAAACATAGTCAACCTTTTACCCAGCAACCACTCGAAGACGCTGACAAACAAAATCAACATAATGGCCCTGCTAACATTGGTGCTGGAGATGCACCACAGGACCACCGTCAGAGGAAAGGATTGCGCCTCCTGCTATCCAGAACAACAACTTCAAGATTAATGGTCTCATCCCGATGATTGAGGGAAACAAATTTTATGGTTTGCCAATGGAGGATCCACTCGACCACTTGGATGAATTTGATAGGCTCTGCAACCTACCAAAAATCAATAGTGTCAGTGAAGACGGATTCAAGCTCCGGTTGTTTCCATTCTCCTTGGGCGACAAAGCACACATCAGGGAAAAGAATCTGTCCCATGACTCAAACACCACTTGGGATGATTGCAAGAAGGCTTTTCTGGCAAAGTTCTTTTCCAATGCCAGAACTGCAAGACTCATAAATGAGATTTCTGGTTTTTCACAGAAGACTGGTGAAAGCTTTTGTGAAGCATGGGAGCGTTTCAAGGGTTACACCAACCAATGCCCTCATCATGGCTTCAAGAAAGCCTCTCTGCTCAGCACTCTTTACAGATAAGTTTTACCACGGATCAGAATGCTTCTAGATACCGCCAGCAATGGGAATTTCCAGAACAAAAATGTTGAAGAAGGCTGGAAATTGGTTGAGAACCTAGCTCAGTCAGATGGTAATTACAACGAGGACTGCGACAAGACCATCAGAGGAACAGCTGACTCGGATGACAAACACAAGAAAGAGATCAAATTGCTGAATGACAAGCTGGACATCATTCTTCTCACCCAGCAGAAGCATGTGCACTTCCTTGTTGATGACGAGCAGTATCAAGTCCAAGATGGGGAGGGAAATCAGTTAGAAGAAGTTAGCTACATCAACAATCAAGGTGGCTACAAAGGGTACAACAACTTCAAGACTAACAACCCCCACCTCTCTTACCGCAGCACCAACGTTGCTAATCCTCAAGATCAAGTGTATCCTCAACAGCAACAACAAGGTCAGAACAAACCTTTTGTTTCTTACAATCAAGGTTTTGTTCTTAAGCAGCAATTTCAGGGGAACTACCAGCAGCAAGTACCACTTGGGTTTGCACCTCAGCAACACCAAGGTCATGCTGCTCCCGACGTTGATATGAAACAAATGCTACAACAGCTGCTCCAAGGACAAGCATTTGGCTCCATGGAGATTGCGAAAAAGATATCTGAGTTACACAATAAGCTGGACCGTAGGTACAATGATCTAAATGTCAAAATGGAGACACTGAATTCTAAAGTCAGATACTTGGAGGGAAATTCTGCATCTACTTCCGCTTAAAAACAGATAAGCCAACTTCCAGGAAAAGCAATTCAGAATCCAAAAGAATATGCTCATGCTATCACTCTGCGCAGTGGAAAAGCACTTCCCTCAAGAGAGGAACCTAAGACAGTCACTGAGGACAGTGTAGATCAAGATGGGGAGGATTTCAGTCTCAGTAAAGATCAAGCTGACAAGGAACTCGAGCAGCCACTCGACCAGTCACTCGAGCAGCCACTCGACCAGTCACTCGAGCAGCCACTCGATCATGTTACTCGACCACCCTTCCCAATAACATCTTCGAAACTAGTTGCTGTCAAAAACAAAGAAAAGGTCTTTGTTCCTTCTCCTTACAAACTCCAGATTCCATTTCCTTGCCGTCACAAGAAAGCATTTGCAGATAAGTATAGAGCTATGTTTGCCAAGAACATCAAGGAGGTTGAGTTGTAGATACCTCTTGTTGACGCTCTAGCGCTAATCCCAGATTCCCACAAGTTTCTGAAAGACTTGATCGTGGAGAGAATTCAAGAAGTGCAAGGGATGGTAGTATTGAATCACGAATGCAGTGCTATCATACAGAAGAAGATCGTTCCTAAGGAGCTTAGTGATCCTGGTTCATTCACTCTACCATGCTCTTTAGGTCCATTGGCTTTCAACAGACGCCTATGTGATTTAGGAGCATCAGTCAGTCTCATACCGCTCTCTGTTGCCAAAAGATTGGGGTTCACTCAATGCAAATCCTGCAACATATCCCTTATCCAAGCTGACAGGTCAGTAAGGATCTCTCATGGTTTACTTGAAAACCTACCAATCAGGATTGGAGATGTAGAGATACCCACTGATGTAGTCCTAGAGATGGATGAAGAGCCCAAAGACCCATTAATTTTGGGAAGACCTTTCTTAGCAACTACAGGAGCTATGATTGATGTCAAGAAAGGGAAGATCGATTTAAACCTTGATATAGATTTTAAGATGACCTTCGACGTCAAAGATGCAATGAAGAAGCCTACCATAGAAGGACAACTCTTTTGGATCGAAGAAATGGATCAGTTAGCTGATGAGTTACTAGAAGAGCTTGCAGAAGAAGATCACCTTAACAGTGCTTTAACCAAAAGTGGTGAAGATGGGTTTCTGCACTTGGAAACTTTGGGATACCAGAAGTTGTTAGACTCACATAAAGCGATGGAAGAATCAGAACCCTTTGAGGTATTGAATGGACCAGTAACAGAGGTAATGGTAATGAGTGAAGAAGGGTCAACACAAGTTCAACCTGCTCACTCGAGAACATACTCGACCAATCACTCAACCTCGATAATCAGCAGCTCTGGAGAGCTGATCATTCCAACTTCAGATGACTGGTCAAAACTCAAGGCACCGAAGGTCGATCTCAAACCACTTCCTAAAGGTCTAAGGTACGCATTCCTTGGTCCAAATTCTACTTACCCCGTGATCATTAATGCTGAGTTAAATGATGATGAAGTGAACCTGCTATTATCTGAACTTAGAAAGTATAGGAGAGCAATTAGTTATTAATTATCTGACATTAAGGGAATTTCACCTAGTTATCAAAGCATATGATCCATCTTGAAAACAAATCCTATTCTAGCATTGAACCACAAAGGAGGTTAAATCCTAACTTGAAAGAAGTAGTGCAAAAAAAGAAATTTTGAAACTGCTTGATGCTGGTGTCATCTACCCTATCTCTAATAGTACTTGGGTTTCTCGAGTGTATTGCATCCCTAAAAAGGGCGGAATGACTGTTGTTAAAAATGAAAATGATGAATTGATCCCGACTAGAACTATAACTGGGCATAGAATGTGTATTGATTATAGAAAGCTAAATGCTGCATCTAGGAAAGATCATTTTCCTTTACCATTCATTGATCAAATGCTTGAACGCTTGGCTAATCACCCATACTATTGCTTTCTTGATGGATATAGTGGTTCCTTTCCAATACCAATTCACCCTAATGATCAAGAGAAAACCACTTTCACCTGTCCTTATGGAACTTTTGCTTATAAGAGAATGCTATTTGGTTTATGCAACGCCCCTACAATATTTCAGAGGTGTATGACCTTTATATTTTCAGATTTAATCTAGGAGATGGTGGAGGTCTTCATGGACGATTTTTCAGTCTGTGGCCCCTCTTTCTCCTCATGTTTGTTGAATCTTGGTAGGGTATTGACCAGGTGTGAAGAGACAAATCTTGTTCTCAATTGGGAAAAGTGTCATTTCATGGTGAAGGAAGGCATAGTGTTGGGTCACGAGATATCAGAGAAGGGTATAGAGGTTGACAAGGGAAAAATTGAAGTGATGATGCAGTTGCAACCACCAAAAACGGTCAAAGATATCAGAAGTTTTCTTGGTCATGCTGGGTTCTATAGGAGGTTTATTAAGGACTTCTCCAAGATAGCCAGGCCGTTAACCAGACTATTGTGCAAGGAGACCAAGTTTGAATTTGATGAGGACTGCCTCAAATCCTTTCACACCATCAAGGAAGCTTTGGTATTTGCTCCTGTTGTTCGAGCTCCTAATTTGGACTATCCGTTTGAGATTATGTGTGATGCATCGGATTACACCATAAGAGCTGTTCTAGGCCAGAAAATAGACAAGAAGCTTCACGTCATATATTACGCCAGTCGGACGTTGGATGAAGCTCAAGGAAGATATGCAACAACTGAGAAGGAGCTTCTAGCTGTTGTATTCGCATTTGAGAAGTTCAGACGCTATTTGGTTGGATCCAAGGTCACTGTCTATACAGACCATGCAGCTTTGAGGCACCTGTATGCCAAGAAGGATACTAAACCAAGACTGTTGAGATGGATACTTCTGGTGCAAGAGTTTGACATGGAAATTGTAGACAAGAAAGGCATTGAAAATGGTGCAGCTGACCATCTGTCAAGGATGAAAATTGAAGAACCTATTCAGATAGACGACTCAATGCCAGAAGAGCAACTCATGGTTGTAGAATTCTTTGGTGGGAGCTACAACGGGAAAGAGTTTCGCCAACTGAACGCTGTTGAAGGAAGATCTCCATGGTATGCTGATCACGTCAATTACTTGCCATGCGGAGTAGAGCCTCCCAACCTGATCAATTATGAAAGGAAGAAGTTTTTTAGAGACATACAATTACTACTGGGACGAGCCTTATATTTACACTCTCTGTAAAGATAAGATCTACAGGAGATGCGTCTGAGAAGATGAAGTAGAAGGTATCATGCTGCATTGCCATGGCTCCGCATATGGTGGTCACTTTGCGACATTCAAGGCACTGTTAAAGATTCTGCAAGCATGCTTTTGGTGGCCAACAATGTTTAAGGACGCTCAGGAATTTGTTTTAAAATGTGATTCATGCCAGAGGAAAAGCAACATCAGCAGAAGAAATGAGATGCCTCAGAACCCAATCTTGGAAGTTGAGATCTTTCATGTATGGGGAATCGATTTTATGGGTCCATTCCCATCTTCATATGGTAACAAGTATATACTGGTCGCCGTAGATTATGTATCAAAATGGGTCGAAGCTATTGTCAGTCCTACCAACGATGCAAAAGTTGTGCTGAAGCTGTTCAAGCCCGTAATCTTCCCGAAATTTGGAGTTCCCAGGATTGTAATAAGTGATGGTGGAAAGCATTTCATCAACAAGGTTTTTGAAAATCTTTTGAAGAAGCATGGAGTAAAGCATAAGGTCGCCACCCCTTATAACCCACAGACAAGCGGACAGGTTGAGATCTCCAACAAGGAGATAAAAACAATTTTGGAAAAGACTGTTGGGATTACAAGGAAAGACTGGTCTGCAAAGCTCGATGACGCATTGTGGGCTTATAGGACAGCCTTCAAGACCCCCATTGGTACAACTCCTTTCAATCTTCTCTATGGAAAATCATGTCACCTACCTGTTGAGCTCGAGTACAAAGCCATGTGGGCGGTAAAACTTCTGAACTTTGACATAAAAAACGCTGAGGAGAAGCGGTTGATCCAACTCAGTGACCTTGATGAGATCCGTTTAGAAGCTTATGAGAGCTCTAAAATCTACAAGGAGAGAACTAAGCTTTTTCATGACAAGAAGATCATCACGAAGGATTTTTAGGTTGGTGATCAGGTGCTGCTATTCAACTCTCGCTTGAAACTCTTTCCAGGAAAGCTTAAGTCTAGATGGTTGGGCCCCTTCTGTGTCACTGAAGTCCGTCCTTATGGAGCAGTCACTCTATCTGGTAAGAGTGGAGATTTCACAGTAAATGGTCAAAGGCTCAAGAAATACTTAGCAGATCAAATCCTTCCACAGGTGACGTCGGTTCATCTCCAGGAACTTCTTGATGATTAAAGGAGTAAAGGAATCAAGCTAATGACTTTTAACAAGCTCACTTGGGAGAAAGTCCCATGACTATCTGTGTAAATATATTTTACTTTTCTTGCTATTTTTGATTTGTTTTTGTTGTGTTTGTGGTTCTCAGGAACAAAGGAACAACTTGGAGATAGAGTTAAAATTCAAAACTTTTACTCTACAAAAGGCCTATAGATCGAGTGTATAACCCAGTGGAGTACAAAATTTTGAAAACTTTCTGTTGCACTTGAAGACCTTGCATTCGAGTACATCAGTCGAGTATATGTGATGTTTAAAACCCAAAAAATTTTAAATCATGATTATACTCGACCAACAGGAGCTACAGAGACTTGCAGGGAGTTTATCAAGTTTACAGAAGATTTCCTGAAGTTTTCCCAGTCAACAGGGAACAAAGTTCAAAGACAAGTCAACAGAGTGTGGGCCACGCGCTTTCTCCTTGAAGATAAAATGGAGAGAGAATCTCAAACTCAATCTCCACCACTCCTTTTGAAATCGCCATCATTCTAACCATGGAGTAAAATTTCATTCGACCAATCTCTCTTCATTTTTCCACCACTCGACCAAACTCAATCTTTCTTCTTCGCAGCAATTCGCCACCAATCGCTTCTCTCTGGTCTGAGAACTTACTCGACCACAAGAAGCAAATCTCTGAAGCCGACGAAACATCAAGCTATACTCGACCTTTCTAAATCTACTCGGCCACTGAGGGAAAGAAATACTCACCCACCTTAATCGAGTTCCAAGTTTCACTTGACAGCCGGACAAAGACTCGAGTCTTGTTGATTCGAGTTCACCGTAAAGCACTCGACCTCCTGCAGCCAACCACTCGACTTCGTCCTGAGACTCGACCAACGATTCAAGACTCAAGACGTTAATTCTGGTTTCCTGAGGATCTACTCGACCCTTGGAGCATTCGTCGGGAAGAGCTACTCGATTCCAACGACTCTACTCGACCGATTTCACCGGCTGTACACGACCCTGTTCTGCTCTACTAGGTTAAAACGTAAACGAAGAACTCGGGAACGCCTCTGTTTACTCGAGTACTAGACTGTACTCGACCAACTTGGTCTATTTCATTTTCTGTTGATAACGATTTTGGTTTCATTGTTTTCTTTGAAACTAACCTATTGACATTTGAGTTTTGAGTTCTAAATCTTTTGCAGAAGAATCATGAGTAACTATAGTGGCAGTTCTTCAATTGATCCAGACTATAACATGGATGAGACGGAGTAATCGTCTTCAAGGCCAGAAAGAGAACAGAGAGAATATGATAACTTCAGGAGAAAAGTTGAGATAGCTCGAGGGAAGAGAGCAATGATAGAGAGGTATGAGCTGATAGATGAGGATCTAGAAGAAGAGTATATGCCTGAGCATACTCGCATAGCCACCAAACTTCTGCACAAACCTGATATATTGCCTGCTGAGGAGTATATCAAGCTCTTCAAGCTGAATGAGTTCTGTAGCACAAGGTATCCGTGCTCGACCACACTGGCACAACATGGATTACTGGAGGATGTTCAACACCTGTACCAGAGTTGTCACCAGGACACTCTGATGGCTTACCCATATGTACCCTATGAAGAAGAAACGATTCAGTTCCTCTCCACACTACAAGTGGAGCTTTACCAAGGTATGACCTCTGATGATTTGGAATGCGAAGGATTGAGATTCTTGCGATTCTATGTGTATGGTAAGGATTATAGGCTATCAATCAAACGCTTGGAAGGATTGTTTGGTTTCCCAAGTGGAACGGGTACTAAGCCCAAGTATGACAGACAAGAGTTGAAAGACTTATGGATCACCACTGGCAGCTCTGTACCGCTAAATTCTTCTAGATCCAAGAGCAATTAGATACGCACTCCGGTCATCAGGTACTTCCAGCGTTCTATAGCCAATGTTCTCTACTCCCGAGAGATAACAGGGACTGTTACCAATTCTGATATGGAAATGATTGCTATGGCTCTCAAAGGCACTCTTCACCAAACCAAGAATGGTATGTCTCTTCAAGGTGAAACCAATGACACACCTCTCTTTGTACTTCTTCTGATCCACATGTGTGGATAAAAGAGATGGGCTGTTAGCAATAACCACAAGAGAGCACGAAGCGCTCTTTGCATAGGAGGTGTTGTGACACCGATTCCGATCGCTTGTAGAGTCCCAATCACATCTGATGGACTTGAGCCACGGGCAATGGATATCGAGCATCTACATCACTGATAATTCCTGGAGTTCGCAATGGTTGGCGACATGCACCGTTTCAAGTTTGAGCATTCTACAGATAAGAAAGTCAACATCCTTCTTCCCAGTCTTGAGGTTACACGCATAATAGAGGGAGATAACATTGATTTTAAGCCTAAGCTTGGGAACCTCTACTACGAGGACGCTCAGCCATTGGATGAGGATGTTCTTATAGAAGAAGCTACGGAGGATGGGATGGATGAAGACAGAGAAGTGGAGTTTGAAACTAGCATGTATCATTTTAGTGAGCATGTACCTCCGACAAGGGAGAGCAAGAGTTTGAGTGAAGCTCACATGAACAACAGCAAGCTGCAGAAGTGGTGCAAGAAACATGATAAGTTACTCGCCAAGTGCTTCAAGACTATCAAGTTTCTGACAGATAAGCTGAGCTGCTCCTCTTCCACAACAGCTATCCCACAGGGACAACCTCCTCGGGACATGCCATCGAGGAGATTTGATGAGCCTTAGCCAAGTCAGCACAGGCCTGAGCTTAGTGAGTAGAGAGTCTCACATGTCCCTGCTAGACATTCGTCATTCGAGTACAGGGAACACAAGAGGAGAAAAAAGGCTACATTCGTTCGCTTTAGCAGTAGATCACGCCTTATTCACTCGAGGAGATGACTCGACTGCGGTGCTGGCCGCAGCAGAAGAAAAGTGGTCGAGTATCCTTAGAGCGGTGTTGGCCGCCACAGAGCTGATGAGGTCGAGTACCCACATGCTATAGCTGATACAGAACAGGGCGACTCGTCTATGGCCTGGAAGCAATTACAGGCATCCATTCACGACCAACTCTGTTCATTCTTCGACTGAGGTAAGCGCCTCACTTCACCATTGTATTATATCATCTCTTGTGATTTGTTCTTTGTTTTGTTTCTGTGATTGGATTTGTCCTGAGTACTCTCTTCCAAGTTTAGTCACACAGTCCACTGTGTGATTTAAGTTTGGGGGAGGGCTCAAGAAGTGTTTGTTGCATTGTATATACTTTTGAGTCTGCATTTATCTAAGGTATAGAAAAACCAAAAAAATTTGAAAAAATTTCAGAAAATGATTTCACAAAAACAGAGTGTTCATATAGCTGCATTACATTTAGGATCGAGTCTACAGTGTTTCATTTAGGATTGTTGCATATGCATAGGGGATAATGATGAGATAGCCTTGTAAGCATTTTGGTTCACCAGATAAACTCAGTGCCCTCGTTGCTAGTTGTCTGTTGCGTAGTCAATGAAATTGAAGTAAAACTGAACCATGCC
>Ga0041059_1001174_pt1 | contig 20974 bp, 15 predicted proteins | sample AraColnosormetaG_FD_56232 | JGI IMG/M metagenome (GOLD analysis project Ga0041059, IMG submission 56232) | Arabidopsis roots microbial communities from North Carolina, USA - Col MF nosort | ecosystem: Host-associated > Plants > Roots > Unclassified | place: USA: North Carolina | collected... | reverse complement strand
TTTTTTTTTTTTTTTTTTTTTTTGTTGGAACCTATAGGGTGTATATAAGTTACATGATACACGGTGTTTGAGCGCATCACTTAGCTTGATATGTAGTTTATGTTATACGTAGTAAGTGATTCGCTCACGCATGACTGTTACGTTTTCTTTAACAAAAAGAAAGGGAATCGATGGTTAGGGTTAGGTCAACGATCGGAGGAGTTGAGCTAGAGCCTAGAGAACCATAGTTTGGAAGAGGGCAAATGTGAGCTCCTGATTTGTTTCTCGGATGCTGGAAGCTATATATATGTCCATGATTGTATCGATTGGGAGTTTTGTCGAAAGTAAAAAATTTCTTCCTCAATTCTTTAGGAAGTTTGTTACTTTGTTTTATGTTCACAAAACGTTGTCAACTTCTCGTAGATGCTTGTTTCTATAGTTAGAGATGTTTTATATACCCAGCCTGCCAGCCAGCGAGCAGACTTTTATTAATAGTTTCCCCTATATATAGGCTATATAGCTTTAGCGTAAACTTAAGTTCTGTGTGGTAAATCGCGTCTTCACAAACATTTTTGCACCAAAGACTTCTTAAAAGTAATATATAGAAGAGAAATTTAGATGATTCTGTCCTCGTTTAAATTGATGAGACTTATTAAACTTAAGTAATGCATAATAAATAAAACATTAAAACCTTTAGTACTGAAAAAGGTAGTCTATATAGTGGAAAGCAGAGAAGAACAAAAAAGGGTTTATACTTCCATTTAGATTTTGTATCTTCTAATGGAGGTGGATTAGACAGCTCTAACTAATTACGAAAGACAACAAGCAGTAGAAAATGGACACGTCGAACACCTAGGGAGACAAATTAATGAATTACACGAGGTTTAGATCGAAACTTGAAATAGAAGAAAATGGTGTTAATGTGGCAAAGCAAAAGAAAAGTTAAACATCATTTTGCTTTTGGCTACATTAATATATCAAGATTACCTATGATTATGTCTCTTCTTCTCTCCTTTCTTACCAGTTAGATTGGGCCATATTAGAGAGAAATTCAACCATACAAGCCCTCTTTTCTCACTTTTAATCAAATCTGTAATATTATTTGCCTTCTTTTCTAAGTTTGATATTTTTCTCGACCACAAAATCACAAAACACAAATCAAATGATCAGTTTTGGAAAAGCAAATGAGGCAAGCAATTAGTAAAAATAGCATAACCACTTGGGTGTTTAATTTTTTTCCGTATAATCCAAAAGTATTTTTTCAGTAGAACTACAACATAAAATAAAGGACTTAATTAACAAGTATATAATCATCAAAATCGTATTATAAAACCATTTATTTTATTTGAAAAACTAACTCAATCCACAATAACTCAACTAATTAGAAAAGCATCAGCCAAAAAAATGATTAAAAAATATAATAAAAAAATGATTATCTTTCAATTTGGGGGCATAATATATTTATCAGAAAACATTGCTTTTTTATTAACGAAAGGAATATTTAGAAGAAACTTTAAAATATAGAAAAAGATAACAGAAAATAATGAAAAGGGACCTTAGTACAAAGTGCATGCATGTGCTAATGTTTCCTTGATGATGGGATTAGTGCTAAACGGGCCAATTAAGATGGTATACAATAATACAATTAAGGTCACTTCTCATTGGGCCCTCTATCTCTTTCTCCGTGACCTCATCCTCTTAATCTAAAATGACTAAATGTTCTATACTTTTTAATAAGTCCCTTTCTCCTTGTCTAATTAATAAAATTCTTTTTAACACAAAAAAAAGCCGAAAAATCTTCCATCAACATCGTTGTAGAGCGTTATTAAAAATTGTACACTTCCACAAACTTTTATTGGATGCATATTTTCGTTAGTCAATATAATTGGTGGTTATATCCTTTAATAGCGTAATCTAGATTTGGGTCTAAACCTTTTAGTTATAGAAACCTAGCGTACAGAGTAAACAACAAGATACATTGATGAATAATGTATGTAAACTAAGTCGGAGCCAAGATAAAACAAAAATATTAGTTTTGTTCTCCCTCGTTTTTTATGATATCGCTATGTCAGGATCACTTATTTTTTTCACGAATATTGACATATATTTCTAAAATTAGTTCGATAAAAGATTATTGGGTTCATAAATGATTAATGGTAAATGTATCAATTTTTGGCTACCAAAACCTTAAATACTAAGATGCTTATTGGAGTTCGAACTCACTTCCATAATTAGGTTAACATTTTTAAGAATAGCTTGCTCAGAGATAGCATATGCATTCAGATTGAAAAAAGGATGGAACAAAAATCATCGTAGGTGACACAATCACTAAGTTTTCAAGTTCCTATATATACCTGACGACTATTTTTTATAAGCTTGATCAAGAGAAGCCAGAAAACAAAAAAAGTAATGCGATGCTGATTACAAGTTGTAAAATGCACAACCCCAAGAATTCTAACAGAACCACTTATTGTGATATATCTTGCTTTTCGAATTTTTCAGCAGTTTCATTTTGGTTGTCAGGACTCAGATGTATTATAATATAGTAACTTACATCGAAACCAAATTAAAGCGCCTTCAAATCATATATATATTTTTCTTGAATTTTGATTTAAAAAAATGGGAACCCTAAGAGAACATAATAGGGCCTAGATTTAAGGAAAGCTATATATGTTAATACTATGAGAGACGTGTTCAGTGTACAGCCTCTTCTCCGTATTTTTTGTCGGCGAAGATGTTATAATCCTCGTGAGTTGTAACAATGGCGAACGACAACGACCATATGATGGACCCTTTCTCACTTCTCTACTTAGACAGACTTTCAAATTACCTTAGGGCAAAACCAACGGATATTACAGTGATTATATATACTTAATTAGCTTTAAAATGGGGTGCACACACAAAAAAAGGGTGAAAAATATATATATGAAAACGAGTGATAATAAGGATTTTGTTGAGAGAACAGCTCATGTATATCCTCTATTGTTCTGTATACATTTTGGTTTTAATGTTTTTTTTTTGAAGGGTTTGGTTTTAATGGTTACTTCAATAATATTTTCCATACATAGCTACAATGTAAACCTTCTATTGCACTGCATGAAGATCAACGTAACCATGCAATGATGCAAATTATAATCATTTATCCCCCACCAAAACTAGGGTTCGTATTTTAAAAAACAAAACAAAACAAAACCTAGAAATATATGCATTCCGCAGTGGTATCATTTTTTGGTCTTTGTACTATTATTGAAAAACATTAACATACATAATTCAAAAACAAAAATTTAATGGTTTAATTCTCAGGTACAAAAATGATACTTTTCGTAAATGGAGTTTGGTAAGGGAAGTTACCATAATATTGTATGTTTGTTCTCAAAAAGTAGCATCAAAACTCTTAATATTATAATTAAGTTCAAAAATACAACAAAAAAAAAAAGGTTTAGAAAGAGTTTCTAAAGATTCTGGAAGAGGTCAAAAAAAATTAACATAATTTTTTGACAAATATCTAATAACCCACAAATTATGATAACTTGGATATATATATATATCTGAAGAGATTATTTTGAGGTTTCGACAAGGATATTTTTTAAAACTGAAGAGATTAATCTGAGAGCTTAATTGCAAATAACAAATATAGAAGCATGCTCCTATAAAATCAAAATCAACGCTTAAATTAAAAAAATCTGAAATGAGATATGGTTTGCATATAATGGAAGGGCTGGCGGCGGATATATGCATGATTATCTTAAAATCATGATGATGATGATCAATGATGGGTCTCAATCATGCATGATCCTAATCGAATATGTTCCATTTTTGAGGGGATACTAATAGTTTTTAGTTGTACGTAGTTAACATAAAATGTTTTTCTTTTCCATGATATACTCCATTAACGTGTTGATTGGTATTAGTTTATTGAGTATGATTAAAAAGAAACTCAGCTGAATTGCAAAGTCTTTCCATATATTATTCACGCTTCTCGTAATTAATCATTTGGTGAATTATATAATTCGAAGTATCTTTTGACAGCTCTAGTTCGAGATATTATACAATAAAATCAACTAGCTACTCTATTTATTTTATTGTGTTCGATAATGAGACATTTCATGTCGGTTTTGTTTAATTTTATAAGAAGAGACATTATTGAGCGAGTTTTCTTTTTGGGTTCCTGCATGAACAATGGCAAATTGTGGGAACTTTACATATCGCTTCTCTCAGACTCTGAGCACTTCTATAAAGCTACACTTTCTGACCAAGACACTAGTCTGACTCTTTGGTTCGGCCATTTCCAACCAGCACCAGTTGCTGGACCACTTGCTTCTCCATCTTAATGAAGCCACAAATGAACACATTCTCCTCAAAGCTTCCTCTCAAATTTTTGCAAAATATTTGAAAACCATTTTCTTGTTTTCCTATTAAAATTTGTAATATATAGTAAACTTTTAACAGTAATAAAGAAAAAAGATTAGTAAGTTCTCTTTTTTAATTCATATACGTGTAGTCTTTTTTCCACGATATTTTTAGGATTGGGTCCCAATAAACAAATGGATAAACGGTAAGAGTCTAACGAGAGGCCGTCTCTAGATAACGTAAGAAAGCTACAAAAATTCAACATGTGAATATTTGAGGGAAAGTTTGAGTGGATGGACAAAGAATATACCCTCTCTATTATGAATCATTTTAAGGCAAAAAAAGGGAGAAAGATGACAAAGAGAAGTGAGTCAATTTAATTTAAAACGTATAAAGCAAACAAAAGAGACACTTGATTATTCTCATTCATCTGCAAAAGTAACCATATTTTTTAAGCAAAATTTCTAAATTTCGTTATGTAGCCATTTAATTCCATTTAATCATTTTTGGAAACATTAACCAATGATGACAATTTCTTGCTGGTTATGAACCTTTCCCATTATTTCCTTTATTTGATGCGTTCATCTTCACAAATATTTAGTCCTCATTTAGCATTTGCTTTTAATTCATTGCATTAATCTTTCATGACGACAACACACAACTCTTCTTTGTCCTCATTCTTATCTACATATATCATCTAAGGTGTTATTTTAATTGTTCCATTCTCACTACAAATAATTTTTGCAAAAACGTTTCTAATGCTCTAGTAAATATTTGGTTTTGATCCGTGTACGATACACGTATGATGTAATCCTATATCTTTATACGACGGCTCGCTGATTTTTCTGGGTTGAAAGATTTTAAAATTGATCTTCTAATAAATCACAACAAATTTATACATTAGACATAAATTGAGAATTACTCTTTCTCTTGACAAAAAAAACATTCAAAAAGCTTTTGGGAATCACTTTTTCAATAAATCACACATCCCAATAGCTTCAAACAGTTGTAGTAAAATGTACGTCAGGTTCACTTGGTGACATATATAATTAAGAGAGAAAAAAAACACATGCACATCATCATTAGCAAAGAGATATCCTTGTCACAGACCAAAATATTTTAAAGAGCACACATTGCTCCAAACTCTCGTCGACTTTGATACATTATTAAGAACTCTTACCAATTTATATGTGGAATCCATCTTTCCATCAATTATAATCTTAATAAACTCTACACTCTTCTCGCAGCTGATTTACTAATAAAAAATAAAAATAAAAAAAACTTTTTGTTTCGATGCTTTCTCTCACTCGGACAAATACTAACGATCATTTTAGAATAAGTCAACCATATTGAAAACGACTCTCAACTAATTACGTAAACTTATATTTTGAAGTAGTCATTCTTACATTGTTGTAAACACTTTTCCATAAATGCATGAAGTTTATAATTATAAAATATTTAGACATATTCCTATCAATTTTTTATAGATCACGATTTACATGAATCTCCGAAAAGAGAAACATCAAAAGAATATGGAAAAATTTCCGAAATAAAAACTCTAGAAGAATTGCTGAGGTCACGCCGGTTTTGGCTGTGTAGAGTGATTCGTAACATCTTTTAGGCTGAACATGAATGAGCATGTCTCCACTACTTAGACTCACATAATTTTAGCTCTATAAAAGAAATAATTTTCGGTGATTGTTTGAAATTAATATATATCGATCATACTTTTGTCGTAGCGTTTGAACGTATGATCATAATGGGTCCATTTAGAGATGACGAATGTATGATGATTAGAGTGATGTAAAAGGTTTAAAAAACTACTACATGAACTCCATTTCTTAACCTTAACTTTCTTACCATTGGTGCGAGCCGATCCGACGTGGACCAATCAAATTGTTTCTACAAAGCTGAAAAAAATTTACACACTTTTGCAACTTTTCTCTCAATCCTTTTTTAAAAAGAAGATTTAGAAAAGGAAAATAGTAGTAAAAGAGAGCATAAAATTCAACAAACCCTTCTGAAGAAAGTGACTTTTCTTAGTTCTATTAATACTCTCTCTCTCTGCAGATCTGTTACTTCATTATCTCTTCCTTTTTTTCATTAGATTCCATTAACCTTCAAAAGTTTTTCTAATACATTCTCTCTGCTCACAACTTTTTTTTCTTTCAATACTTGTAAAGAAAAAATAGAGCTTTCTTCTTCTTCTCTTTTACTGTTAGCTTTGCACAGCATTGCAGCTGTGAATAACTAAATGGGGAGACATTCTTGCTGTTACAAACAAAAGCTGAGGAAAGGGCTTTGGTCTCCTGAAGAAGACGAGAAGCTTCTTACTCACATCACCAATCACGGCCATGGCTGCTGGAGCTCTGTCCCTAAACTCGCTGGTAACATTTCTTCCTTTATTCCAAGAAACAAACGAAGAAGCTACTTTTTGTAATAACAACAGCTGAGTCTTCTTCTACAGGTTTGCAGAGATGTGGGAAGAGTTGTCGACTAAGATGGATCAATTACTTGAGACCTGATTTAAAGAGAGGAGCTTTTTCTCCTGAAGAAGAGAATCTCATCGTCGAACTTCATGCCGTCCTTGGAAACAGGTAATAATTAGTTATCAACAATAATGCTGTCTAAGAAAAAATATCATAGAAAACAGAGGATCATGTTTATGTTTTCAGCTTCATTCCTCTGTTTTTTGCTCTGCTCTGTTTTAACAGAGGATCAAGTTTATGTCTTAAGCCTCCTCTGTTTTTGGCTTTGGTCTGTTTATACTCAGATGGTCACAGATTGCGTCAAGGCTTCCGGGTAGAACCGACAACGAGATCAAGAATCTATGGAACTCAAGCATCAAGAAGAAACTGAAACAAAGAGGCATTGACCCAAACACACACAAGCCCATCTCTGAAGTTGAGAGTTTTAGCGACAAAGACAAACCAACAACAAGCAACAACAAAAGAAGCGGTAACGATCACAAGTCTCCTAGTTCCTCTTCTGCGACTAACCAAGACTTCTTCCTCGAAAGGCCATCTGATTTATCCGACTACTTCGGATTTCAGAAGCTTAACTTCAACTCCAATCTAGGACTCTCTGTTACAACTGATTCTTCACTCTGCTCGATGATTCCGCCGCAGTTTAGCCCCGGGAACATGGTTGGTTCTGTCCTTCAGACACCAGTATGCGTAAAGCCCTCGATTAGTCTTCCTCCCGACAACAACAGTTCGAGTCCTATCTCCGGAGGAGATCATGTGAAATTGGCTGCACCAAACTGGGAATTTCAGACAAACAACAATAATACCTCAAATTTCTTCGACAATGGCGGATTCTCATGGTCTATCCCAAATTCTTCTACTTCTTCTTCACAAGTCAAACCAAATCATAACTTCGAAGAAATAAAATGGTCAGAGTATTTGAACACACCGTTCTTCATAGGGAGTACTGTACAGAGTCAAACCTCTCAACCAATCTACATCAAATCAGAAACAGATTACTTAGCCAATGTTTCAAACATGACAGATCCTTGGAGCCAAAACGAGAACTTGGGCACAACTGAAACTAGTGACGTGTTCTCCAAGGATCTTCAGAGAATGGCCGTCTCTTTTGGTCAGTCCCTTTAGCTTTTTTCTTTCTTTCTTTCTTATTTCTAACAGATGTAGAGAACATAAAGATATACAAATACATACAATGTCAATACGTACAGTGGATTTAAGTGTTCTGTATATTTCATGGGCGAGCTGTCTTTATTTTTATGTTTATTTTTGAAGCGTGTTTTATACGTCAAAGATTCTTCTTTCTTTTGCAAAACCTTTCAGTATCATACTAAATACTTTTGTTTTTGTTAAGATTTTATGTATAGTATTCTTGATGATTCATCAGAGAGGTCTGTGTTTGCCATTAATCTGTTGAAGAACAATGATGAACGCAATAAATCTGTTTCTGTCTGTTTCCGTGAACGAATTGTGATCCATAGTCACATCCTTCACCATTTTTCAGACCTGTAATTAATTAAACGACAAAAGAAAACATCAAATTAAAGCAAAAAATAATAATAAACTCAAGTGGGGATTAGCTCAACTAATTAGAAGGGACACTTTTTTTTTTCAAACAGAGCCAAATTTAAATTTCATTATTTAAGAAAATGATTTACGTATTCTGAAATCATCAAGTTTTTTTTTGGCTATTGAATACCCTAAATTTCTGGTTATGATAATTTTCTATATATACAAACTGTGTCATATGTTTAGTCTTTCTTGTCTGTCTGTGCATTTTTAATAAGAGTCTTATCAGAGAATTGGAATTGTCCCCATTGACCAGAAACTTATGTTTTTTTGGCCGGCGTCGGAATATTCTTTTGCAGTAGAAAATTCCCAATAGCTTCAGGATTTGACCATAATAAACATCGACGGAAGTGATGGGATGGTTTTCAATTTTCTTATCCTTAAGTTACTTTATAACACTATTAAAAAAAAAAATATTCCAATCCAAAACAAAACACTTTTTACTTTTTAGAAATAACCTAACGCAATAACTCGACCGGTAAGTTAAAGAGTGTTGTTTGACTTTAAATGCAAAGTCGATAGCAAAAACTAGTTTAATGTAATGGAGAAATATGTAGAAATTTTTGGCATAACTAATAATAAAAAAGAGAATCAATCTGCTCAAATTAAAAATTATCTAGGCTAAGGGTAGAGATTATTTTCTGTGCTAAACGTGTATTATTTACCGACCAAAAGATTAATCGGTTTGAAGATTTAAAAGGTATCATAAATATGCATTTGCGTTATAACAAAGTTTAGTGAAAGGCGAGAGTGCATGTGAAACGAATAATTGGTGCTACAATATTAAACCAATCATTGTGTTAGCTTTGATTAATTGGCGTATGTTATGTAAGGATGATTAACAGAAACACTTGTCGCAGTTTGTTAGTAATTAAAAAAGAGGAAGATATATTATGCTTAAAGAAATGGGGAAAAAAAATAGAGAATGTCGTGGAATCTTGCATTTTTTTTTTTTATCTCTTATGATTTGTTCATGAATCATGACTTCATATCTATCTATATAGTTGACATCTAAAATATACTTTTAAAAGTCGCGTTACAATGAGAAGTAAAACATTTTGAATGTTCCTTGATAGTGTGATGCTTTCGACAATAGTATAGCGCATTCAAGAACTTTTTTTCGAGGGCTGGGTTTGTTTATCTTTCGTTCTTAAACATTGCTTACCACCATGGTGATGCATCAGCCAAAGCCGAGAATTTGAGATTTCTAATTTTTTAAAATTGTTTTCCAACATCAAACCTACCAAGTTTTGCAACAAACAAACAAAATGTTGCCTTCCTACGGCGGGTCATGACTATCTCTCTCATAGCTTCTAGATCGGATATTATAACAATAAAACCATGCAACTTAGTAAGATCTCTAAGTGAGAAAAAAACTTCGGAGGTTTTAATTTAAACATCTCTTGTGCGTAACGAAATGGAGAAAAAACTTCGGACGCTTTATGTCTATATGATTGATTGATAAGGACAGTGATACAACACAACTACATGTATATTTCTTCTCTGCCTTTGTATTAAAACCTAGATTTTAGTTGATGGAAATGAAGTAAAACAAACATTTCATAATGACGATTCTTGTTAATGTCACAAAGATAATCATAGTCTATGAGCTATTCTGTTTTGTTCTTTCGAAATACCAATCTCCAACAGCCACAGCAATCCCCTGTTTTTGTTTTTCCAACAACAAGGCACAAACATTAATTCTATTTTTAACCATGATCATTAATCAATCGCAATAGTATATTTTTCTCACCTTAGCTTTGCCCGCTCCAGAGTATCCAGGAAACCAAGTATCTTGTCTCTCCGCTTGACAATGAGCCCATCCCGAGGTAATTAAAACTCCATTCTTGCTAAACTTCGAAAAGGTCTTCAACGCATCTAACATGCTCATCTTGAAACCTGAAACTCAAAGCAAGGAAATTAAACAATATTGATCAGCTTATTGGGTATAGACCGGTTATCTTCGGTTATGAGTAAACCATCCTGGTTTACATTTAACGTTAAGTATATAAGCTAAGATATGTGGTTATTAAACACTTGAGCTTTGTAACAACATTTAGAGAGATTAATAAAGTTTGTTATAATTCCGTTTATGAACTCCCTCTTCTCCGATCTGATTCTCCGTTTATTATGGTATCGGAGCCGTAACAGTTCCGATCTTCCGCTTCCGTTTCTTTGTAATTAGATGAAAGAGTGGTAGGTTTCATGAAAACATCACTGTTACCTTCTAAGAAGTGCATCTGAGAGGCAGTGCACCTAAAGCTAAAACTGCAGTTATGCCAACTGCCACTCTTATCAGCAGATGGTGGGGCTAAACTATTTCCAATCTGTAAAGAAACAAGATATATTTCAAGAGAAGCAAACCTTGTGATTCATCGTAAAGAATTGAAAGATAGAGATGGAATAATAAATAACCTGCCACGAATCAAATCCCGAGTTGAGAATAAACAACGGGGTCTTGACTTGGTTGATTATGTATTGAGGGAAAAAACACTGAGGGATATTGAAAGCAAGAAAAGTAAATGAGGAACATTATAACTAACAGAAACACAAGAAAAAAAACTCAGAAATAAATACCAAAAATGGTTTGATATGGCTTGTACAAGTGGGAGGAAGTGTGTTTTGCAAACCCTAAAAGATAAAAGAACAATTCTTGGTTAGCCTTCAACGATCTGTATATATATCATCATCATCATGAAGACATGATAACGTTATACCTGAGTGTTCACAACACCAGAATACATACGCCTTAAAGAATGACCTCCAGATACATCAACGCTTCATTTACAAAATAGACACCAACCAGTCTCAACAATCTTTTAGTTTCCATCATTTATTGGTTAAAAACAAAAAAATGTACTCACGCGTCGAGGAAGAAGCCAGCATCGCTCATGCATTTTACTGTGGTGGTAGGAGGAAACAAGTTATTGAAATCATCGCATCGTAAAATGGCAGAAAGACCCCCAGAAGAACATCCGCTGAGCAAAGCCTTAACGTAATAATATTATTAGTTATTACATTAACAACTTAAATTTAACCTGGGAACCAAGATTCAAATGCAAAGCAATATTATATGAAATATATATATGTGTACCTGTTTTGCCTGACGCATTCCCTTTTCCATCAAATCTTCCATGACAGCTAAAAATATACGCTTTCCTCTATACTGAAGTTGTGCCGCCTAATTGCATAAACAACATATACATATGAATCCCAAGTTAATTACTAGTGAAATATATAATGATCATCTTCATGGTTTTAATTAACTAACCTTGTTTTCGCTGTCACCATCAAAGGATGCACCATCACAATACCGGACTTTTACTTTGTTCCAATTGTAAAAGTCTGCCAATAATGATTTGAAATCAAAGAAGAGGAGAATATTCCTTAACCATTTCACCAACACATCACATTTCTGTTCTCAATAAGGGATCTTGAGAAAAACCTGGATTTTCAGCGGCTTTATTGCTTAGTAATCCTAAAAATGCCAACTCTTTCTCCATTAAGGTAGATGATCCATAACCACTCCCTTTACGGCTCTGACAGTTTTGTATGCTGTCACACCATGCACCTCCCTTTCAACAAAATTAATTACCCTTATTTATATGGTTATGGCGATAATTAAGTATCTCTATAGTTTATATACAAAGAGCTTGCTATATCTTAAGTAAGAACCTGCAACTGAATGATCCAGTTGTTTGCTCCTGAACCATACCCGCGACACAAATGATATCCAGGCACTGACCCATCCAGACACACTGCCACAAAAATTTAATTATTTCTCCATGCGTCATGAAAATGACAATCAAAAACTTTGTAATAATGATGAAAAATAATGACACGGTACAAACGAAATTTCGTAAAAAAAACTTGAAAACTAACGTTTGAAACATTGGAGATCTAACATGCATATCAGAAATCTAAATCTCAATCGAAATGAATGGTAAGAAAATTGTTACCCGCTCCTTTAGCAGCAGCGGCTTGGACGAGCGTGAGTCCTACCATCAGGACATTTGCATTTGTTCCATTGGACTCGTTGAAGGTTTTCATTTCCCCATGTGCAAGAATGCTGAAGAGAATGAGTCCTGCGAGACTACTCCAACCCCAATACAAAAGCGTTTTCATTTCTCCTCTTAATGAAATTTGAATGAAATGATTATGGAGACGTACTAGAGTTGTCAGTATATACGCAGCCAAGAAAATAAAGCATCCGTCTTGGTCTTTTGTAGTATGCATATGTTTTTCTTATATAGAAACTCAATTATAATTGAAGACCAGAGAGTGAGAGAGAGAGAATTGCATTAAAGACCAGTCATAGTCATAAGAGAGATTTATTAAGATATTTTCTTTCCTTAATTAGAAAAAGTACATACATCATGGACATGATTCATGATCTTGCCATTTGTAAATCACAAGATCGTACTGAAGAATGTGACTGATAGACCACAACTTTGGGGCCTAAACCTCCATTACGCTCCATTGATCATTAGGTTAAGAAATTAAGATTTTCACGAAACTGCCACCTTGTATCTTTCGTTGTATATTTTCATGTATATATTTAAGGATGATTTGACACTCATGAAGTTGTCACTTCATTTCATCAATAGGTTAGGTTTAAAACTAGTTTTAGAACAAGTCAGTTTTGTGATTGGGCTTTTATTTAAGTGGTGCAAGATTATATTAATAGGGTTTATTAATTTCAAATTCACACTATTACTCATATAATAGTCAGAAGTATAGAGTTCATTATATAATTCCAATTTTCTTTTCACCAAAATCTGCAGAACAGAAAGTCTCAGGAATCTTCAAACATTTTGAAAAAATGGTCCTGAAAAGTGGAAAGAAATTTCAGATTTTGCTTGCAAGAGTTCAAAAAGCTACTAGACAAAGATTTCATACAAAAAAGTGTGGAAAGGTCTTCAATAATTGTGATTAAGCTTTCAATTACCGTTTAAAGACTTGTAAATAAAATTTAATCAATCTTTTCACTAATAAATTTAACCAATTCTATTTTCTCTACATCATGCACTAGTAAAAAAAAATTTGCCTCGAAACAAAAAAAAACACACGATGCCGTATAGGAAGGAAGCAATAAAGAATTCAAAACGATTTGTTGTTCCGTCTTCAATGCATTACGCGTCGTATTAGATGAGGCTTTTAACACTAAAAAGCCCAAACCAACGGTATCGGGTATTATCACCTAAACCCAACCCATTAAAGACAACGCGTAGCTTCACGCGCTTCACGATTCGCGTGAGAAGAACTAACCCTGAAACGCGGACGTTGCAGATTAACGGTGAGGCATGAACGAGCGTGTTAATATATAATGATTCTTCTCTCACGATGATCAAAATACAGAAGCCAACAAGTAAAATTAGTTTATGCAGATAAGACAACATTTATTACCTGATACATACTTTATTAGGTGATAATAATTGATAATTGTTTTTTATAAGCCACTAATAATTAAATAAAAATAATATCAGTACCGTGTAAAAGCAAAACTAGTGTAAACATAAATTTTCAATTGGCAAAGCTCTGATCCATCCGTTTTAGTAATTCGTTGACCTTTGACATTTCACTTAGACAGATGTGTGCAAGAAAGAAAAACAGCATGTTGCTTGCTTTTTCCCTCAACGAGAAAAGTCACCCTCTCTTCAATTCTTCAATTCTCCTCCCTTTATAAACCATAATTCATTAATTCTCTTCTCTCTCAACAACTACTTGTTTAGAGAGAGTCCCACCACCACCACTACCACAATCCCAATGGCTTCACCAACTCTTACTCTCCTCCTCCTCCTCACCACCGTCTCCTTCTTCATCTCCTCCTCCGCAGATCCTGACATGCTTCAAGATCTCTGCGTCGCTGATCTTCCCTCTGGTACTTGCAAAAACCTTTACTTTCATCTCTTTTCCTAGAAAAAGATTCAATTTCTAATCTCTTTCTTGTTTTTCTTTTTTGCAGGAATCAAAATCAATGGCTTCCCTTGCAAAGACGCAGCTACAGTCACATCAGCCGATTTCTTCTCACAAGGATTAGCTAAACCAGGTCTTACCAACAACACATTCGGTGCCTTAGTCACAGGAGCTAACGTTATGACAATCCCAGGACTCAACACACTTGGTGTCTCCCTCTCTCGTATCGACTACGCACCAGGAGGCTTAAACCCACCTCACACCCACCCACGTGCCACTGAGGTCGTTTTCGTCCTCGAAGGAACACTTGACGTTGGGTTTCTCACTACTGCCAATAAGCTAATCTCTCAATCTCTCAAGAAAGGAGATGTCTTTGCTTTCCCCAAAGGACTTGTCCATTTCCAGAAGAACAATGGTGATGTCCCTGCTTCTGTTATTGCAGCTTTCAATAGTCAGCTTCCTGGAACTCAATCTCTTGGTGCTACTTTGTTTGGTTCTACTCCTCCTGTTCCTGACAACATCTTGGCTCAAGCCTTTCAGACTTCTCCAGGAACTGTTAAACACATCAAATCCAAGTTCCAACCCAAGAAATGATCATCACCCTTCCTTTATATTCATTACTACAGTTCTGTTTTTTTCTAAAGGGAAGATCTTTTTATCTTCTTTGATTTGTCTTCTGTAATAAAAAAGGAACAATAACTGATGATCTTCAGTGTGCATTTGAGCTCCATAGTCTCATGTATTCGTCTTCTTGTATAATCCATATTATTTTTTGTTCAAAGTTGACTAAAGACAGGTAAGAAGTCGAGGTTGATCTAATCTAAAAGCTTTCAAAACAGGTAAGCTAATTTATCTGACTTTTCAGATAAAATAATCAACTTGAGAGACTCTTAACGTATGGGTCTAATAAAACTGATTACTTAATTAACATGATAACTTATTTTTTACTTCACACACCATGTGCTTCTTCTAACAGAAAACTAAGTGTACTTCATATGGCCAGCTAATAGATCTCTGTTAAGTTCGAAGAACTATGTTTGCTTCTTCATGGAGTTGAGCCAAAGCTAATTGTTTGAAACCAAGACTTCTTGCAACATAGTCACGAATCATGCATTACCTCTAATACCTTAAAAGAAGGAGATTATATGAAACTAGATAGAATATTTGTTTGAGTTTCTGCCATTATGATAAACCATGGACCGTAAACATTAGCTCATTTCTCCTATATTACTTATTTTGAATGATACATCATGAAACCAAAACACTCAGGAGGAGATTAGATATGCATCCATATTTACAGCTTCAGAAAAGAGTTCAACAGAAGATGTAAATGGATGGATATTTCATCGTTACTGAAATTTGAAAACGAAAACAAAAGCGATAAGGAAAGTTACAAGCAAAGAACAACCAGTGACTATTTTATATCAAGCCAGACCCCTTTTCTTTTGGGGACTACTTGTTTGCTGCAGCGAGTTCCGCAGTGATAATGAAACTTGATTTCCCAGCTTGTCTCAAGTACTGAACATCTCCATTCATCAGCTTCACCAGTTTCCGGCTAACCATTAAGCTCAATCCTTCTTCTGACACATCTTCCTCAGTCCCAAACATTTGGTTTAGTAAAAACTCAGGTATCCCAGCTCCGGTATGCGTTAACCTGTTTTCATAATCCCAATATCCTCAATGCACTGTTTTTAACATCATATTATGCATTCTGATTATGAATATATCTATTTTACCTGATCTCTAGATTAGCAAGATGCACAGAACGCCCGAGCTGATCCTTCCTCAGGGAAGCTGAAACAGTTAGCTGACCTCCGGATGGTGTAAAGTTTACAGCCATCAGCATGAAATCTGCCAAGACTTGTTGAAGCCTAATACTGTCTCCATACAAAGTGTCAGACATTACTTCTTCTCCGGTCTCATTTGTTATCCGAACACTCTTTCCGTTACTCTTCATCATTACTTGACTTGTGGAAGCAGTCAACACTTCATTTAAGGTGAATTCTTTCATTTCCAAATCCAAGCATCTGCACAGTCAAATTCCAACATAAGAACACAGATAAACCATATTTTAAATGGACTTTCATTCTAGCATACCCTTCAATGATGCTTTCAAGATCCGAATCATCGAGGATCTTGCTTAGTTGCTTCTGACATAACGCGCTAGTTTGCAAAATCCGTCTTTGCTCTGGTCCTAATTCAGTACCCTCTATCATTTTCCTTGTAAACATGATCCCAGATAGCGGATTCCTGATCTGTCTTTTTATGTATGCTAGAGCCTTTAGTCTCTTCACTGCGGTTCGCTCAGCTAAACGTTGAACATGGAGCGCTTGCTGCAGCTCATGGCTGGCAAGTTGCAGGAAACAGAAGACACCTGTCACTACACCTTCCCTGTCCAGTTTCTTACTCACACACAACAGACACTCCACATACTTGCCACCTCTTGTAAAGAAAGCAAACGATACTTTCTCTGGATCTTGACTGGTCACAGCATTGTTCAGCACAATCCCAAGGTTTACAAAGGCTTCTTGATTCTTTAGACGACAACATGACTTCTGCGTCCCAAATACTTCTCCTAAGAGCATTTTGTCAATCACTTCCTCTCGCTTCAAACCGGTTAACTTTGACATTGCTGGATTCCACTCTGTGCACCATCCAAACTCATCGGTACCAAATATTGGCGGGATCAGCGGGTTTGGATTTTGGATGATTGCCTTGTAATCACCTTCAATCCGCGTAAACTTGTCCATCACAGTCTTCTGGCCAGTAAGATCATGGGCTACAAAACACACCCCAACCACGTTTTCATGGAGATCTCTACTTGCGCATGCATTTACAACTAAACTTATTGGCCCAGCATCAGCCCTGGACAGATGTGTCTTGATCTCAAACTGGACATTCTGCTCCTCAGTTCCTGCATAGATAAGCAAGTGAAGTTATAGACTCGGCTTCAGTGTTTGATAAAATTGGAAAACAAAATTCCATCATTAAGAACCAAAAACAACACATTGCATCAAGTTTCTTCGACCACGATACTCAATTGGAACTTGAATAGTGAAATCTAGTTGGAAGATTCTTAGCAAACTCAGCATAACTTAGGAAGAGAGTTTACCTTCTAATGCGTTCTCTAGCATCCTTTTAACGATTTCCACTGAAGAATCTTCAACAAGTGTGAGGAAATGCTTCCCGATTGCTTCATCAACCGAAAGACCAGTCAGCTCAGCAATTTTCGTGTTCCAACCATTAACCAGTCCATCAGAATCAACCGCCAATATTGGCACCGTAGCAGTCTCAATTAAACGAACCATCTCACTGGTCACAGCTTCTAGTTCTTGTATACCATCAATTTTGAGATCATTTAGCTTCGAGTAAATGACCTTTGTATTCACATCAGTAGTTTCACTATCCTTGAAAGCATTCCTCAAAATAAGTTGCAAGGAGTGTATGGCATCCATCTCATAGTCCTTCCAAGGTAAACTCCTTGTCTTGACCACTTCAAGGAAAGCCTTGAACGATGACCTTGGGTGCATTCTCCTTGCATCATCCCTATCATCTGGATCATGCTTCGCACCTCCCCATCTCACTTCACCAGCGGTATGAGAACGGAACCAGAAAATCATGTCTTTCGATGATATCCTCACAGCTGCCATCCCACATACCGAATCCCCGAGAGATAGAGCCCTAGGAAACCCGGCGTCATGCAAACTATCAGTGCTCAAACCCGTTGAATCCATGTGGTATTCACACAACCATGAAGCTATCTCCTGCAGGTGGAACTCACTTGGAGTTGTTCCCAGTTTCCATATCTTGTCTTTATACAAGAGAGCTGCTCCATCACATTTCACAAGGTCCATTATGTTGGGGCTTTGCGACACAATACCCAGTGGAGCATCACGCATCAGCATATCGCACAAGAGTGTCTGCGTGCGCAAAATGTTCTTCTCCACCATCTGGTTATCGAGTTCCACCTCCTTATTGACGTGTATGGCAAACACTTGAGCTAGAAACTCACAGGCATACCTGAGAGGAAATGGAACAAACCTCGGAGTCGTATTGTGACAAACCACTAAACCCCATAGTCTCTTTCTCTTTTGAGGCTGTGTAGTAGCATCAGGAGCATCCCCTTCTCCATCTTCCTCGTTAACTACAACCGCCATAACCAGAGATGCAATTGAATCCATGTTGGCCATGTACTGCAAATGGCAGCTGTGCGGTGCTCTAAGGGTGGAGCCACACAAGGTAAGGTCAAAGGAAAGCTTTTCATCTTGAAGCACCCTAGCATGTTTTGCATTGCAATCAACTATCATCCGGACCTTGTTCTTCATAAACAGAAAACGGGCTGCTTGAGGGATGTCGGTGGCAGGATAATGCAGCCCAAGATAAGGCTCCAGCCCAGGTTTTGTAACCTCGGAGACAACCTCACCGTGATCATCTTCATGAAACTTATAAGCCATCACCCTGTCATACCCCGTGAGTTCAAAAACCTCTTGAACCATTGTATCACAAAGCCTTTCCATACTCCCGCTGGGTAAAGATTGCAGCCTAGTGATTGCTTTGGCAGCGAGCTTGTATGATTGTAAGGCACCAGCAGCTGTCATGGGGACTTCATAAGGCTTCACGGGTTCAAAGTCGATGATGATGCTCCCTGTAACCCTGTGGATAATCGCATAAAAGGGCTTTGCAGAAGTCCTGCAGTGCACAAGAATGGGATTCAAAAGAGAGACATCTCCAAATCCAAGGGCTTTCTGCAATGCAGACGCACTAGGAGCAGTGAAAAGACTCCTTATATCTGTCCCAATGCCTAGAACAGGGTGTTCGCCAACACTAGGAACTGCATGACTGGCCATTGTCAACAGCTCAGATGCATTCTCGCTGTATGCAATAACTTTGAAGGTCTTCTCATCCAAGGCAAGTAAACAACCGAAGGGCTGAATCAGCTTTCCCTTCTGTATATGATGAAGATAAGTCGTGGTAACTTTGTCAGACCTTGGTGGCTGATTCTCCACAACCGGGCCAGTGACACGCACTGAGGTTGAGTAATCAAAGGAGCTGCCTGACTCCTCAAAATCAGCATGGAGTTTCGCATCTACAGTGGTCTGCGCAATGATCCTAGCGCTGTGCCTTGATCGCCTTGAGCCCTCAGAGGACTGAGTCGGCCTAGAGCCTGACATTTTTTTCCTGACACAGAGACAAGACAACAAAAAATAAGTGCAAAACTCTGATAAAAGAGGGAATAAAACATTCATGCCATAATCATATGAACACAAAAACATTCATCACCAGTCATACAAGCGAATGCATAAGCATAAACTTGAAACACTAAGAACCAATTCAGAATTTCAAACACACAGTAAAAAGAGTTATGAACTTGACTAACTCCATCGAGAATACATAGCTAAACCCAGAAACAGGACGCAACAGATGCAGGAATCATCGTGTCATATTCCAAGGTTCAATGATTTATCATTTTCAAAGTAACTGAACCAGTCAGATTCCATGAACACTTCCTTTCTAAGTCATCCTACAATCCAAAATCAACAACATCTTGACTATGAACAAGTCGCACAAATAATAGTTGATAGTTAACAGGGTAAATCCACTACACAAATACTAACAAAACGAGGATCTGAGCTAATATCAGCCTCTCAAGATTCAAACACAGCTACATACATAAAGTAGACTCAATAATAAACTCTTAAGAGTCTTTATAGCTAGCTATACCTTTCAAAAGGAACAATAAAGTCCCCACAGGGAAAGCAATCGTAGGAGTTAAAAGCGATAAAAGGATGAGATTAATTAATTGGATGCTTCTTCTCATAAATGATCACACACTATAAAAAGTTGAGTAAAACAAACACACATCAAGCCAGATCGAAAGAGACCTACAAAACCTTTATATCGCAGAAAACAAGAGGGTATTGATGACAACAGAGGATAGCTTTAAGAAATTAACTTCAAAGTTAGAATCAATTTCAGTAAGAAGAGTGAGACCAGTAGCTAGCTGGTAAGCTCCCAGCAGAAATCAATCGAAGCAAGCTTCAATATATATAGTTAAAAAAAGAAAAAAAAGGAGGAAACTTTGGGAAAAGGAAAGTAGGTACCTTTAAAGAGAAGAAAGAAGAAGAAGAAGTTTCAAGAAGCCATGATCAGATCTTGTGACTAGTCACACTCGTCAGAGGCTTTTTGTTATAGTTAAATTCTAAATCTTGGCCTCGATCACCACCTTCTCTCTTGTGCTACGCCTCTCTATTATTTGTGCTCCCTAACACAGACGACGACGATGAATGGGACCACCCCGAATACGTATGCCCATGTCTCGGAGTATGGGCGATTTGTATATTTTATAATGGAATAAAATAAAAGAAGAAAAAAGCTTAATTTGGATAAAAGACAAACTTCACACACATATCAAGAACAGGGTCGGCTTCGCCGGTAACATTTTCCTCGCTAAAACAGAACAGTGGGCTTAAGATATATCAAGTACTACTACTTGTAAATCTTGGCAACTTTCTGGGGAATATTAATTGATATTTTCACCGATGTGACTAAGACTGTGTAATGAGGAAAAAAGAAGTAAAGTGGAAGAAGAACAAAATGGGGTTGATTCTTATAAATCCGATTGAAGAGAATCGTCCAAAGGATAAGAGATCAAAAGTAAAAAAAAAAAAAAAGATNAT
>Ga0041059_1001173_pt1 | contig 20980 bp, 8 predicted proteins | sample AraColnosormetaG_FD_56232 | JGI IMG/M metagenome (GOLD analysis project Ga0041059, IMG submission 56232) | Arabidopsis roots microbial communities from North Carolina, USA - Col MF nosort | ecosystem: Host-associated > Plants > Roots > Unclassified | place: USA: North Carolina | collected 2013-09-02 | reverse complement strand
TGATTTTGAATAGCAAAGAACAAAATCCAAAATTGAAATCAAAATTGAGGCCAAATTAGACAAAATTTCAATTTGTACTTCCCTTTTAATAATAAAGGGATATCACCACAATTGTTATTCAGCTCTGCCACCACTCATGTTGATAATCAAACTAACTTTTTATTTTATTTTTTATTACTAACTATTTTGGATCATATTACTGTAAATATAAATAATTCCTTACATATGACATTTTTTATTACGTTTAACAAAATATAAAGAATTATATGTTTCTTTTGTTTGTATGTATTATATGATCTAATAAATAAATACTTAAATTAAATAAAATATGAATATGCAAATTAATACTTATTCCAATATTTTTTCTGGAAAAATAAAATATTTCATATTAAAATTAATTAATATAATCAGTTACATTAATCATTTAATTGGTCAAATCAATCAAAATATTACGTAACCATTCCATTGCATTGGTTTTTGAATATATGAAGCAGTCTCCCAAATTAGTTATAGCATATGATTTCTTAATCTTATTATATAAAGTATTTTTTCACAGTTAGTAACTCACATTATTGTGATACATGTCAGATCTATCGATCTTACATTTTTATACTAAGATGGTATCAAGCAGTAAATAGAGAAAAAGTTTTTGCCATTTTGATGTTTATTAACAAAAATTATTTAATTTAAAACAAAAATTACTAAATTAATTCCAAAATAATGTGTGGATGACTAAACTATTTAAAATTTAAATATCATCAATAAAATTTACATTAATATCGTATACTCACGTATTTAGGTGGGCATTACTGATTTTACTATCATAATCAGAATTTCGAAATCATAATAATTTATCCTCTGTTATAATAAATTTTCAACTAGTAGACGAACACTACTTGGGTTTAACTTGAAACCAAAATTTTTGTAAGAATTGGTATCTTTTAAATTTAAATCTTTGAGATTATTTTGGTTTTGGCATGAAAGTTTTCGATTACAAACAAACACTTATAATCATTGTATTGTAATGAAAAGGAAAGGAACTCAAAGATTTGTTTTCTTATTTCGACCAAACAAAAGGAAAGAAACATGTTGCATATGTACGGACAAGACATCCCGATCCACGACTCGGACGCCGAAGCAGCCAATAAAAGGCAAAAAAACTTTTTGCTAAGGTACGAGTAATATGCCTCTTACACGTTATGGTGTTATAGTGTTTGTTTTTACCTTTAATGATGTGTTTTAGTGTTTCACCTGTTTCCACAACTAAAGTTTAAAAAGTTCAATTTACGAAACACATTTACAAGAAAATAATTATTCTGGTCCAAGGGAAAGAAATATGAAAATCAACCTTTTGATTAGTCAATACACGTGCGCATAATCAAAGTCAAAGATATTCTCCAACATTGCCTTGCTTGTATGTGAGCCCACCACGACCTATAGTTTTCCTCTTATTCATTTGAGACGTAAATGTTTGGTAAGAAATCCAGAAAATACGATGTTAAGATTTCTTACATTATAAAATAAAATAAAGATTTATTAAATTATGTTTTAAGATGTGTGCAGAAATAAGAAAAGAATTTATCACCATCATTTCAATTAATGTACATATGTAGGGTTCGACATATGGGTAATCCATTTGGGTTAGAATAAAACCAGTTTGGATTCAGCTTTAATGGGTATTGAATTTATTATTTAATAGAGTATTTCTAATTATTTGGTCTCAATTCGGGTCTGGTCTAGTCGGGTTCGGATCGGTTTGGATACAAAATTTCAGGCCCTAGAAATACCAAAAAAATAGAAACGGGTATTTTGTATGCAAATAACGGATACCCAAAAAAAAAAACTTTAAAAATTTGTAAATTTTAAATAATTTAATTATATTTGAATATATTTTCTAAACTTTTGATAAACAATAACAAATAATTTTTAAATATTTTTAGTTGTTTTGGATATTTAGGTCTAAAACTAATTTACATATTTAGATTTATAAGTATAATCTTAGACAATTAGATTATAGTAAGATTAATAATAATAAATATTTTGGATCTAAATTTATGTTCGGGTTTTCGGGTCCTATTTGGGTAACGGGTTATTACGGACCGACTCAATACCCACGGGTTTACTGAAACTGTATCCAATGAAATAATTTTCTACCTAAAACCCTAATCCGCCCCAACCCGATTTTTACGGTTCGGGTATCAGATTGGATATCGGATCAGGTTTTTCTGCCCAACCCTATATGTAGGTCTTGAGCAACAACCCCGAACCAAAACGATATTCGTAAATTGGTTTGGATTCAGCTTTTCCAAATCGGTGGTTTCAAAATAGAAGTTTGGTTTCCATTTATGTTCGGATTTTAGACTTAAAAACTAAATTTCCCAATTGAGTTTGCTAACAAATCCTAAAAATATGAATTATAGGGATTTATTTAGTGTTCGTTCATTTGGCCACCAAATCTAAGAGCGAAATATAACGTTTGTATATCTTGTTGTCTATGAGTTTTCAGCGATTCCGACCTGAGCTTATGTTATTTTCTCCAACCTGTCCCGGGAAGAGTCCGAAAGATATACATATGGTTGTAAATAATTTGTATATATATATATATATATATATATAAATAATTACATACAAAATAAACCAAATTAAATGTGGTTACCTGTAAACATGACCACGAATCCAGAAGCATAGCATTTCTTTGAATTTAAACAGAATCTAAAAGATGAATTTTCAACTGAGTAAGAAAAATTTAAGATCTCAATGGAGTTATTATATACTTATATTCTTTCATTATATAGAGGTGTCGAGGGCCAATATTAGGTTTCTAATTAGGACCCACATTTGTTTCCCTGCCTATAAATTTCCCAAACAAAGCCCGTCAAACACATGTAACAGAAAAACACACAAACACGTCTACGAGATAACACGAAACGCAAGAACAATCCTTGTTCATTGTCCAACATTCTCACGCCTATACACAAACACATACAAACACGCAAAAAGTCATTAATATATGGATCAAGGAGGTCGAGGTGTCGGTGCCGAGCATGGAAAGTACCGGGGAGTTCGGAGACGACCTTGGGGAAAATATGCAGCAGAGATACGAGATTCGAGGAAGCACGGTGAACGTGTGTGGCTTGGAACGTTCGATACGGCAGAGGAAGCGGCTAGAGCCTATGACCAAGCTGCTTACTCCATGAGAGGCCAAGCAGCAATCCTTAACTTCCCTCATGAGTATAACATGGGGAGTGGTGTCTCTTCTTCCACCGCCATGGCTGGATCTTCCTCCGCCTCCGCCTCCGCTTCTTCTTCTTCTAGGCAAGTTTTTGAATTTGAGTACTTGGATGATAGTGTTTTGGAGGAGCTCCTTGAGGAAGGAGAGAAACCTAACAAGGGCAAGAAGAAATGAGCGAGATATAATTCATGATTATTTCTAACGAAAGTAACAAAGTATAAGAAATAATTAGTATGTATGAAAATAAATTATATGCAATAATCTTATGATCATGATTCGAGCATGAATCTATGGTTTGGAATGAAATCGACCGACTGGTGGTCTTAATTGTTTTTCGAGAATACATAATTGAAAATAGTGAGATTATATGAGAGCATCCGTTGATATGTAGATTATATGATCTGATATGTTTCAGATCATGATGATCAATAAAATATAACATTTGCAGTTACTAATCCTTGTAGTGAATTATACATATTTCACATTTCAAGTCTTATTGATCGGATACAAAGCAATAAGAGTTTTTATCTGGTAGAAAAAACGATAGACAATATCAAAATATTTTTAAAAGAGGTAACAATAGAAACAAATGACAGTACTGCTTTTAATACTACTAATTTTTTATTACTGTTGACAACTACTAAAATGGTATATGTCTTACCATCATTTACCACTCAAAACTTTTATTTTTCTTCTTTCAATTTTTTGTAGAATAATAAGAAATACAACTAGATTTTCTTTGAAATAAAAAGGAATACAACTAGATTTGGTCATGGATAAAAGTAGAGTAAGTCCCGGCTAGATTTGGTCAATGATGAACTAGCTAGGTGATACATATTACTGTTTGTTTCTTAGGTGATACACATTATGACTTAATCGAGAGTTTGATTCAAAATAATATGATGATAAAATACTGCATTTGAAAATTGGGAATTGGAAGTGTTAACAATTCCTACTTTATATTCTAATATTTTTTAAGATTTTTAAATAAAAGATTTGTTTACATAATTGTTTTTTCTTTCCAGTTTTAATCTTCTTAGTATAGCTTCTCTAATTATTTGTAGAAAGGCTATGCCCATAGTATATCACTAGAAAACATGTTCCTGGATATGATAAAAGATAGAAGAATAAACGGGAGGAAGATTTGACTAAATCTCAACCAATGACATGCTTAAGTGTGTTATAAGAACAGTGATGTGATATTAATAATGAGAATGATGCTTCAATGTTGAGAAAGGAGAGCATATCAATGATAATAAGTATAGAGGTGTTGATATGGAGGTGAACATGGAACAATGTGAGTATAAATAACTTGACACCCATGAACGGTTCAAGTCAGCATCCTGCATCAGGCGGGACAAAATTTATCCTCAATTTTTTTGTCTATGATAAATCCAAATTCGTGGAGACTATGACTCCTGCCATTTCACGAGATGATCGAGCTCTCTTATACTTTTCACTTAATGTACATGTATTATTTTTTTGTAGGCTTACACTTGAAGAGACGTATAATGATTTGTTTGTTAGTAGTTTAAAATTTGATTTGAATTTCATAAACTTACAACTTTTGAAAATTTAATCGAACATGTTTTAAGTTCATAAACAAGTGCTCGGGGAGAAATGGAAAAGAGGTTGTTGAAGGGAACACAAGATGTTTCTTAACAATCAAACAATGATGCAAACGGTTGAATTAAGCACCATCCTGGAACATGCATGAAACTTACAGATATGGCTATTCCACTTCCGTGACACACTAATCACTTTATTCAGTAACAACATAATTGTCATAACTTCGGTTCAAATCATTAGATAATTAATGTGTATTAATAACAATTCCAGTTAGTTCACTAAACATCCTAATCCTAATTAGTTCACTAAACATCCTAATCCTTGTAACCCCATGACCGTTCCTACCAGTGGGCCCCACGTCCTCTTTCGGACCCGTGGATCCATCCTGTCCGATGGTCGGTCCGCTACTTCTGGGAGGTTTTAAAGACTTGTTTAACGATCTTACAAATACTCACATGATCTTTCTTCAGGTTTTGTTCTCACTTTCCGGAATATCACCCATCCTGATATTATTTCATCCCAAGCACGTTTAATTGTGGAGTTTTCTCAAAACGTTTAATCAAAAAAATAAGCACACTTTGGTGACAGAGGTGACTAAATCAATTCTATAAACCTCTCTGCATGCACCACCATATTTCTGAAACCGGGGTTTTACGATTCATCCCCGCTAACAGATCGCAATGTTCTTGTTGCACACCAAGACCGTCACTCCCGACGGTGTGAGTCTTCTTGACTCCACACTCGTTTGGGTTCAGCTCTAATACCACTTGTAATGCCCCGACCGTCCCTACCAGTGAGCCCCATGTCCTCATTTGGTCATGTGGGCTCATCCTTGCCCGACGGTCGGTCCACTACGTCTGTGAGGCTGTAAAGACTTGTTTACCGATCCTACAAATCACCACTTGATCTTTTTCCATGCTTTGTCCTCACTCGTATAGTTCTGACAATCACTTTCCGGAAGGTCACTCATCCTGAAATTATTCCAACTTAAAAACGCTTAACTGTGGAGTTCTCTCATGACATTTGAGCGAAAAGATAAGTTTACTTTGGTGAAAATAGGTGGTCAAATCAATTCTTTTAAACCTCTCTGTATGCACTATCATATTCCTAAAACTGCGGAGTTACAATCCTCAATTGTCGTTAAAGTACTTCAAATTCATAAATATAACACTTTTCTACCATGAATTGCTTAAATTCTAGATTTTAGGTAATCATGTCAAAACTAGCATTAATAACATAAAAATCATCATCATCTAACCATCAAATCATCCTAATCTAACATTAACCATGATCCAATAAAAAGACTAGCTACTAAAAATGATGAAGAACAAATAAAAAGACGTACGTAAACATAAAGATAAAAGATAGATGTAAAGAATTCTTCACTACAGTGGCAATCCAAAATATCAAGAGGAAAGTTTGGAGCTAAATCCAACTCTAGAGAAGAGAAACTGATGTTAGAAAATATATAAAAATCAATTAAATACATAATAGGTTCGAACATGATCGACCTATGACTCATCCGAGTCAAATCATAGCATTTGGATCATGCTAATATCTCTAGCGATGTGTTGATCATGCTGCATTAGAGCAGGTCCAGTGGGGGACCTTGATGATTTCTTAGCAAAAATCCTTAACAAAATTAGGCAAAAATTAAATGAAAAATAAGATATAAGGTTAGGTGCGAACCTAAGCTTAGAGTTTTTCTTGGTGTTAAAGTTCGATGATGTGGCCATTTATTATTGGATGTCTGTTTTGACATTACAATTTTTATTTCCTGCGCCCGTGTTTCTTCTTATTTCTCGATCTCTCTCTTCTCTTTTATGTTGCGATGGCGATTGAGCTCTGTGACGTTCATCAACTCACGCATTTTTGTTCATCAAATCATTCCATTATATTGATGGAATTCGTTTATCATCCACCGTCCTCAACCTTTCAACCGCCGGTGGTCAACTTGAACGAGTTTGGTGAAGCAAATCGGAAAGTACTGTGAACCAAATCAGAGATTGGTGTGAAGCCATGGTCCAATCGCTTTCTAAAGGTATGAATCTAACCGTTTAATTAGACATCACCGAAGAAACTCGTCCCCTTTCCGACGGTGCTCAACATCTGCGACTTCGATGAACTAAATCAGAGACTTTGATGAACCAAATCGTTTTCTGAAGGTATGATGCTATCTGTTTGGTGTGTGGTTGTTTGATTTGTTTCTGGAGATTTAAATTCTGTTGATGTGATTGAACTTTGAAAGTCAGATGTTGTTATTGAAATTTAAACGTTGATAGATATTTTTCTGGAATTAGTGGAAAGGAATTTGAGAAGATCATTGATCTCAAATAAAGTTACTAGTATGATTTGAGAAGATGATTGATCTATAATGATCGTAGCTTTTAGTGTTTCTCTAATGATATACTTTTTAAATGCAAGAGTTTTATGATGTTTTGGCATTGTTTCATCGATTGGATTGGAAAGATATAATCAGTTATAGTTGTTGTCATTCTAATCCAATAACTTTTGTATAGTTGCTTGCCATGTTCCTTGTTTGTGTATGTTGACAAACATTACATTATGGTTGAAGAGGTCGCCTTTAGTTTCGATGGAGGAAAAGATTCTAGTGTAAGTTACAACTGTTCCCTTGTTAGAATCTCGTAGCATTATTATAGCTCAAGAGCCACCATGTTTTGTATGTTTTTTTTTGCCTTGGTCATTGAAAATACTGATGTAACTGGTGGTGTTTGGTGACAAGTATTCTCCAAACCTTAGGAAGATTAAGGTGGTGAACAAGAAGAAAGTAAGAAGAGCCAAACTTTATTACCTCAGGGACAAGGTCAATGTTCTCAGGAAGCTTCACGCTTTGCTCTCAATGCTCTCAATGAATGAATACGACTTTGAGTTTAACTTTGGCTTTGAATTTTGTGAATGGCAAAACAGAATCAGTATATGGCTTTCAGTTTAACTTTGTTAGCTTTGAGTTAGCTTCTCAAAATGTGTTTATGAAGAATGTATCAAACTTGTGTACTTTATCTCTTTTATCTTTCTTTTCAAGCAATCAAAACTCAAACACCAATATTTTTTTTCTATTTTTTTTCTTTTTGCTTGGTTTCTGCAACTCTTTCTCACGAGATTTTGGAGATGACATCCAAGTTTATGACAGAACCAGTGAAGATACATGTGGAGCGTGATGAGTTGACTCTTGAAGTATGTTTCTTCTTATGCTTCTGTATTTGCTTTTGAATGTGATCGTTTGATGTTTGGTTTTGATTAGTTATGTCTGATTTTGAAATGTGATTCTCCTTACACAATAATATAATATATATATATATATTTTTTTTAAGAAACCCTCTTAAGGATTCCACCATTAAACAACAAAAAATACAATAATTCAACAAAAACTCTAAACTTTCATTTACTCACAATTTAATAATAAAAAATTCTAAGGAATCCTTAATTAAGGTGTTCCAATGGGGGTGCTCTTAGGCCACTACATCTGCAGTTTTTCAAAGGAAGTTCTTAGATGAGTTTCTTCCCGCCATATTGATATATTTCTACTAAAGCGACCATACACTCTTGAACCGCTGCTATAACTTTTGAACCGTGCTAAAAAATAATTTTAAATCACTAATTTAATAATATTAGATTTTTAAATTATTTACAAATGTTATAACTAATAGAAAAAACATTAGATTTTTTAAAATTGTTTTATAAATTCATAACTAAATAAAGTAGGACTACTTTCTTATAGGCAATATCATGATCATCATCTTTTTTATAGTTTTTTTTGGACAAACTTATTTTTTATTTTTATTTTGGACAAACTTAAAATCTTTCTTATAGTTTAAGTACCCGAACTAGTACTTAAATATCTTATATTCTTACAAATTACAACATATAAAATATAATTTTCTGATGGCATTGAGAATGCCATTCTTTGTAATGTTTCAAACTTTGGGATATTTAAATCTTTTCTTTGTACTTGGATTTTATTTGAAAGAATGAAATCAAGTATTCGCTAAAAAAAACTATATATATAATATTTATATATTTCTTTTAACAATACTTAATAATTATTATATAAATTTTCAATTTTACACGTTAACACATAAATACTGAATTTTATGTTGATTTGACAAAATTAGTTTCAACGTCATGTCATGAAAACTTGAAATGTGCAATAAATTTATTGAAAGAAAGATGATGACTGAAACATAAAATGTGTAGTAGAATTTATATTAGATTTCTTAATCTAATTCCAATATTAATTAACTTTCACTAGATTTCCATGATATTAATAGTAAAAAATTTGTAAGTCAAACTCAAATCTTTAAATACACAGATAATATTTCGACCTGTAAATGGCAAGTCAAATCTTGATAAAACGATTTGTTTTGGTAAGATTTGGTAAGTCAAATCTTGATACAAACGTTACTTTTTAAAAAGAGATGGAATGGACTATAAGAAAGAGATGAAATGCAATAATACTTAACTTCACCATCTAAAGCAAAATAACAATTACTTCGAAAATGCATAACATTTCATTTAAGCTTCTCCTATTATGTGATCTCTTCTTGTCGTCGTCTTCCGTAAGTATACATACATTACCAACAATAACATTTTCAAACAAACCACTAGAATTTTACATATCTCTTTACCAATAGTTGAAAGTTGAAAATAATCTTTGTTAATAAAAAGCATTTTACAAATGAATTGAACCTAAAAAGACTAAAATTAAATGAAAGTATACATTTAATATCAATTGTAGTTTGTTCTTAAAATTTTAGTCTCAATTTTTTTTTTTACAAATTTTTTTAAATGTTTTTTTTTTATTTTAAGGACACAATCTTGCGGTTGGAGATGTCTGTGCGACAAACGAAGAATGCAGGATCAACTGTCAATGTGATGCAGCGTATTGCGACCTAAGCTGTAATATGTGCGTGTATATGTTACATGTTATGGATACAATTGATGCCAATATTCCTAATCAACCTTGTATTTCGGAATATCAAAACTGTGGTAAAAAAACATCTTCACTACAATGATTGAAATTATAAAGATAAAAATTAATTTATATAAAAAAAATTTTGTTGGAATAAAATATAAATTTACTGTCAAAAAAAATAAAAATAAAAATAATAATAAATTCTTTTAATAATTTTTTTTGATGGTCATAAATATGCGAATACTACCTTAAAATAAAAATAAAAATGGATAAAATTACATAAATAAAACATAGAAAAAGAGTAATTTAACAAAGATATCAATAGAAAGAAAACTTACAATTTACGGTATTTTTTAGTTAACTAATTTAATAAGGTGAAATGGCCATTGGCCCACACTAGTTAAATAAAGACACATGGCCACGTCGTTAGAAATATGCCACGTCTCCTACATGATTCGAAGCAAAAATCTCTCTCTAAAGCTTCAAAGTCAAAACCTTTGAGAGCATCACCATCGCATTTTCCTCTGTTTCAATGGCTTCTTCCACTACGATCCTTCTTGGTCCACCTTCCGTCGCCGGAAATTCACCGATCATCAAACCAATCCATTCACCGGAAACCCATATTTCCGATGAAAACACTCTAATCTCCCAAACCGCTACACTAAACCTCGAAGAACCACCACCAATGGGTCTAACGGAGAATTTCTCGCCGACATTTCTCTCCTCCGGGAACCCATGTCTCGATTTCTTCTTCCACATCGTCCCCGACACATCTCCCGATGATCTGATCCAAAGGCTAGCAATTTCTTGGTCTCACGATCCGTTGACTACGTTGAAGCTTATCTGCAATCTCAGAGGTGTTAGAGGAACTGGGAAATCAGACAAAGAAGGGTTTTACACAGCTGCTTTTTGGCTTTACAAGAATCATCCAAAAACCCTAGCTTTGAATGTCCCTGCTCTCGTTGATTTTGGGTATTTCAAAGATCTGCCTGAGATTCTGTTTCGGATCTTGGAAGGTCAGAATATGGAGAGAGGGAAGAATCGGGTTTGGAGGAAGAGGGTTCAAAGGAAATTCAAAGGGAAGAGAGAGAAAAAGTCTGAGATTTCCGGTGAAATGGAAGATCGGATTCTGGAAAATGCGGAGGAGATTGGTGGTTCTGTTGATAAGGTAAAGGCTAGAGCTTTAAGGAAACAGAGAGAGTTCGAAAAGGCGAAAAAGGCGGTAACGAGGTATAACTCTGATGCTAATTACAGATTACTGTTTGATAGAATTGCGGATTTGTTTGCGGTTTTGTTGAAATCGGATTTGAAGTATTTGAATTCGAATGGGTTGACTAAGATTAGTTTAGCTTCGAAATGGTGTCCTTCGGTTGATTCTTCGTATGATAAGGCTACTTTGATATGTGAGGCAATTGCTAGAAGGATGTTTCCTAGAGAGGAGTATGAAGGTATCGAAGAAGCGCATTATGCGTATAGGATTAGAGATAGGTTGAGGAAAGAAGTTCTTGTGCCGTTGCATAAAGCGCTTGAGTTTCCGGAGTTGTTCATGAGTGCTAAGGAATGGAATTTGTTGAAGTATAATAGAGTTCCTTCTGTTGCTATGAAGAATTACAAGAAGCTGTTTGAGGAACATGATAGCGAGAGGTTTACCGAGTTTTTGGAGGATGTGAAGTCCGGAAAGAAGAAGATTGCGGCTGGTGCGTTGCTTCCTCATCAGATAATCAACCAGCTGGAGGATGATAGTGGGAGTGAAGTTGGTGCGGAAGTTGCAGAACTTCAATGGGCGAGAATGGTTGATGATCTTGCTAAGAAAGGGAAGCTTAAGAATTCACTGGCGGTTTGTGATGTCTCTGGAAGTATGTCTGGTACACCTATGGAGGTTTGTGTAGCGCTCGGGTTACTGGTTTCGGAGCTTAGTGAAGAGCCGTGGAAAGGGAAAGTTATCACCTTTAGCGAAAACCCGGAGCTGCATATTGTCACGGGTTCGAGTCTGAGAGAAAAGACTCAGTTTGTTAGAGAAATGGAATGGGGAATGAACACGGATTTTCAGATAGTGTTTGATCGTATTCTAGAAGTTGCAGTCGAGAATAACTTAACCGATGACCAGATGATCAAGCGGTTGTTTGTGTTCAGCGACATGGAGTTTGATGATGCAATGGCAAACAGCCATTCGGAGGTGAGTTACCATCTGAGTGTGGAGGACCGATTGAAGATATCGAAGGAACGGTCCAAGGAGAAATGGGAGACAGATTATGAGGTGGTTCAGAGGAAGTATAAAGAGAAGGGTTTTCAGAATGTTCCAGAAATGGTATTTTGGAACTTAAGAGACTCATCGGCTACTCCGGTGGTTGCTAACCAGAAAGGAGTAGCTATGGTTAGCGGGTTTTCGAAGAATCTACTGACTCTGTTTCTTGAAGAAGGTGGGATCGTGAATCCTGAAGATGTCATGTGGATTGCCATCAAAGGTGAGGAGTATAAGAAGCTTGTTGTTTTTGACTGAGATACACATACACAAGCTTCAATGCTTAAACCGTAACATCATCATTTCTACCGCAAAGAGTTTTATACCATATTTGAATTATACCGCAAAGAGTTAAAGAAGTTTAAAATTTTCTATGTTTCTGTTTTTTGATTTGGGGAGTTATGTGAGGACATGAATGAATCTTGTTTTAACTTTTCTAAAATACCTATGTGATCTCTTTCAGTTATTAATGAGTACTTAAAACTCGGTGATCAATAAGTTGCTTGAAGCTAGAGAGAATTTGGTCAGTTGTCTGAAACAGAGATCAAACAACTTTGTTTTGTCTTTAGAGATATCTTTATGAGGCAAATCTCTTTGAGCTCCTGTCATAGGCTTCTCTCTGTTGTTCTTTATATCATTTCAATGAGAAGTTTTAAGCCTCTTTCTGCTACAGTCCTGTCTTGTTGCCTTATGGAATAGAAAACAAGACCCATCAAATTGGTATTTTCCCTGAAGAAAAAGACAAAAGCCAATTAAGACAATGATTACTACTCTTAATTTTTCTTTTTCCTGGAGAAAAGACAAAAGTGTTTTTGTATATTTTACCTCAATCACCATACAAAAATTGACAAAACATTTCGGGTTAATCTTCAAAATTACCTTCAAACATCGGTTTCCATGTCTTCTCTATGAATGCTTTACTAAGCTTTCAACATCGGAGCTTCGAATTGAGGGCTTTGACTAGTGTTAACGAGTCTGAAGCGAAAGAGATGTGAGTAAGGGCCGATCCAATTGCAACTCTTCACGGGATTCTACACGACATCCTTGCTTTATCTTCTACTTTCACTTGTTGTTCTTTCAATTTCATTCTTAGAGAAAACAATCGGCAAGCTGATGCTCTTGCAAAAGCTACCCTCTTTTCCTCTTGTACGGAAACCTAGTTTTTCAATATAAAAGAAGTTGTTCCCCAATTAGTTTTTGATACATGTAATTTTTTCCCCAATTAGTTTTTGATACATGCTAACATACATTTTTTTAACATAGAAAAATACAAATTAAAAACAATAATGTCTATGATTAAAAAGGTTATACTTCAATTAAAAGAACAACATTTTCTAAAAAAATGATATTTTATAACCATTTAGATATTTGAAGGATCTAGCTTACTTGGTCGCCAAGCTAAATAATTCATAATCTTTTTGTATTTTTCTTTTCTATAAAGTTGATGTCTTAGGGTTTCTCTTACTCTTCCAATTGATTGACATAGCTATCCGTTACTTTTACACAAACCCTAGCTTCAAAGTCAAAAACCCTTGAGACAATCACCATCACCAAATCTCTCTCTTTCAATGGCTTCTTCTTCCACTGCGATCCTTCTCGGACCACCTTCCGTCGCCGCCATGGAGACACCAGTTTCCGATGACAACAGTGTAATCTCCCAAATTGCCACACTAAACCTAGAAGAACCACAGATGGGTCTGACGGAAAACTTCTCGCCCACGTTTCTAACCTCCGGGAACCCATGTCTCGATTTCTTCTTCCATATCGTCCCAGACACACCTTCCGATGATCTGATCCAAAGGCTGGCCATTTCTTGGTCTCACGATCCTTTGACTACGTTGAAGCTCCTCTGCAATCTCAGAGGTGTTAGAGGAACTGGAAAATCAGACAAGGAAGGGTTTTACACAGCTGCCTTGTGGCTTTACAAGAACCACCCAAAAACTCTAGCTTTGAATATCCCTACTCTTGTCGATTTTGGGTATTTCAAAGATTTACCTGAGATTCTGCTTCGGATCTTGGAAGGTCAGCAGACGGAGAGAGGTAAGACTCGGGTTTGGAGGAAGAGGATTCAGAGGAAGTTCAAAGGGGATAGTGAGAAAAAGTCTACCATATCCGGTGACATGGAAGATCGGATTCTCGAAACCGCGGAGGAGACTGGTGGTCCTGTTGGTAAAGTCAAGGCTAGGGCTTTACGGAAACAGAGAGAGTTCGAAAAGGCGAAAAAGGCTCTAGATAGGTATAACTCTGATGCTAATTACAGATTACTCTTTGATCAAATTGCCGATTTGTTTGCGGAATTATTGAAATCAGATTTGGAGTATTTGAATACAGATAATTTGAACAAGATTAGTTTAGCTTCGAAATGGTGTCCTTCTGTTGATTCTTCGTATGATAAGACTACTTTGATATGTGAGGCTATTGCTAGAAGAATGTTCCTTAGAGAGGAATACGAAGAAGGTATCGAAGAAGTGCATTATGCATATAGGATTAGAGATAGGTTGAGAAAAGAAGTTCTTGTCCCGTTACATAAAGCTCTTGAGTTGCCAGAGGTGTCTATGAGTGCCAAGGAATGGAATCTGTTGAAGTACAATAGAGTTCCTTCTATAGCCATGCAGAATTATAGTTCACGCTTTGCGGAACACGATAGCGAGAGGTTCACCGAGTTTTTGGAGGATGTGAAATCCGGGAAGAAGAAGATGGCGGCTGGTGCGTTGCTTCCTCATCAGATTATCAGTCAGCTTTTGAATGATAGTGAAGGTGAAGAAGTAGCAGAGCTTCAATGGGCGAGAATGGTTGATGATCTTGCCAAGAAAGGGAAGTTGAAGAACTCATTGGCGATTTGTGATGTCTCGGGAAGCATGGCTGGTACACCTATGAATGTTTGTATTGCGTTAGGGTTATTGGTTTCGGAACTTAATGAAGAGCCGTGGAAAGGGAAAGTTATCACTTTTAGCGAAAACCCGCAGCTTCATGTTGTCACGGGTTCGAGTCTGAGAGAGAAGACTAAGTTTGTTAGAGAAATGGATTTTGGAATCAACACAGATTTCCAGAAGGTGTTTGATCGGATTCTAGAGGTTGCTGTCGAGAATAACTTAACCGATGAACAGATGATCAAGCGGTTGTTTGTGTTCAGTGACATGGAGTTTGATGATGCAAGAGTAGACAGCCATTCGGAAATGAGTGACTACGCGAGTAACTTGGAGAGTGACTACGAGAGTGTCCCGGAGAGTTTTGAGAAATGGGAGACGGATTATGAAGTTGTTCAGAGGAAGTATAAAGAGAAGGGTTTTCAGAATGTTCCTGAAATTGTATTTTGGAACTTAAGAGACTCGTCAGCTACACCCGTGGTGTCTAAGCAGAAAGGTGTAGCTATGGTTAGCGGGTTTTCGAAGAATCTACTGACTCTGTTTCTTGAGGAAGGTGGGATTGTGAATCCTGAAGATGTCATGTTGTTAGCCATTAAAGGTGAGGAGTATCAGAAGCTTGCTGTTTATGACTGAGAAGTTTTATTCATTTAAATATTGGATTTTGTGAGTACATGAATGAATCTTGTTTAAGTTTTTTTTTTTTTTCTAAGTACCTATGTCTAATAAGATACAGCTAAGAAAATGAAATGATCTATAGAAGTCATAAGATGAGGCATCACTCTTCGTTTCCTCCTAAACTTGGAATCTTTCCTTTATATCTTTTGGTTCTAATAGAAGAAAAAAGGCAAAAGCCAAACTAATATTCTCCGAGCTCTCTCTTTCCTTGTTATTCCTGAGGTGTCCTCTCACATCCGGTAGTTTCATAACGAATATGTTCTTTGTCATTGCCAAGTTGCTTAAGATGATGCGAACAAATCAACGAACAAGGTTTTGTGAATTACTCTGAATCCAAAAACATTGATACTGTGATGGAGAAAGAACGTTTTTTGTGCTCTACTTACACGCAAAAGTATCTTGAATTCGATTAGATTCAAGCCTAAAAAGCTCAACACAAAGAAAGTGTCTAAACTAGCTAATATGTTTTGACCATAAAAGAGAAAATATAGCTAACATTTTTGGTTATTAGATGTAGTTGAAGTTAGAACAATTAGGGTAGGTTTTTACCCATGGCTTTTGGCTACAAAGGAAGAAGAATATGTTTTTTGTAAATAGCCAAGTTGCTTAATATGACGCGGACGAATCCAAAAACATCGATACTAGAAGAAGAAGAAAGAGCGTTTTTCGCACTCAAAGTACCGGCGGAAAGATCTTAAATTTGAATCATGACGTACCGGACAGGATTCAATCCTGTGAAGCTTAACACACACACAAACAATGTGTTACTAAATTAGCTAGAATCTGATTATTATATGATTTAGTTGAAGTTAGAACAATGTAGGTAGGTATGAACACATGTGACTTTTGCTAAAAAGGTATGAAGAATATATTCTTAAACGCGGCTTTATAAAGCCCTTCTTGAATTTGACAATCACCATTCTTTTTCTCAAAGAGCAAGCATAAAAGAACATAAAAGCTCCATACTTTTTAAATTTATTCCATATTGTCAATAGCTTTTGTATATTATAAAGCTTCTAGGCGTTGTTGTTGTTTTGTCTCATTGTTGCTCTGTTTCTTGAGGTTTTATAAATGGATCCTGGTACTTTAAACTCGGTGATCAATAGGTTGCTTGAAGCTAGAGAAAAACCAGGAAAGATTGTTCAGTTGTCTGAAACAGAGATCAAACAGCTCTGTTTCGTCTCTAGAGATATCTTCTTGAGACAACCAAATCTCTTGGAACTTGAAGCTCCTGTTAAAATATGTGGTACGTTTCTCTCTGTTTCTCTCTGACTCTTTTCTGAGATTGTGCTCCTATGTAATCTTTTGGTTAAACAAATAATAAACAGGGGACATTCATGGACAATATCCGGATCTCTTGAGACTATTCGAACATGGCGGATACCCTCCTAATTCAAACTACTTGTTTCTTGGAGATTATGTCGATCGCGGCAAGCAAAGCCTCGAAACGATTTGTCTTTTACTTGCTTACAAGATTAAGTTCCCTGAAAACTTCTTCCTTCTCAGAGGAAACCATGAAAGTGCATCAATCAATCGTATTTACGGCTTCTATGACGAGTGTAAACGTAGATTCAGTGTCAAGATTTGGCGAATCTTCACTGATTGCTTCAACTGTCTCCCCGTCGCTGCACTCATCGATGAGCGGATTTTTTGTATGCATGGTGGGCTCTCCCCGGAGCTGCTAAGCTTGAGGCAGATTAGGGATATTCGTCGTCCAACGGATATTCCTGATCGTGGTTTACTCTGTGATCTCTTGTGGTCTGATCCTGATAAAGATGTTAGAGGTTGGGGGCCTAACGATCGCGGAGTTTCTTACACTTTTGGATCAGATATAGTTTCTGGATTTCTTAAAAGACTCGATCTTGACCTCATTTGTAGGGCTCACCAGGTTTGTTTATTGTTCCTTGTGCCCAAAGAAACATTTTTAACGTGTTTCCTTTTGACACAAGCAACGATTTTGTAACAGGTTGTTGAAGATGGATTCGAGTTCTTTGCGAATAAGCAGCTCGTAACGATATTCTCTGCGCCGAATTACTGTGGGGAATTTGACAATGCAGGTGCGATGATGAGTGTGTCTGAGGATTTGACCTGCTCTTTTCAGATCTTAAAATCTAATGACAAGAAATCAAAGTTCAGTTTCGGAAGCAGAGGTGGTGCTAAAACTAGCTTCCCTTATCCTAAAGTGAAGGTATGTATTAATCACATCACTTTTTAATTTGTGGATATACTGTAGCACAAAAAATGAAATATGGTAAATGCATAATAATTTGCTCTATTACTAAATGTTTTTGAATGATTTAACATTTTGAATCTGTTTGTGCTCCTCAATAATTTTAAATCTATTCGCATTGATAGATGAAACTTTGGATTAGTATTGACTTCACCGAATTAGACCTAATGTTAGTCAAAACTAACACTGTGGTATACTTGAAAATTGGTTTGCTATGTTTCTCACTAGTAACTTACAAGTAATTTATAGCCAAATCATTGTTGTCATGTCATGTTACAAGGCAAGCTCGGAATCTCTAACCATTTGATCTAATTAAACATGTTTATTTGCAGTCGATTCTGAGTTCGCAAAATTCGAAAGAATACAACTGATGAAGATTTAAAACTCCGCATAATAACTATTAGAAACCATGCCAACGTAACTCGACTACTATATGATGAGAAATTAAAGAGGATTTTGAATTTCGGAATTTTGGGAAGCTTCTGTTTTTGTTATGTTTTGTGTTGTCTGCTGCTATCACTTGTGTGTATGTGTTTTTATTTTTGGTTGTTGTTGTTGTAAATTTGGTTTGTAGTTGTTGGTGGTTAAATTTGATAATAAAACATGATTTCCTTCGGACCAAAGATATGTTTTTTTCTTTCCGGTTTGCATCTTCTTAAGTTGAAGGCACTTTTTGGCTAGCTAACTCTTGTGTCGATTGTGTGGCCAACAAGGCTTCTGCAGGATTGTAATTGGTAGAATGGATCCGGATATCCTAGAATTTGAAAAGTATTCAGAACTGTGCTTTAACAATCCAGATCCGTGACTTTTGGATATCTGGTTTCTAATATTGCAGATACCTAGAAAACTAATACTTATATATCTTGTTTTAATACATAATCATAATTGAATCAATTTAACTTGACATATCATTATAATATTGCTAGTGTTAACAAAATATTAAAATGATGACTTACCCATGTTGTACCACCGAGTTAATGATATTTAAATTTATATTAATGAAGATTCAAACTCGTCAAACCATATAACCCATACCGTGATATTTTAAACTTTTTATAAGTTAAACGTTGATAATATTTTGAAGTTTTTATACACTTTAAATAGATCAATTATAATATTTTAATTTTTTAAAAAGTTTAGAATTTATGATATCTGGTATAATTAAACGGTTTGACTAAAGAACCGAATTAAACTGAACAAATATTTAAATTTGGATGTTTGTTAAGTTAGGATTCCTACTCACTCATATTTCTTTGGGTTCAATTTGGTCTTATTTATGAGATTTTGGACACAAAGTTTTAGCTGATGTGAGACTTTGAACACAAATAATTTTATTTCATTATGTGAGTAATATATGGCTGTTTTCAAACATCCGAATCACAATATATCCAGAAAAAATTAGATTTTAATTAGTGTTATGTATTATATGATGATTCAAAGTAGTTTAAAAAATAAAAAAAATGATAGAAAAATCATAATTTTAAATGTTAACAAAATATTTAAAATATGTATATTATTAAATGTGAAACATTATATGGATGTTTTTAATTTATCTTTAATGTGAAAATATTATAATTGTGTTTTGGTTATATGAATACTAGAGAATTAATTGTAACACTATAGACCCATCGCTTTCCAACCCCCTCTTGCATAAGGGACATGGTCAAATCTTGATATTAATTTGTGACTCAATTTATGAATTAATGGTCATGGTAAAATGAGTAAATTAACTTGTCATTCAAGTTTATGAACTGATTAGGAGAATTATTATGATTATGCGAATTATTATTTGTGTTAGTTCCGACGAAATCAATGATCAGAAATTTGTTGGAAACAAACATTTTAGACGCATTCATTGGTCGGAAATAGTTGGTTTTGTTAAATACTCAGTTTGGTTTTTGGACATACAATGTCAATCTATTTATTGCCAAATTGTTTTGAGTTAAAATTTCATGAAACTTAACAGTAATTAATCTAAGATTTTATGGATCACACAAGTTATGGTGAGTTTCACAAAGTTGGTAATTTGGTATAGTGAGACCAATAGAATGCCCATCCCAAACAGGTAGTGCACAATAATCAAACAAATGCGTCAGAGAGAACAATCAATATTTGAAACAAATCAAACATATGCATTAGTGAGACTATTTAGTATTAGATCCTCTTGAGCTTTTTGAATCTCAAGCACAGAACAATTCAGTTCACATTAATCAAACAATAAGCACCGTGATTCATAAGAAGCCAGTTAAATACATTACATCAATCCAAAAAGAAATTTCAAATCTTGCTACATTTTGGGATCGAACTTTTAACATTTCTAAACGCTACACAGAGCTTCAACCCAAAAAGAATATATACACCAACCAAAAAGAAAGCTAACTAACCAATAGCGTTATTTACAAACAGAGCACAAGACTAATGGTCTACAACTACGCCCACTTGAATGTGTCGATATAAGGCAAAGAGATAACGTTAGTGATGACAAGACACTGAACATTGAACACCATAACCAACTAATGTGTTGATCAGATAATCGAAATCCATAAAAACTATTCTTTGGTGTTTCTCAGTATATAGCAAACATATGAACAATCAAATTTTCATGCTTCAAATTGATAAACATAAACGCACAACAGAGAGTTCGTTAGTGTTTGGAAAGTTAGAATCAAAGTTTAAGAAACTTTATTTGACAATGTTAATTAGAACACAAAAAAGTGGATTACAAGATTTGCACTCACGGCAGTAAGACTGAAGTATTCCACACAATCAAACATTTCTTACTGCATCAAGGAAAGGAAAAAAAAAATTTGGAAAGAAACAAAAAAATCAAACAAACCACAAACAACTCCACATTTGATCACAAAGTAAATTATTTCTCGTCATGGCTAACTTCAGCTTCACCAGAGAGTTCTTCGAGGGACTTGCCCTTGGGCTCTGGGACAAGGAAGGTGAAGAGCATACCGATGAAGTTAAGAACACCAAGCACGATCAATGAGTTCTTAACTCCGATACCTGGTGGGTATCCTGCATCCACCTTAGCCTTGTCTTGATTTTGAGCCGCATATAAGAACCCGAAGGCTCCAATGATGGCTCCAGCCTTACCAGCCGCGGCTGATATTCCATGACATGTTGACCTTAGCCTGGCCGGGAATATCTCAGCAGGGACAATAAAAGTGGTTGCATTTGGACCAAAATTGGCGAAGAAGAAAGTAAGAGAGTACATAACCACAAA
>Ga0041059_1001172_pt1 | contig 20980 bp, 14 predicted proteins | sample AraColnosormetaG_FD_56232 | JGI IMG/M metagenome (GOLD analysis project Ga0041059, IMG submission 56232) | Arabidopsis roots microbial communities from North Carolina, USA - Col MF nosort | ecosystem: Host-associated > Plants > Roots > Unclassified | place: USA: North Carolina | collected... | reverse complement strand
ATATATATATATATATATATATATATATATATATTTATTAGTTAAATTTTATTTGCTTTAATGTTGATATTACCACAATATATAAACATAGTTTTAAGTTATTAGATTAGAGTCATGTTCTTACTCTCTAGTCTCTTAACATTTTACTATGAACTAAATTCAAATTCCACACACAAAAAAAGTTAGCAAAAGAAGCAACATGAATATCATGATGGTGCAAAATATCTCTTTTCTATCTCTACATTTACTATTAATATTACTACTCTGCCTCCGTCCTCTTACCACCGTAGCCGACGGCAATTCTACCAACATTGACGGGTGGTGCGACAAAACTCCATACCCATATCCATGCAAACGCTACTTCATAAAACACAGCGGTTTTCGACTGCCAACACAAATATCCGAGTTCCGAGTACTTCTCGTGGAAGCAGCCATGGATCGGGCCGTATCCGCTTGGGACAAATTGACCAATTCAAGCAAGAACTGCACAGATTTCAAGAAACAAGCAGTTTTGGCGGATTGCATTAACCTCTATGGAGACACTGTCATGCAGCTAAACAGAACGCTGCAGGGCGTGTCTTCAAAAACCGGGAGAAGGTGTACTGACTTCGACGCTCAAACGTGGCTAAGCACCGCGCTTACAAACACTGAGACTTGCCGACGCGGCTCCTCCGATCTCAACGTCTCAGATTTCACTACACCTATTGTTTCAAACACAAAAATCTCTCACCTCATCAGCAACTGCTTAGCCGTCAACGGAGCCCTTTTGACCGCCGGAAAAAATGACAGCACCACCGGTGATTCCAAGGGTTTTCCAACGTGGGTTTCCCGTAAAGAGAGGAGACTTTTGCAATTGCAATCAGTGCGTGCGAATCTTGTAGTGGCCAAAGACGGATCGGGACATTTCAAGACGGTGCAAGCGGCTATTGACGTGGCGGGACGGAGAAAGGTGACGTCAGGGAGGTTCGTTATATACGTAAAAAGAGGGATATATCAAGAAAACCTTAACGTACGTCTAAATAATGATAACATAATGTTGGTCGGAGATGGAATGAGATATACCATTATCACCGGTGGTCGAAGTGTTAAAGGAGGTTACACCACGTACAGTTCTGCCACTGCCGGTAAATTAATGAAATCATTTTATTTGATTTTAATTTATTTTTTCTCATTAATAGTAAGATATTTTAAATTTCCGTACGAAATTGAGTTTTCCGATTAATCGATAAGATTCATGGTGGAGACGTATAAGTTAATTAAATCATTCATTGGGATCTTCACCAATTATTATCACTATCATTTTTTACAGCATTATTATGACTATATCTAAATAAACGTAAAAGTTACCATTTGAAATTTATTTCATTTTTACCTCACGATGTAACGGTTGGCTAAATTGCGTGTGATATAGGTATAGAGGGACTTCACTTCATAGCAAAAGGCATAGCGTTCCAGAACACGGCAGGTCCGGCAAAAGGCCAGGCAGTGGCACTACGGTCATCCTCGGACCTCTCAATCTTCTATAGATGCTCCATCGAAGGATACCAAGACACATTGATGGTCCATTCACAACGCCAGTTTTATCGCGAGTGCTACATCTATGGAACTGTCGATTTCATCTTCGGAAACGCGGCCGTTGTTTTCCAAAACTGTATCATCCTGCCTCGCCTGCCACTCAAAGGTCAAGCCAATGTAATAACCGCACAAGGTCGTACTGATCTATTTCAGAACACAGGGATCTCTATTCATAACTCAATAATCATACCCGCTCCTGACTTAAAACCGGTGGTCCGTAGTGTTAAGACATATATGGGTCGACCCTGGATGATGTACTCCCGCACCGTGGTTCTTAAGACGTACATCGATAGTGTTGTGAGTCCTGTCGGGTGGTCTCCGTGGACTAAAGGTTCGACGTATGGTCTCGACACGCTGTTCTATGCGGAATATAAGAATATCGGACCGGCTTCATCCACGAGGTGGCGTGTCCGTTGGAAAGGGTTTCATGTGTTGAGTAAAGCTTCCGATGCATCTGCTTTCTCTGTTGGAAAATTCATCGCTGGTACTGCGTGGCTCCCAGGCTCTGGCATACCCTTCACTTCAGAACTCTAAGGCCATCTTTGATTTTCCATGCTTTAACTAAAACGATGTCAAAGTTTATAACATATAATTCATTTTTACAAATCATTTCCTATTGACGTAGCAAAAATAAATAAATAATAATAATTAAAAAAATTCCTATTTCACTCTCATTTGACTAAAAGAGGAGAGGCGTGAAAAAAAAAGTTATAGCATAGTTTGACGTGAACGTGGCTAAGATCAATTCTCATAAAAATTATATAAGTGTATTTGCATGTGTCAAGAGTGAGGGAAATATTTTCGATAAGATTTGGAGATAGTCTCTTTTGATCCTGCAGAAACCAAATTTTAGCATGTGTATACGAATCTTAAGTAGTAATTTACACTTCCATATATAAGACCATAACCGTCTACTTCAATCACCTATATAAGTCAACTCATGTTGACCATCCCATCTCCGATCGAAAATTTACATGAACCTTGGAAAAATGGGGTAGTAAAAGAAACGGTTTATATGAAATTTTATCCTAATGAAATTAGAAAAATAAAAGAGACATCAATTTTTAATGTGAAAATGAATACAAATGAAAAGGTGTGTCTTGTCTTAGCTCGAGTTAGCCGAAATATTAGGAGCAAACAAAACAAGAGTTGAGTTTCCGTCTATATTAGTGATCAAGAGTCTGATCGATGGAACATGAATCCATGCGGTGGAAGAGTCTGGTTCCTAGCTAGAGGAACAAAATAAGGTTTCTAGTCTTTGGGTCTAAGTTAGGGACGTATGTATTTCGTGGAATATATGTTGAAAATTGGTTAGTGTCGACCTAAAAGATGTCTTCGTATCAAATAATCATAATTAAGCAAGATCATATTGTAAGAGCGTAGATACGTAGCCAAATCTCAAGTTGTGTGTGCGTTTCTTATATTTGTTTTTACAGTGATTGGAGTGTGTGCATGGACACTCAAAGGATTTTCAACTGCTCTTTTATTTGCTGAAAACACAATTCACACAAGTGCATCTTTTAGTTCTCACGAATCCAAAATGTCGACACTCAAGGAATCACATGGGTCACTTTTATATTATTTGCGAGTATTAATTAGAGAAGAAGACTAACATGCCATCTTTCTCGACAAGTTGAATGTTCACAGTCAATTAAATTAGAGAAGGCTAACATGCCACTCAAGTTTATGTTTTCAATAGATAAGCATTACTCCCCAAACCAGTTTCAACTCCGGTTAAGATGTGAATGGTATCACACATTCTCAACTGATAGTTAATTAAACAAAGAAAAATGTTCACAGGTTTTGCATTAATTAATGTAAATTTGAATGTAATTGTTAATTATGTTATTGGTTGACGATATAAATAGCATGTGAAGTGAAGGATTCACAGCAGGAGAGAAGAAAAATGATGTATAGAAGCGTTTGTTTATTTCTAGGATTCTAGATAGGATGTTAATAATCATATTTAATACCTTCAAGTGACGATATTTAATTGTTGTCGGATTGTTTTAATTAGTTTTATTTTTCAGTGTTTAATTAAGAATCAAGATCTCTCGTACACAGCGTTCTTCTAGGAAAATAATTGTTCAAGAACTAGTATTTTCGTTTAGTGTTACAATAGGTTTTTTAAAAAAAACCAAGTTTTCCGATGATATATATATTTTTTTTAATTTAAACCAGAAACAGATGGCAATATGTTAAAATTTATATTCTATTTTAGATTCTTTTGAACTTCTAATGTGAAACATAACATATATAGTATCTCGATTGATGAGTCTTATTAGTCTATCTTGAACCGATAAATCGTAGCTAATTAGACCAATGAATTAGATTTTGATATCATATTAAATTTCATGAATTTCTAATTCAATATTTTCCTACTTTTAATGTGGAATATTTCTCACATTAGTATATAGTGAAGTAATTGCTTTGAAAACTAGTTCTTGTTGCTTTTATTACCAGTACTACTAACGAATATGAATTCTTATTTTATAAATTTGTGTTTAAAGAATAGCTAAAATAAATAAAAAATGGTCGAACTTTTTGTTAGTATTCCTCCTGAAAATCTCCCTAAAAGAAAATCTTTAGTAGAAAAAGGTGATAGGAATCGTTCACGCAATAAGAAAACAGCAGCATTCGAGCTACCAAAGGTAGATCTCACTCATAACCTCACAATATAAATTTTGTTTGCTTGTGTTGCTTTAAATGTCAATACCACCACACCATATATTTTTAGATTTAAGATATAGATTGAAGATCATGTTCCCACTCTCTAGTCTCTAGCATTGTACTTTGAGTTACATTCAACTCCACCTTCTCAAACCAAAACAACATCAAGTTAACAAAAGAAGCAACATGAATATGATGATGCAAAAACTCTCTATTCTATTTCTACATTTAATATTACTAGTACTACTCTGCGTCCATCCTCTCACCACCGTAGCCGACCGCAATTCCACCGATTGGTGCGACAAAACTCCATACCCTGATCCATGCAAATGCTACTTCAAGAACCACAACGGATTTCAACAGCCGACACAATTATCCGAGTTCCGAGTAATGCTGGTGGAAGCAGCCATGGATCGGGCCATATCCGCCCGTGCCGAGTTGACTAATTCCGGCAAGAACTGCACGGATAGCAAGAAACAAGCAGTTTTGGCGGATTGCATTGACCTCTATGGAGACACGATCATGCAGTTAAACCGGACATTGCATGGCGTGTCTCCTAAAGCCGGTGCCGCGAAAAGTTGCACTGACTTCGACGCTCAAACGTGGCTGAGCACCGCGCTTACAAACACCGAGACCTGCCGACGTGGCTCATCCGATTTAAACGTCACAGACTTCATCACACCCATCGTTTCAAACACCAAAATCTCCCACCTCATTAGCAACTGCTTAGCCGTCAACGGAGCCCTCTTGACCGCTGGAAACAAAGGCAACACCACTGCTAATCAAAAGGGCTTTCCGACGTGGCTTTCCCGTAAAGATAAGAGACTCCTGCGTGCCGTTCGAGCCAACCTCGTGGTGGCCAAGGACGGATCAGGACATTTCAACACGGTACAAGCGGCTATTGACGTGGCGGGACGGAGAAAGGTGACGTCAGGGAGGTTCGTTATATACGTAAAAAGAGGTATATATCAAGAAAACATTAACGTACGTCTAAATAATGATGACATAATGTTGGTCGGAGATGGAATGAGATCCACCATTATCACCGGCGGTCGAAGTGTCCAAGGAGGTTACACCACGTACAATTCCGCTACTGCCGGTAAATAATTTATTCATTTCATTTTTTTTTTATTAATTTCTAGTTAGTAGATTGGATCTAACAAGTTTCTATGTCATTAATGAAAAGTATTCGAATATTCCGTACGATTTGAGTTTTCCAATAGATAACATACATGGTGGAGACGTCCAAGTTAAATCATACATTGGGATCGTAATCAATTACCACTACTTTTAAAAAAAAGATTTAAACGTAACCGTTGTTTTTTTTTGTTTTTTTTCCCCGCAAAATGTGTAAGCGTTACCATATTTCATTTTCTCTCATTATGAAACAATTGGCTAAATTGCATGTGGTCCAGGTATCGAGGGACTTCACTTCATTGCCAAAGGCATAACGTTTAGGAACACAGCTGGTCCAGCCAAGGGCCAGGCCGTGGCACTTCGTTCATCGTCTGACCTCTCAATCTTCTACAAATGCTCAATCGAAGGATACCAAGATACACTGATGGTCCATTCTCAACGCCAGTTTTACCGTGAGTGTTACATCTATGGAACCGTCGATTTCATATTCGGTAACGCGGCTGCTGTTTTCCAAAACTGTCTCATCCTCCCTCGCCGGCCACTCAAAGGTCAAGCCAATGTAATTACCGCACAAGGTCGTGCTGATCCGTTTCAGAACACAGGGATCTCTATCCATAACTCAAGAATCCTACCGGCTCCTGATCTAAAACCAGTGGTCGGTACCGTTAAGACGTACATGGGCCGGCCTTGGATGAAGTTCTCACGAACCGTGGTTCTTCAGACGTATTTGGATAATGTTGTGAGTCCAGTCGGGTGGTCTCCGTGGATTGAAGGTTCGGTGTTTGGTCTGGACACTCTCTTCTATGCAGAATATAAGAATACTGGACCAGCTTCATCCACGAGGTGGCGTGTCAGTTGGAAAGGGTTTCATGTGTTGGGTAGAGCTTCCGATGCATCTGCTTTCACTGTTGGAAAGTTTATCGCTGGTACAGCATGGCTCCCACGCACCGGCATACCCTTCACTTCTGGACTCTAAAGACCGTCTTTGGTTTTTCGTGTTTAAGTTGCAATGATATAAATTTTATACTTTTGAATATATAACTCATTATGCCTATTATGAAACTGAAGTTTTAGCTATAGATGGAAGAACGAGATTTCAGTACCACTGCAAAAACATGATCGAAACGAATTTTCGAATGTTACATGTCCTAATAATTGTCCCAAACAGAAGTAGCATTGCATATTGAATATCCAGAAACGAGGATAATAGTAGAAATTAATGTAGAAGACCCACAAATGAGAACTTTAGTTACAGTCGTTGCCAAAGTTTTGAACTCCAAATGACCTAGAACTACGAAGAACAAAGCTCTAAACACAAACCCTCACGAACTAACGTTGTTTAGAATCATGAGGATAGAAGATATGAGTACCTAACAATCAATGAAATATGAGAGAAACAGAACGAACCCAACTGCTGTTTGTAGTTATACATTCTCCATCTACAGCCCTAATGGGAGATCAGAATACCAAACCAGAGTAGATTCGTAAATGATGGAACAGACTCAGCAAAAGGACGAAAACGAGGAGAGCAAAACCATCATCATGCTGAAAATTAGTATCAACTGTCCATTTGTCATTGATTTTGTGGCCGAGCTGTGATGTTGTTCCCTGGAGGAAAACAGCAAATAAGAGTTTCTTAGTTTGTTTTACATAAAGGTTAAATTAGAGAAGCAGAGAGTAAAGTTTCTGATCCTTACTTTTGCATGGCCTGAAGAGCACCACAATACATAACATTTTCAGGCGGATCCATTTCCGTACTTCCGTTTTCCTCAGGGTTTATAATTCGCATGTATGTTTCTTGGCCAAGATACCATCTGTCAAGATTCTCAACCCGGATATTCCAAACTCCAACATTATCGAGAGAAATAAGTACAGCAGTCCATGCTCCTGGATAGACCTGAAGCAAACGTTAAAACAAAAAAGTACCCAATAAAGTAAACCTGCTGACCAATATTATCACTTCAAATGGTGTACAGAGACCGATTGCAAATGAGAGTTTACCTCCACCGTGCTTCGTGCTACTGCATCCCAGTTGTTATAAGAACTGTTTCTGTCTTCTGACCATATACCAAAGTCCATCCTGGAATACCAAAATTTGAAAATCCTCGTTAGACCAGTTAAACTGATCGAAAATGTAATAAATGTACCCAAGAGTGGCATGATTTACTTACGCAACCACGTAAAATGCATATCCATCAATATGGAAGCTCTGGATTTTGGTGTCATTGTTCTGGAAGATAACTTGTATAAAGCCCTTGTATGTTGCGTTGATGATAGAGCTGGACAAACGTGGAAGTTTTTCATCAAGTGGTCTGTCTGGAAAATCTAACATATAATCTCCTTTCACTTTATGGTCATCCGCAAGCCTCATGGGGGTGCTTGGATTGACAAATGAAATTCCATTAAGTGTAGCACGAAGTTTCCCATTGATTTTTGTTGGAGGCAAACTCCTCAAGATGTATGTTCTTGTAATGTTGATCTGTCCGTAGTGAAATGATCCCTGCGGATTTGGACGAGCTCCACTTGCAGATGTGTTTTGCCTGCATATGAAAAGAATCAGGATCACATTTACATGGCTACAGGTTTATGTGAAACATTCATTTGCTTGAACAGTTTTCTAGACATACTTTATGGCTCTCGGTTGGTTCATTGCAGACCAAGGGTGATTAACATCAGTTGCTGAAACTGGCAAAGGACCAGAAGCAGGTCCTTTGGAATTGGAATAATGGAGAATGCCAACACCTGTGACTCTTTGCCACACTGTTTCATTAACAAATCTAGCACTCGCCACAATGTAGTAGTCACTTGTGGCGTTTTGGTCCATGGTTACCAGGAAAGAATAAGACTGTCCCACATGAACATCAAAATCGGTGAAGTTCATTTGGGAGGTGTAGCGACCCTCAGTCTCAATCAAGAGCAATTTGTGGTTCTGAATCCTGAAGTTCAAGCTTGTCGAGATACCAACATTGTGAACACGGATCCTGTATGTTTTCCCTGTAAAATGTAACTCAGAATGAAGTAAGAGGGAAGAAATATCAAAGCCAACTTTGATTTGCAAAGCAATGACAGCAACAAAAAAAACTGAAACTGGAGATCCAATGCACACAATTCCACAACCAAATGCAAATGGAAACAGAATGAAAGCAAAGTTAAAATACAACTCTAAAAATGTTACCTGGATCAACATTAACGGTTTCATGTTCAATTCCATCAGGTACACTGCTATTGTACTTGAAAGGACCTTTCCCATTGATGAGTACTCCATCGGGCATCCCAAGTTCTTTACCAGAGTCAAGTATCCTCCTTAAAGCCTGAAAGAAAACAGAGTTTCACAAATATAAAAACATAACACTCAGAACCAAAAGTCATCACTAAACACCATCTAGACACCAAAACTGCACTTACTGTATGGTTCTGAGTATACCAATCACCAATAATAAAGATGATTTCACCATCAGGCTCAGTGAACGGAATAGGAACAAGGTCTCTGTTATTGATTATGAGTGCACCAAAACCACCAGAGGCTCTCTGAAAGTTAAGTGAAGGAGAGTAGAAATAACTTCCAATCTGATCTTTCAACTGAAAATCATAAGTGAAGTTCCAATTCGGTGGAATTGGACAGTTTGTTCCAAGAACACCGTCTTGCCACGAGTTACGCCTCATCTGAACACCAGGCCTATCCAAATAAACACAATGTCAGGAATCACAACAACAAATCCTAAGAAGCAGCCACAAGTGATTATGAGAATGTTAAGAGATGGATCATCACCAAGTAAGTAAAAGAGGCTCATCCAAATGATTGAGTACGTTAACATGAACATTGTAGTTTGTCGTAGCGTTAATCACAGGACCTGGAAATTTCCCATTGACTGCTATAACCTACACACGAAACAAAATCCAATCTGATAAGCTCAAACTTTGAAACCACCTCCGACGAGTTAATCGTAATGTTAGATCTAGAGCAACAACTACGTTATTAGCAAAATCAAGGAGACAAAATCACTAGATTAACGTTTCAAAACCTCAATTTCGAAGGAAAAAATAGGGTTTTAAGAGGGAAAAAAATGGAAGCGAAACGAAACCTGTTGAGGAACACCGAGAGGAGAAGCAGTGATGTAGGAGAGGGTGAAATCGTAAGAGACGTAAGGATCACCAGCGAAAGAGAAGCCGAAGATAAGAGCGAAAGAGAAGACGAAAGCGAAGAAAAAATCAGTAGCCGCCATTTGTAATAATCTCAGTGATTTTTTGAGGTTTTTTTCGCTTTCTTCGTTGATGATCTTCGGGTTATAGGAACGACATTATCGGAGCAACAAATCGAAAACGATGATGAAGAAGAAGACGAAGAGGAAGAAGAAGAAGATGAAGAGTGTGTAAAGTGTGTGTGTGGGTTTTTTGAAACTTCTCTGACAAAGAGGTTGAAGAAGAAACCAAAATGAGGAATTTATATTCTCTATTTATTTATTAATTTAGTGACACAGATTTTGCTGTTGATACTAATCCCTAAACGCGTTAGTATTACTGGTTACCGAATTAACCGGTTCGTCTAAATTGTAATTAATTTGTAATAAAGTTAAAAATATGTGTCTATATATAAGTGGATGTGCATTAGATACTGACACAATTACGCCAATGATTCTCATTGATTTCTTATTATTGTTTCTTTCTATTTCTACTGATTACATTCCATTAACGATGTGTAAATTCTTATTTAAGGAAACTTCCATTTCTATAAAGATGTGATTTTATTGATAATTTTGGTAGATACGTGTGTGGTATGCTTTTGTTTGGGATCTAATTGCGTTATAAATGTGTGTAGACTGTAGACAGTTAATTAGTGTTTCTTCTTCAAATTATGTTCATTTTATATCCTAGAATAGTTTGATTTGATTATTTTAAGAACTAACATAATGTACGTACATAATGTTGACAGCTAATGAGCTTAATGAGACCTTGAATTATGTTCATAAGCTTATGTACGTACATAATGAACATAATTCAAGGTCTCATGAACATAATTTTAAGCTTATGTATGATACGTAAATAATGAACATAATTCAAGGTCTCGTTTATTTTGCCAACAATATAATGTTAACCTTTTCGATTTCTCATTTTCATATTGCATGCACAAGACTCTTCCTTAGTCGTTGCTTTTACATTGGCATTTGAAATGTTATGTGTCAACAGTGATACACTTACATAAAAATAAAATAATAATAAGAGATACACTTAAAAAATGAGTTTCAAGGGCATGCGTTTGATCTCGTTTCATGTTGTTTACCACGAGCTTTTATTTCAATGCCTACATAATATAGAGATTATGACGAAAAGTTCAAAGAAAGGGACTTATCAGTAAAGAAACAAGCATGGACATTTTCTTCTAAAATCACCAAGGCCTCAGTAGATTTGATGCAAATAGGTGTCTTGTATTGAGTTGAAGAAGCACCTTGAGTGATGAAAAACTCCATGAGAGCATCAAAAGTTCCTTGCTGCACCAATCTTATCTCCAAAGCTCCAATTAATCCACCTTTACTCCTATATACTCTATAAGAATTGTTCAATGATTCTTCCACCACATAGCAACATTCTACCAAAACATTCTTATCGATTTCAACAATGTCGTTGCGGTATTTTGCTTTGAGCTCCCAATAAAGAACATAATGACCCGGAGTAGTAGAAATATCCGCATAGCTTGTGAAGTCCATCAACATCAAATTTGATGATTCAAGAACCATCTTTGCGTCTGTGACCGCGTTTAAAAGGTCTTCATCTGTAGTTATCTCCAAATGAATACTTAGAGTCAGATTTCCTCTACGCACAAATCTAAATTGAGGTGCATTATTATAAAATCCAGTCACCAGTAAAATATCACCCATCTTATATCTGTGTAGGCCTAGCAAAAACAAAAACAATATAATTAATCGATTAGTCGAGTGTATGTATATATATCAATAATTTTTCCTAAGTACTCACCGGAATGATTTGTGACCAAGGGCTCGTAATAGCACCCTAACTTGACATCCACGAGATCAACAATTTCGGTTTTGTCACCGGCATCAACAAGTAGGAACTCAAAATATGACAAGTTGGGCAGAAATGTGTATGATACATTTTCTGGTTTGCAAAGAGGACTCATATTAATACCAAACATAGTTTCAGAAGATACGTAACTCGAGGAAATCGATGGCAACTTGTTAGAGTAAAACTCCAATGTTGGGATGTGTTGAGCCATTTGACCGGTTGCAATGCATTCTATGAATTTGGCTTTAGGCCAAAGTCTTGGAACTATACCTTCCCATGATTTATTGTTGCATTCATTTTCTATGAGATCAGCCAATTCAGGATTAGGCTCTCCAAGAATCTTTGAAACGGAGTCTCTACAACTAATATCAGTGATCCACTCACTAAGATGACCAAAACGGATATTAGTGCAAATTTCCTTCCAAGAATTCTCAAGAAGATTTATTGCTCGGACCAAAATAGTAACAAAGGCGGCACCAACCTTCACAACATCGTCTCTTTGAACAAGACCGCATAGAAGATGACAGTACAAAGTCTGCTTGGTGTCTGAACACAATATGACTTCGTCAGGGCTTGTGTAAGACCAATGCCAATACGATGGTCGGTTCTTGAAATAATCACTCTTGAAGAAGCTCGTCGATGCAGCTGATGATGGCAAACCAGAAGGAGTTGTGTTCTCTGATGTACAAAAGTTAAATACCATTCCCTTTCCATGTTCAAGACCATCTATATGCCTATCATGACACCAAAAGAGACTTTCATCAATAATCTACAAATATAAAAATGTTTTATTAAAAGAATATGTTGTGTTATCATCATTACTTGCTTATAACGAGCGATCGGTAATAAAAGATGAATTTTATGTTTTCCAAGTACTTGTTGTTACGAGGAAACATCTTCTGTTTTCCTCCGGATGTTCCAGAACTACAGTGAAAAACCATTAGAGCACATTATCTCTAGAGTTTCTAACATCACTCACATTGATTGTATAATAACCAATGATAAAGTTGCTCTAATACAATTTTTGAAAAGAAGAAAAAAGCCAGGAAATGAAAAGTATATACCTTAGAAGGAATCCGGTAATGGGGTTGCCAGAGATAATATCAGAGGGCTCTCCATTCGTGACACGATCGATAAAAGGCTTCACATCCTCGTAGGTCACCACAGGGACGTTCTTCTTGAAAAGCTCTTTACTAGAGCTCCCATGGAGAAAACGTCGAAGATACTCTGTGTTAGCATTAAGTGTGAGTATCTCCTCCAATACGTTGTCTTGTATTTGCTTCACATTGGACGTCAAGTCCTCTAAAATCTCCTCGTCTAATTTCTCAGTGAGATCAGAGCATAAACTCATATTTGGTTGTCTTTTACTTCATCTGAAATCAGGAATTGGACACTTGGCTCTTTTTATATAGCAATAATGGGGTCATGCCATGAATATTCAAATATTGCTAGTTTATGTATATTAAAGACAAACGAGCCTTCTCTATATATGTAATCTTTATAATCTTTAGATTCACGGGTCACTTGAGATATTTTTACAGTAAAAAATTAAAGGCTCCCATGCACCAATGACATACCTTTACGTAAAGCGCACGGTTGAACAAAAGCACGCTTCTCCAACTCACAATATTTCACAATTCACATGTAAGAATCTGAGACCTATATATATCCAATTTTTCATGTTAGAATTCTTGAAAAATGAAGCTAAACATCGTTAATCCGACTTAAATATATAATAATTATGTACTGTCAGAATATCTTTATGATTTACAAAGTAAATCTCCGTTTTCTACTGAATTATACTTTGGGATATTCAAGATTTGATATGGGGGTTCGAATTTTGCAGATTTTATTCAAAAATTTGTAAACGCATATGTAATATAATCATGCTTATTCAAACCAAGTATGGCTTGAAATTAATTTATGCACATATTTTCCATGGCACTATTTGGCAATTCCACAACTGCATGCAGTTGCAAACCGTTGATAAAAATCAACATTGTTAATGTTCATTTCAAGATGGATGAAGATTTGTGGGGTTGATTGGTGGAGACGATAGAGGATTTGATTTTTACCAATATAACACTTTTAACATCTTTTTAAATCTCTTAATTGTTTTCCTAGCTCATCTTGTTCTATTTATTCTCGTCACATTCACTTTTTCAAAGTCAACAATGATAAATTAATTTTTTTAAAACAATTGTGACTTTGTGAGTATGTAGAAAAACCTTAATTTCCAAATCTTTTCTAAGCAAATTGGAAAGCATCAAGGAGTCCAAAAAAACTCCTTAAATTTTTATGGTGGATGCCTTTCCAATAGCTTATGAGTGGCAGAGCAAACTTAGCTTGACAAAGTCTAACGAAAGACACTTTATGTCCTACATATTGTAATCAAGTGGAGGTGGGTGAACTTTGATTTTTCAATGTTATTTATCCGCGTCAGGTTTGGACTATGTTACCACTCATGTAGAGTTTGCTTGATGCTTCATTCACAATCGAAATTGGAAGAGTTGCTCGAGCTACAAGCGCAAATTAATTATATATGGTTTCTTTGCAAAAATTGGTGAGTTGAAGAATTTGTTTTGCACAAAACCCTTTATCAAAACCCATCCATTTTGAAAACATTTTGTGGAAAGTTCTTTTGGTAGGAAACGGCAACAAGAAAAATGTAACTAAAAGAAAAAATACAAGTTCATTATGTAGGCCTGAATTAAACAATGTTTCAGAGTCAACAAACCTAACCAAGATTCATAATAGAGATAAGCGTAATAAAGTTCACTCAATCTAACAAACTCATAGACATGAATGAAAAAAGGGGATTGTTATTACATTTGACCACACAAGAAAACGTTATATACAATATGAAGAAAATAACAAGTAAACCATTACCTTAATTCTGATTCTTCCACTAATGATACCGGTATTGGGAAGTAGTCAAATACGTTGTTCTCCATAAGAGGACTTGATACATTTCAAGAGTCAATTACGCATTTTCCACAAAGAAAAAAAGGAGTATCCGCGTAACCTTATCTTTATTACAAAAGAAAAATCATTGAAATTATCATCGCAACGTGATTACGTGAGTTCATTTCTCTACATATATTCATGAATTCACATTTCAAAAACTCATCCTTTTAAAACTACGTACCGGAAAAAAAAAAACGACCATACTATAAAAAAATGTATAACGTTGTGGTTTGCTTACTGACTTTGAGTTTTCTGTTGCTCACTGGACTATCAAACACAGCAGAGGCTCGAGTACCATACGAAGCCAGTAAGTTTTTATATATGCCCAGTTTAAGTTTGGTTCAGTTTTTGGATTTAAAAATGAATGGGGGTCCATTGTTACTCCATATTTACTTTGATCTCGATTTTGGTTTCAGATTCCATCTTTAGCAAAATATCTCTCAAATAATAGAAAACTCAAAGAAAATAAAGTTTAAACCATTTAATTTCCTTTTTGCAGTTTAATATTACAATTTCTTAGCATATGAAGAAAAGAGAAAAAAACTGAAATCCTTATAATTTTTCTCCCACTAGATATGTTAACTGGTTTTTAATACAATGTTTGTTTGATTTGGATTGATTTAACTAAAATATAGAAAAATGTTTTTTACTCTAACTATTGAAAGTGCTGTTTGTTTCATTAATAGGAGAAGGGGTTTGGGATCAAAAGGTGATCACAGAGATCAAGGCTGAGGTAGGTGGAAGTTGTTCACCGCATGCACATGGAAGAGGGCCACCCAATAGACCAGGCTCATCAAATATACCAGGCTCGCCAAAACGATGTACAAAACCCTAGTGCCCTAGCAACAACTATTTATAATAGACATTTCTTTGGATTCAGTATCGTGCAGCTTAAGCTTGTCCCAAACTGTAATATGTTATCAATAGGTTCTATGGTTTTTTTTTTATGAAATTAGGACTAAACCAACTCAACATAAAGCAAACAAATACAATAAGCAATAAACAATCAAAATATTCCATCTTATTTTTTCCTCTCTGCAAATTTAGCTTTGCTCAATTTTGATTGAGAAGAATGTGAACGTTATGTTGCATTTTGTTCTATTAAAAAGTTATTACTTCACATAAAATTTTAAACAAAAATGTCTTGAATTAATCCGGAGATGGAGGAATTTACAGTTGTAGAAGATAAAGAGATTGGTCGGAAAAAGTATCTCCGGCATGTTTTAAGCCATCATGTGATCTCTCCTCCGATACCGTTAAGTTAAATCTCAACGGTAGTTTTTGTATAAAGCCGAAAAGTAACAATAAACCTCTAACTTGCATATTTGTAATATATATTAACGTTAACCACTTTTCTTCTACATCTTCTTCTTCTACTTTAACCCATTGATCTCTTCCATGTCACCAATGACTTCAGAAACTCCATCACCTGATATATACATAACAAAAATATCAAACTCGTATGATCTAAAATCGTAGCTCAAGTATTTTCAGTTGAATGATTTCTTAATTTACCTCAGACGGGTCACGAAGCGAGTAAAAGGCATTGCTGTCTTTAGGCACAGCAGAGACTAATATACCATAACCGTGGTTTGGTCCATCTCGTAGTACCTGACATTACTTGCACTTTAAGTCAAAACTATTTCTTAATGAAATGTTTTAGCTCAATGTGTTTATAAGAACAAACCTTAAATGCATCTTCGTCTGTTCGATCATCCCCAACATAGATTGGAAGAACATCCTCACAGTTGTTTAGGCCTGAGAAATGTATTAAAGTCAATGGCCAAACCAAACCAAGATTCAGAACAGAAGCAGATAGATGAGAAGGATTTTGTTAACTACCGAGTGATTCAAGTAGAAATGTCACAGCTTTCCCTTTGTCCCAGTCAATCACAGGACGGATCTCTAAAACCTTTTAAGCAAAACATACAAACCAAGAGAACAAAATCAAAACTTTGAACTTCTTTTTGTTGAAATACGTAAGAAAGATTTCAGACGTTTTTACCTTCCGGCCATGTGTTAGCCGTAGTTTTGGATATGTTCTGATGACATCATCTACACACTGTGCAACCAATGTCCAGTTCTGTAACAAAGAAGAGCTTTTTCAAGAAAGTGTATTGGTTTATAAAGGAACCAAAAATGTTACTGAATTGAGAAACCAAACCTTTTCTTCTACATTGCGGTAATGCACAGAGATGCAGAACTTGTTGTCTTCTACTTTTACCCCTTTGATATCTTTTGTACTCTCTATAAGAGAACAAAGCACCTGAGAAGATCATATCAAGAGTTCAACAATCATACATGATGTTGTTATATATAGCAGAAGATGTGTTTCAAAATACCTTATCGATCATCGGGAGAAACTCGCTAGCAGGCTGGAATAGATTTACATCTTTCCCCTGAAATTTGCAAACATCACATTTTAAGAATCTGATGTAGCAAACAGATATTGTAGAAAACAAACAAAAAGCAAGAAAATGAACCTGTTCGTAAACTGATACAGTACGGCTATGTTCATGGTTTAAAGATTCTCCTGCGGGACTCATGATGTCCATTCCATGGCTTCCGGCGTAATAAAGTTCACTCAAATTAACAAACTCATACACCTAGATGAAGCAAAATGTACTATTATTACATTAGATCACACAAGAAAATGTTCTTGATGAAGAAAATAAAACATGTAGAAAGATTACCTTATCCCGGCTTCTTCCACTAATGATCGCGGTAGGGAAATACTTGGCAACATTTTGCACTGCACTACGCATCTAAACATGTAAAAAGGCGTGAACCATATAATTCATTATGAGGATGAATCACAAATTTGATCTGTTTTAGCAATTGAATTTAATAGAGGAAAGTTAAAAACTTACAGCACTTGACATGTATGCACAATCAGGTTCCTCAACAATAGGCGAAAGTGTCCCGTCATAATCAAGAAACAATGCTATTCTTTTGCCTTTTGCAAAACTCATGATTTTCTCAAAAGAGGTAAGAGCTGATGGATACTTGAGCTGCTAAAACAGGATTATAAAACAAAACAAAAAGAAGACTATCAACATCAAAACAACGGCACATATTTTCAGATGAAAAAAAGGACAGTAAGGGACTGACCATCCATTCGCGATAAGTCATATCCGTAGCATCATTGCTTAAGTTATCTTTGTTAAGTATTGTAGGAGGAGGAGAAGAAGATTTCATCGCATCAAGCCAACCATTAGACTTAACATCATCAAGGATCCCAGTTTTCTTTCTTGGAACGGTTAGTAAGAGATTGTTGTTCTGTGAGATAGCCGTGGCTGCTGCTGATGAGTAAGGAAGTCTATTCTGACGAATGGTTAATCTTGAGTTGCTTATTGGTGGAGAATCAGTCATTACAGGAGACGAGTGACCAGATTTCATGTCCATAACAACTATATCAGCAAACTATATCGACGATTCTCAGAGGACTATTGGATAGAAGAAGCTCTGCGGTTTAACTTCTATAAGAATCCAATTCCTCAGAGAAATATAGACCCTGAAATGAAGATGCCAAGAAACAAAACCAGTTAAGAAAAATACTCAAGTGTGATTACTAAGATTGTATCTGTTGAAAAAAGTTTGAAAACATTCTCTTAAGCTATAACAAGAAAACATTGGATACCAAAATCACACATAGACCTCAAGCTATGAGCCAATGAGAAACAAACAAAAGGTTTGTAACATTTCTTTGTCTTTAGTTTGCTGACAGTTGTACCAAAAGGTAATCAAGAAAACACATTATTCATGAAATGACTTTACTTTGTAATAGAAAATTTTCAAGGGTAATGCCAGAGAGATCGCATTATAGCCAATATTGAACCTCTCTATCAAAGGAACAAAAGTTTGGGATTATTTCTCCAAATAGAAATTTCTGACTGATATAGAAAATCTCTGTATTACTTTGGGATTATTTCACAATTTTTACCAACCAAACATCTAAAGCTAAAGAATAGAGCAAAAATCCAAACCCTACATTTCAAGCATAAAAAACAAACACATTTTGGAGAGAAACTACTGTGGTAAAACTACATTTCAGATATATAAATATTGAATACCAAATTGCCACAAATGTATAAGCACAAAGACAGGCACATCAGAAGATTTTGTATGGTATCGAAGAAAACATAAATTTTTACCAAAAGTTTAGTAACACACTTGCAGAGAATAGACAATGAAACATTGTCTTGACCCACCACCACCATTTCAAATGTGTTGTGCTTAAAGCTTGACAAATCATTGTCACTTCACATAAAATCCAACCCATAATAAACAAACTACCAAATTCCTAAACCCAGAAAACAAAATCCGGTTTTTCTTAAACTGGTTTGGTTCAGACATTCAACCATACAACAAACATCCCAAAAAGACTTCAACTTTGAACCAAAACTAAAAAATCCCAGCTCATAACAAAGAACAGAGATTGTAAAAATGGTGACTTTATGCTAAAATGGTATAAAACACTAAACTTTAAGCTAAGAAATGATTACCTGAGAAAAATGCAGATACAACTTTCGAAACTGAAAGCGTTAAACGACGGGAAGAAGACAGATTTTTTTTTTTGTTTTCTCTTCTTCTTCTCTGATTTTTTTGTTTCTCGCGGTTTCTCTGGAACCAAACAAGGGACACAGAAAATAAATGGGAAAGGAGAAGAAAAATAAGAAACGGAGAGATTTGCCTAAAGACGAACTGTGAATAAAAATGTCTTTTTAAGTGCCCAAGAAAATCGCAGAGAAACTATCCCCAAAATAAATAAACTCCAAAAAATTCTGATATCAGAAATTAGAAAATATAAATATAAGATTTTGTGAAGCTAACTAATAAAAAAAAAACAGAAGAAAATAGACAAATAAAAAAAATGAACTTTTTTTTTCTCTCCCGACGGTTGTTGACTCGCCAGAAATTTTTGAGAAAACAGGTGACGTGTACGTGTACTATACGCAGCCAATGAGAATAGCGCGTGAGATATACGATATCCCGTTTAGCGCGTGATGTAACGCCGTGATTTCATATATTTAAATGTGGTGGTTGGTTAACATTAAATTAATTAGTGTGGCTAATGTGTTTCTAATTAATTAAAGGTTCCAAAAAAACCGCCGATCATAATGGGGGCCCAAATGTGGATCTATAAAAAACAACGGCGAAAGACACGTGGCAGATGGTTTCAAAGCGTGGTTTTAGTCGAGTCAGGTCTGACGTGGATAAGTCGAATTAGAGGTTTGGTCCCGCCACCGTGAGATGGCTCCTTTATGGTGCCGTCGCTCTCGGACACAGCTGGTGTAGAGGAGGAGGTCGGTGACGTTTTTTTTTATATATAATAAAATGTCATTTTCTTTAGACTCAGTTCCAAAAGAAAAACCAGAGGGACCTCTCGTGGGACGACATGGGCTCCATGTGGGATCATCGATCAATATGAAATTCTAACCATAGGATTTGGTTACGTGGCATAAAGTTGTTGGCTTGTTGATCAAAGCCTATTTTATGGTTTTACTTTCTTTCTTCGTATGATTTTACTTTAGTTACTTTCTTCTTCTCAACAATTATGAGCGGTCACAATGTTATTTGTTGTTTCGAATTATTATTTTACTGTTTCATCTAACACTATAAGCTTTTGTTTTCCAAGCAGAGATTATGTAAGGTTTTTATTTCATAACTCACTAACAATATTTTTCGAAACTCGATATAAACATGTTTTAGACTATCAGTCCAAATCAAATATCTGAATGATGTGGTCACAAAATCAATAAAGATGTCATTCATTGAGTTCAATAATCAGTTTAACCAGTAAAAACAGTTACTACTTGCTACCGTACCACTTGACCAAATTTGATTATGGTGTTTAAACAGAAGAAGAACACAAGAAAATAAAAATAAAGAGCCGACGTCTCAAAGAAGTTGTTTAAAGAAAGAAAAGTCGGGTCAAACTTAGTTTTGACGAGAGGCAGTGTAATTTAAGCAATACTACAAAGAAGACGGTCAAAGATTCTGACAAGAAGACGACAAAAAATTGGAACCAATTTTAGAAGTGGAAAATGAAAGACTGTTTTGTAAGAAAAAAAATATATATATGGAGATTTGGCTTTTCGAGGAGATGTAAGGTTCGTTCGGTACCAATTGAGGGAAGATTGTAGGTAGGACCATTTCACCAGTTGGATTCTCGACTCATTTTACTTATTTTGAAACTTGTTTATGAAGATATATTATGTTAAATCATATAGTAGTAATTATTGTTTAATAGTAGTAGAGTATAAAAATTGGAAGATCTTTTGGAAATTGAAATTTACCAGTCAGAATCCTCTTGTTTGACGCCGCTGTTTCTGCTCCTCCCTTTGACCATCGTTCATGCCTCAACAACTCCATTTTTTTTAACTTGAATTTCGTTTAGTTTCATGATATTTTTAGACTATAAACTACTAATATCCTAATAGTTTATCAAAGAATACAGTCGTCTTACGTCACATGAATTAAGAACAATATGTTATACGAATTCATTACTATCTATTGAAAGTTACACTCAATTATAGTAGTAGTCTAGTAGCGAATTCATTACATGCATGCACACATTTGCTTTTTTTTTTTTTTGGGCAAAATCACACAT
>Ga0041059_1001171_pt1 | contig 20994 bp, 16 predicted proteins | sample AraColnosormetaG_FD_56232 | JGI IMG/M metagenome (GOLD analysis project Ga0041059, IMG submission 56232) | Arabidopsis roots microbial communities from North Carolina, USA - Col MF nosort | ecosystem: Host-associated > Plants > Roots > Unclassified | place: USA: North Carolina | collected... | reverse complement strand
AAAAAAAAAAAAAAAAAACATTCATCTACTTGATAGTCTTGATTGATCAGTTTCATACAACTACTTTTCCCAAAAAGTATATCATTTAATTTAAGTCATATGACTACTACTAGAACGTTTTGTCGTTAAACGAGGGCTAGTTTCCAAATCCTAAGACCATTCTCTGACAGAAGGAAATTTTGTTCTCAAATCCAATTTTTCCACAAAAATTCATAACCCTAACGTTTCATGATTATTGGACAGCCTATGTCCAAATGAATTCGGACTATTAACAGACGGGCCTAAATGATTTTAGCCCATATTAATTAGTTCAGTTTTAGGCTTAACTGGAAACAGACGATTTATATTAGGACAGGTCTAGCCCAAGGACATTAAGCCCGTTTGACATCTCTAACTGAAGGTTAGGTGCCACAAGCCCAACAAATTTCAAAAATGAAACAAATCCTTGAGCGAAAATGAATCAGCTGTCAAGGTTTCTAGTTAGAAATAAACAGATTCAGTGACGAACATTTACAAATTACAACATAATAAAAACAGGGTTATTGATTTTAGTTTGTGTGCTTCAGTAATCAGACAGAATTGACGAACTTCTACGAAACCAGGTTATGCAATTCAATGGGTAGCCATATAAGTTCTAAGTGACGAAAATTGCGTTGATATCATCACCCTGATGAAGAATAAGAAACTTCAAATTGTTTAAGATGGTGAGGGCATAAAAGGATCATTAATATCGTATTAATCTATATCTTCACCAAGCTACTAATATCGATACGGACTTAATGTCACGCCTCCTACGAATTCCAACCATTAATCATAAATTTCAATAAGATTATGTAGCAGCAAAGAGGAAAAGATAGGTTATATAAAAGATTGAATAACCAATCAAAAAATCCTCACGCAGCCATTACATGATTTGGGCAACTGGGAAAAAGAGAGAGATCGATGTTCGATTCACTCGGCAAAAAGTTGCCTTCTTTTTTAAAACAAGAAGCTATCAAAATTTGATTTTTTTTATAAAAAAAATAATAATAATTTCCCATCAGAGTAACTATGACAATATAGCATCATATGGAACTGATAAACAGATCCATAGCTTTCGATAAATATCCTCATTAGGAACAAATTGCACAAAACTTTTTAACCGAGCAAACAAAAAAATATTTTCAAAGAATTAACTAGAGGAAGATAGATGACAACAGCCAAAAGAAGCGTCTATATAAAGGAGAGGTTGCGATGATGATGATGGTAAAGATGGCGGCGGCTAACTAGGGTTTTGATGAAAGCCCTAAAGTTGCGTTGGCGTTAATAGTATATATAAGGGAATTGGCGAAGGCGGTTGAAAACTGTGGGCCTATATGTTCCAAATGTGGCCCATAACAAAATGACCCCAGCCCAAACTAATATGGATGTGACAGTTTTAAGAGTGACAAACTGAATTTGCCTGACACTGTTGCCAATTTTGGGCCTTATAGTATATAAATGATAAATCAGTGGTATTCACTTTTTACGTTTTTAAGCGTAATTTTGCTATGCTTTGTAGTAAAACTTATTTAGTCAGAGTCTTACAGACAACAACAAAATGGAACTCCCAAAATTTGATTATAGAGTAACATCGTTATAAAATGTGCGATTAGGTTTATTTTTCTTGATCAAATCAAAATCCTAACAAGAATTTTCAGAAATACACCAACTAGAAACACTGAATTTCAAAAAGTGTCTCTGCCTATAAAGGAGCATTCCGAAGATATCTCATCTCATAAAGACCAGTGACTTGATCAGCAACAGCCCACATAATGGCTTGTCCTGGAGGAATCCTCATTAGCCTCGGCAATAACCCTCTCCATAAGGCCACTAATCCTTCCTCTGCATAAATCGTTCTAATGGCATGAACCATCCCTTTATATCTAATCCCACCTTCACTGTCTCTGCTCTGAGCCATCAACCTCGTTTTCACCACATCAAACGGTCCTGTGCAGAACGGACCTGCGGTTCCAGCTAAAAACCCTGAGATCATTGACTGCCATGGCTGCAAGATTTTACCGTCACCTTCGTGTTTGTTCCACAAGAGTATGTCAAACGCGTTTTTCGCTGTGAACATTACAGCTTGGTTGGTTCCGTTTCGCATAACCGTCGGTGCTGCACCTGACCATAAACCAAGTATGCTTTCTTCTCTCACGATGGTTCTAGCACAATGTATTGGTCCTTTGTACTTGAAAAGCTCAGGACTCAATCCTTTCTGCTGCTGAAGTCTAATTTTCACCACCTGGAGATAAAACAGAGAACTCAACAGTGTTTTACTTGAGTAAATGTAAGCAAAATCTGTGTCAGACTCAAAATGCTTATGATTATGATGAACACGATTCTCCGAATCAAGAGTTGCCATGAACAATAGGGACCAAAGAGATTCGTTGGCCAAAAGCATCAAAACAGATCTCAACAAATCATTTTTTATCTCTTTGACTAAAATATACTAAATAATTGATGAACAGAGATGATTTTCTGGTGCAAGAATAATCTAACAATTTCAATTACACCAAATCTTTGACTCAACTAACACTCTGATGATTAAACTATAGTTTTAAATCGATTCATAATCTAATAAAATATTAGAGAAGCCATGTGATTTCATTGTCTCGAAAAGGCAACAAGACTTACCTCAAAGGGTGTAACAATGGCGAGAGCTTCAAGAACACCGGCACCGAATCCGGAAAGAAAACGGCCACGATTGCTGACCTTTCCGGTCTCGGAATCCTTAAAGGCGGTTTGAAACATGGCGTTGGATCCCATCCGAAGCGTGTACTTAAGCGTGAGATGAGTAGCGAACGGTGTTAAGCCTTTCCAGAGAGCACGAACTCCTTCGGTGCGAACCACCTTCGAACCACAGTGAGCGATTCCTTTGTAAGCGCCGACGCGATCTAGCTGGAGACGCGTTTTGATTACGTCGATTGGTTGGAGACAACAAGCCTCGACCACTCCGCCTAGTGAGCCTGAGACTGCTTTCATGTACGGCGGAATCTGCTTCTTCGATTCCGTTCTCGTCGCCATATCTGATTCCTCGGCCGGTGAGCGAATCAGAAATCGAGAAGGAAGCAGAGAGAAAGAGAGAGAGAGATATTCGTCCTTCTTCTCGTTACAGACTCTCTGCTATTTATTCTTTTGTTATTTTCCAAAAATGTTTGCTTTAGAAAGAAAGAAAAAGATAACAAAAAGAAATTGAGATTGTTTGTTGTATCCTTAAAGTGTGAGAAAGAAAGTGACCTTTTTTTTTTTCTTTTAGAGATGTCATTGGCACAATATTCTCATAATAGTGGGTTTTATTTAAAATAAATATGCATATTCAATCAAAAAATGAAAATACTTTTACATCTTCAAACCACGATAGTAGTGATCAAACACCTTTCAAGTTTCAACAACCAAGGTAAGTTTGGCGTAAATCGATTTCATCACCATAAAAATGGTAGATGTGATTTGGGCCTCTTATTAAAAGGGACCATCTTTGATTTGATGTCTTATTCAACGGTCGTAAATGCCTAACCAAATGACTATGCTTGGTCATTGTTTTTAGTTTCGCAAGGCCAATAGCCATTGATTATTACCCTTTTCATTGCCTTTTTCGCTTTGTCCTCTTCTTTGGTTTAGAATGTTGTTGTTACGCGTTTCTTTTTTCTTTTTCTAGGGACAATTTTGACGACACTCGGGTTCCAGATTTTATTATTCAATTTTTGTTTTTCTAGAGCTGATATGAATATATGCTTATGTTCAAATGAGACACTATTGTGTTAGCTCTGGGAGACAGTAGTATATAACAATGGAAGCATGAGTGGAGAGTTTAGGAAAGAGTGATTAAGCTTTGGGAAAAAGAAATGCATTGTCCTAAATAAATAAGAGCTGTGAAAAACATATTTGACTTTAATCGAATCCTATTATATCCTATATTAGTATATTGGGCCGATTGGACAGTAGATGATTGGACTATTGGGCCGATACAGAAACGATTATAGACATTAATTCTATACACAAGAGACATCCACAGCACCACAAGTCTGTTTCAAAACGGGCCCGTAATTTACATATTTAAAATCAAAGCCACAGCCCAAAACGAAAAGAATCAATAAATGTGCTCTACAAATAAGTAGGAAGCAAAAGACGATAGAAATTCCTTCATACAGTGGTTAGTCACTCCGGAAGAGTTGGGTTTAAGAGAAGAGAAACAGCACCAAAAGATCACTGGTTGTTTAATCCACAAGCTTATTACTTTTTAACATTCTTTATACAAAGATAAACAGACCTCCCTACTTGAGCTGACCCATGTGATTTACTGAGGTTTTAAGATTCCACACTAGAATGATCAGGGTTTCTTCGTGGACTGCAAAAAAAAAGCAAAGTTGTTTAGTCTTAAATGTCAATATATGTTTTGTAGAATCAATGAAAGATTGTATGCATAAAAACTCACGTCAATGTTCTTGGCAAATTCTTCCATTTGCTGAGCGACTTTCTCCCTGTTCTCTGCAGCTGGAAAACAAACATCCACTTTTTAATAAGATTGTGGGTTACAACAAGCAGACCAATCATTATTGAGCTAAAGTATGAAGATGCTAACCCATTTTAGAGAGGTTTTCTATTCTCTTTGAAGTCCTCACAGCAAATCTCTGGAAAGCATGGCTGCCATAACAGAATATAAACAATTAGACATCCATTAGCGAATGTCCAGGGAGTCACTAAGACTACTAAAGAATCTTATCAATCAGACAAATAAAAAGGAATCAAACAAAAACAAAACAATAAACAGCCTCAGTCTCTTAGCTTCACGTTTAACGTCATGTCTTTAATCAGGACAAGCCTACGAAAATCATCACCGGCAGTAATCCACACCCCAAAAAACAACATAATGAAAAACCGACAATCCTAAACAAAGTAAAACCTGAGTTATCTAAAAACAAATTTGAATAAAACTCAGGACAAAATGTTCACTTAAAAATCAGCGAATAGCTTTGCGCAAAGCCAAAAAGAAATGTACAAATTGCAAACACCAAAAAATGTAGAACCTAAACTATAACAATTCCAAAACTAAAGCCAAACTTTTTTTTTATCACAAAGAAAAAAAAAAAGTGTCTCAAACTTCCTACGCTGCAGCGTATGGTAAATTACGTAGCAAACCAGCTGAAGTTGAGATTAATCTTGCTTCAATATTGAACGAGCCGATAAGGAACATATTTCCAATCCAATCAGCCAGAGAAAGAAGCTTACTTTTTGATATCTACCCAATTCATCATTAAAAAGTACAAACCCTAAATCGTTATAAGGAATGAAAGTACCTGTTTGCCAAACCATTAACTATGAACTCGTTCGCAACGTATGAGATCACTCTCGCAATAAAGTTTCCTCCTCCCGCCATTCTCGCTCTTTCCTATCAAAAACGAAACCCTAATGTCAATAATTATCCACCAAATCGCAACAATTTCTAGAGAAAACTAAATCCAACAGGAAAATAAGAGACAGAAACTCGAAAAATCACAGCTTTACAAACAAAATCAAACAACAATTGATAAAACCTCAGATGAATCAAGAGATCGTATAAGCAAGAGAATCGGCCTTACCTGATGCAAACGAAGAGGAAGGTTCGAGACCCAACAAGATCTGCGTCAAGTCCCTATTTTACATTATACCAGATTTGTCCATTATATAGACCTCGCATCTTCCTCGTGACGGCGAATGAGTTTTTGCGTAATTTGTCTTAGGTCTCTCATCGGACGGTCACGATGTTCTGTAACAAAATCGAACGGTTCATATTACCCACTAGTCAACATTAACCTAAAAACTCTTAGTTCTGGAATTCCTATTTTACCCTTGTTTCTCCCTCTATTTACAAATAGGCCAGAGACGGGCCAGGCCCATCTAGGCCTTGTAATATTATTACTTTTGTTTTAGTCACTTCAAGGTCATATAATAAACGGGCCGAGTCTGTTTGATCTTATGAAAATTGACGACAATCACAATACACTGAAACAAACAAATCTCCGACAACACAAGAGGAGAAAAACAGAGGATTTGGGTTTTTCCCGTTTAACCCTCAGCTTCCTCCTAGCTTGATTTACAAATGAGCCAATAGGATCCGATTCCATGTATCGGGTAGTCCAGGTAAACACCAATGTATACAATCAGCGTGATGCATTGGATCAGCCCTCTGCTCAGCGGTTAGGATCTTGCCACCTGTCTCGGTGTAAACTGATGTGTGAGCGTCGATGCGATACTCAGAGAGCTGCGTGATGTTGATGACTGTCACATGCGTAGTCATGTGCTTTATCACGCTTGACACTACTTTCATCATCTGCTTGTTAGAGCCTGTTCCCCAAAACTTCTTATCTTTTATCGGTTTCGTCTCGTTGAAACACTTCGTGCCGTTTGGCTTTCCCCAATCCGCACTTCTGAACGTTTTACATAACACTTTACGTTAATCACAAACCAAACACATCAAAACATATAATAAAACTAAATGTTTACCTAGTATGAGTAGGAGACATGGTGGTGAAGAAGACTCTGGTCTTATTAGGGTCAACGGTGGAGTCTACCCAATTAGCCCATGTCTTGAGTCCTAGCCTGTAAGCCACTTGTGTGTCTAGTGCCTCTGCACCACTCTCTCCATTTCCGAAAGAACCCCACAGAGCTTTCATGCGGAGACCACTCATCCACCAAACATAAGTGTTGAAAACCAAAATATCAGCTCCTTCCCAAAACTTAGCTCGATCTTTCACTGAGTCCACTTTCACTATCCGTTTCTTTGGATCCGAAATCACAGGTATATCTGTGTTTGATTCGACGATATACGGTGCCCAATAGAACTCTATAGTCGCATTGTATTCCTATGAATCAAGAAAAACAGAGAAACATAAAATAAAAATCTAAGCTTTGCTTGTAATACAAGGTACTGTGATATCTGACCTAACAAGGTTTGCGTTGTAACGCAAGCTACCATCACTTAACGTACCTTTGCTTTAAATACAAAGTATTTTTGGCTACGCTTCATTGATTTTTCTCCTTCGGGTATTATTGATTCCACCAAACACACGAACGATTCCCATTGGCTTCGTTGCAACGAATCTCCCACAAAAAGTAGTCTTTTTCCTCTGAGTTTGTTCATTGCTAACTTCGGACTAAATCTGTTTGGAATTGAAATGAAGCTCATAAAGGTTCTGTCTCAAACCTTGAACCAAACTAGTGTTAGTTTGTGTTACTAAGTTGTATTTTACCGTGGAATTGTACAGTCATCAGGCTGCCATTCCCACCGAAGATAATCAGTTTCTGGCTGTCCGTTTTTCATACAAGAGAATTGACGATCGATGTATGGACATGATCTATCGGTGTAGAGTGGTTCAATTGAGCTATTGTAAACCCATTTCCCTGCTGCAACGTTACACTCTTCGGGATCGAATTCGAACCTGTCGTCAAGCACTTCCAATATCTCTGATCTTTCCTTTCGAATTTTCTCCTCTGGCAACAAGGAAAAGCAGGGGAATTTCATGAGACTACTTGCACAACAAGAAAGGAACACTGAAATTGGACAAAACAGAGTTTTCAGATTCGAGTATCGCGTATGTGCTTACTAGGTTTCGAGCTAACATCTTTCCTCGGACAAGACTTTAGCTTGAAGAAAGATGAAGACGAAGAGGAAGAAGAAGACAACAAGCTGATTCTTTCAGTGTATAAGAGAATGAAGAACATGAAACCACAAAGAACGAGAACGATGATGGAGAGAGGAATCTTGGTTCCTCCTACTCCTCTATTAGGAATCAAGAAGCTCATAGTGGCAAATCTGGTAATTTATGTAAAGAACGTGTCGAAATTAGGAATTATAGGGAAAGATGTCAAGTGAGTGTTATGGTTTTTATTTGGGAAATTAGGAATTGAGTAGGAGTGAAGCTAAAGGCATGTTTGGATGTGTTGCTTCCATCTTTTTGCCCAATTTAATAAAGATGTGGTTAGGGAGGTTATGACTTATGATTGGGTTTTGTCTATTGATTAGAACCTCTAAACGTGAAATGCACATTGTTATTCATTAGGTCATTGTTTTTAGAAGGCTTCCTTGTAGTTGTATTATTTCAATCAATAATTTAGAATTTCATGTTGAATATTGGACCAAAAATAACTGGTGTTGTTGATCACACCATATATACAATCTACTTACTTAGTATATTTATTTATTCAACTAATGAGTTGTTTACACACATGAATCTCTTCAACTGAAAAGATCTTATTTATTCAACTAAATGTATAACATATCAAATTTAAGTATTTAACTGTTGAATAAATTTACTTGATTAAATTCTAGTTATTATATTCGTATATACCTAGAAGACTAGACCATATATAGAGCAACTTACAAAGTTGCAATGACATGGAAGTTCAAAAGAAACTGTTAATTTGATGAGGAGGGTTAATCAACTGATTCAAATCGCTAATCAATCATCATTCCTCAAAAGTCGTTTAGTGTGAGGAACATATGGTTAAGGAATCGTTGTTATCTTCGCCATCGACATCAGATTAAACAACAGAAAACAAAAATATCGAATTTATCAATGGGCACATGAAAACGAAATAAACAGGCACCAACTAAATACAATAGTTGGTGTTGCTTGTAAAATCAACAATAGTTCATGTTAGTTATTTTTAGTAGATAAATTGGTAAAGCAATTATTAAAGGCAAACACAAATCATTAAGTGATTAATAATGCAACTAATTAATAATGCATATATAGTGGGGAGTGTTGCAACATACTTTCCGTCATTAAATCAGATATTATGTTTTAGTATGAAGAAAAAGGGGTTAACTGAGGAAAAAAATGGAGATGCGGGGTATCGATCCCCGTACCTCTCGCATGCTAAGCGAGCGCTCTACCATCTGAGCTACATCCCCATCGTTGTTCAACCGTTCAAATACTTAAAATATCGGCTTACAATCAAAAGTTATTCCTGTTTGTGTCTGGGCTAGTAATGGGCTTTCGAATACGTTTCGAGATTGATGTATTAGCATCTCCGTACAAACCAATAAGTTAATGCCAACAACATAGAAACTTGCCTATATTCTTGAGGTTTTGGACAAAACAATTCGATCTATATTATTACGTAAATTATAATGAGTTTTGGTTTTAAAAACAAATTTTAAAGGGTTTATATTTCTTATTTTTATATACAAAAAATAGAAGTGAAATAATTTGGAGAGATATGCTTAGATAGAAGAAAGAAACAGAAATGCATAATAATTGGTCGAGAGTTGATAGGGAATAAGGCAAGTCTCTTTGTGGCAATATTATTCACGCGCGTCAGACATTATTTAGATTTGTCTCTCTGCTTTCGTTGCCTCTTTTTCCGGTGTGAACTAAGCGACCCAAGTACTTTCTCCTTCACCTTTGAAAATGACGCCACGCATATCAGATTTTCTCGTGTTTCTTATTTTGAAAAAAAGTTGAAAAAGTTGAAAAAGGAAAAGTAAAAAAGAATCTGTAAATATTTTATACTACCATTCTCTTCTTTTTCTTTGTACACTTCGAATTTTGAATTTGGAATCTTTGATCTTGACGATCATGCCTTGCAAATATTTAGCTAGTGAAGCCATCAACTTTTTATAGAAAGATATTATTTAACATAACAATAGCATCATATCTTAATGAACTAAAAGAAGTACTAGCTACATTGTGTTACCCGTTGCGCATGTATTGTATCAACGAATGAAATTATAAAAACTAACGCTAACTAAATGGCCAAATATAATCAAACAGAAAAAACAAGAAGTTCTATATTATGAAACAGACTAATCGTGAGTAAATGTAATGATCAGATTAATCATACATTATTAATCTCTTAAACTCGACGACAAGAAAATCAATGAATACCTTTAAGTTAGTTGCTCTAAAGACTCTCTATATATGTTTATAATAGTAAAGCGAAGTAGATAGGTTTCGAAGAGGCCTTTTGCAACTTTATAATATTCATCTTGTAAAGATTCTAATCACTATTCAAAAGATTGATCCCGCCAACTTATTTAGTATCTGATAAAGATTTAGTCCTCTATATCTTAAAATGAATTGTTTTACCGTGCAGTGCACATTGAGAAATAAGCTAGAAGTTTCTTTTGTTGAACTGTCATTCTGGCTAAAATTATAGTTCTTTCAAAAAATTATAGTAACGGAAAATTTTCACATTTCAAGTTTGTTTAACATTACTAATCTGACTTTAGCTAAATTCTCATTTTATTTTAGAATTGCATGTGACATATTGGTTTGCTAACTATATACATCTACTTCAAAATTCAAGTTTCAACCTGAAGTTATATTCAGTATGTTTGAAAAGTAAATCACATATAGTAACATTTTGTTCAAAGCTTTAAAGCAATCAGAACAAAGTTTGACCATTTTAAATATAAAACTTACGTGAAGGAAAAAAAGTTGTTACATGACCTTTATTTTGAAATAATTGATGAGCATATCAATAGTATCAAAGTTTCTTTCAAAAGTATCAAAGTTTCTTTTCGTCCGTTGAGTTTCAAAAAACAGAATCATCAGAGCATATCACTTTGGATATAGCTTTTAAATTGATCCTGGGTACTTTTTCCTTTCTATGTTACCAATAATTAATCTATTATATATTATGTCATAAGATACATACCGATAAGAAATAAGTGAAATATAATGGTTACATCATTAACTGAAAACATATTTTATTCACTGCAAACAAATAAAATAACATAACATAGTAATTTTGGTAAGATCTTAAAATATCTGAAGTGACTTAATATGATTAATTAGATTGAGTTACCAATTAATATAAACTGAATAATAAACGTTTATTAAACTACAATTTCACTTAACATATCAAAATTTCACGATACTTTTGTTTACCCATATAGTTTTGCTTTAATTTAATTAGTTGGTGGGTCCTCGCAAATAATGAGAAATTGTGTGTTCTTCTTGTCCTTATAAATACCAAGAACTTGTTTGCACATTTTCACACACACTCCAACTTAAAGCACTATCATTATCACCATCATCATTATCAGCCATCACCATGACCCAACGAGCCAACCCTAAGACCGGCTGCCTCACGGCGGTAGTCCGCCGTCTTCTATGCTCTGGTAGCCAACAGACTCACCCTTCCGACAACATCCTCGACTCTGACGAAACACTCCAACTACTAATCTCTTACGAAGAAAACGAAGAGCCAAAGAAAGAGATCAAAACCGAAACCGAAACCCAAAACGATGACGTCTCTCTTCACCCTCCACCACCTCCTCCTCCTCCCAACGTTGTAGCCAAACTCATGGGGCTAGATCATCCCGCACCCGGATCAAAACGGTTCCGGTACTTTGATGATTCCGGTTCGGCTGTCACAAGGAGCAAATCGGTTAACTTCATGGACTACATCCTAAAAGGTCACGAGGAAGAAGAAGAAAACGAAGACGAGAAAGACGGTCAACGTCAGTGCCGGAGAGTCAAAGCTTCCGTTTCTTTCCGTGAGATAGTCCCAACCTCGGCGAGATGGAGCTCTAATAACCAACAAAAGAAACATGATTTCCTGCTGTTGTATCTTGACAAGCTTGACGAGAAGAGAGAACTTGTCGGATCATCGTCTTTTTCGAGGTCTAAAAGGTTCGAGAAGGTTGTGGAAGATTCCAAGAAGCCGCCATTGCCACCTTCGGCGCCGAAGAAGAAGGAGAACGAGAAAGTTGCTAAGAAGTTTAAAGATGAGCCGAGGAAAGTTGCGAAGAAGAAGAAGAGTGAGAATCGAAATGACGTTAACGGAGCCAAGAAAGTTCGTTGGTTTCTTTCTCCATCTAAGAGTAAGTCGTCGTCGGAGAAGACTGCGCTTCTAGGAGAATCAAAGAATATTCGGGCTGATGAGTTTATCGGAAAAGAGAGTGAGTCGCCGGAGAATAAGTCTAACGCGAGTCCGGTTTCGGTTCTTGATCGAGATCTTTATGATTATCTAATCCTTGACGATGATTACTACTTCTCAGGTGAGTCTACGAAATAATATTCAAACATTTTTATCTCTCGAACAAATATTTGAACTTAATTAATTGCTTTTTGAACCTTCTTTGAAATTTTGCGAAAAGAATCATCTCATGTGAGTAGTTTCCTACTTTAACTGCAAATGAGGTAAAAATTTGGTCATTTGGTCAACATTTTAACCGATTCAGTACACTTTATTTGAAATACTAAATAATAAGATTATTCAAAATTTGACCAATATAAGAATTTTCCTTAAACGTTGGATTTATTTGAAAAATGATTAAATTTAACCAATATAAGAACATTTTCGCTTTTAACATTTTTCTTGATTTTACTGTAAAAAAAGCTGCGAAAATGAGACTTTCTCAACATTTTCGAGAAATTTTATTTTTATTTGCCCAATCATATTTTAAACGTCACTTTAATTTGAAAAATAAAACAGGAGGAGATTCAGAAAGTGCATCGGAGTTGTCAACAAAGCAAGTAGAGACAGCAACAAAATCTTCATGTTCTTCATCACCAGCAAAAACAAAAACAAGTACCAAGAAAGAAAACAACAATAGCACCAACAATGATTCAGAAGAGACAGAGTTTATCACAAAACTAATGAATATGCTCTCAGATCTGTCTGAAGAAGACATGAAGTCTTCCACTTGGGTTTCTACTTCGTCAACTAAACCCGTTGACTTTACTCAGGTCGAAGATTTTTGTGTCGAATTTGGTCAAGAGATTCTTGACCTTGTTATGGACCAGCTAGTTGATGAACTCTGTATCTAGTTTAAATTCCCAATTATCAGAAATATGTCGTTTTAAAATCTTGTAATCCAAATGTTAACCAGAGACTCACAACAATCGAAATTTTCATCACTCCATATTTTCTAAAAGTGTTATGCGGCCAATATAAGTTATTGACCAGAAAAATTATGGTTAACATTTATGATTAGTACTAAAGACTATAATGTACTCGTCTTAAATAGTCCTATAGACAAATATACCTATCCAAAACACAAGTATGTATATGGCGAATATCACCAAATAAGCACAAGGATAATCTTAGTGACTCGAATACTCGATCATAAGAATGAAATTAAATTCAAATTCGATATGACGAATTATCAAATGCATTATAAATACATGTAGTGGGTCCAAAAACGGTCAAATCGGTTTTCTTCTGAATTTTGGAGAGCTCCGTAACTTCGAAATACGTACTGTCTCCTTTATGTCTATTTCACATGCAAATCATGGTCTCCTTCTAACGTTACTTCTTTGACGTTTTTTTGTACTTTTCTGTGTTTTTTTTGGGGGGTTCACATGTAAAATTCAAGAACATTTTCCCACTCTAAATTATTTAAGTTTCGAATTATAATTATTTCATTTAGTCATAAACTATTTTTTTGCCAACGAAAAAGTGGTAAATATTGAAGGTCCTTGTATTCGAACTGGTGACCTCACAGAGTTGGTCACACGGCTCTATACAATTGAGCTGACGCGGCGTATTAGTAATACGTGTTTTTTAAAATGAACGGATATATTAGTGTGAACGCGTTATAACACGGTTTCATGTTTTCGGTATTTTTATCTGTTGGTAGCTGTCTTGCAAGAGAAGAAAAGAATAAAAATAACAAATTCTTTCTTTACAATTTACTTATGAACAAAATAAGTTTTATATATCACACAAATAACGCGGTGAAGTAATGTGGGACAAATGTGAATTGAAAGTTTTGGAATAAAGACTTTTGTTTAATTCTTGTTTATCGCCTGATTAATCGTTATGAAATATTCTTATTAACAGAATAAAGTAGCTAAAAGTATTCAACCAATTTGGTTTTGGACACCTATAACTATGAACAATATAATTCAAACTAGCATATCTAATTAATATCTATACAATTGTTTTATGCATGTACGTAAACTATTAAATGATTTATTAATTCTTATTCTTATCGTTTAGTTAATTCACATGTTACCTTATATTATATTTAGTAATTGCCTGCTCGTTTTACTCCCTCTCTATTTATTTTTCTTCCTCTAATATTGAAGGTTTATTTTTCTCCACCAGGATTTTTTTTGTTTTTAGAAGGATAAATTCATTTTCATACCACGATAACATATATCAAAATTTGAACATTTATCTTTCTTTTTGGAAATTTCAATAGTTCATATAAATATTATAAAACAAACATTAATTTAGATATATTATCTAAATTGATTTGCCTAACAAATTAACTAGCTAATTAACTTATGCTTAACACAAATAATGAGAACTTAGAAACCTTGATTATGATGATCATCATTATGATCTCTATTAAGCCTATTAAGCAAAGCATCGATGAGAGAATCTCTCTTCTGAGCCCTAGCTTCTTCTCTCAACCGTCTCTCTTCCTCTCTCTCCATCCACCTCCTTTCTGTGGCGGCTCTTTCCTCCTCTAGCTCCGCCATTCTCCTCCGCCACTCTTTCTCTCTCTTCTCCCTCTCTATCTCCTTCATCTCCCATGCATCTCTCCATTCCTTTTCCATCTTCACCGTTTGCCTCATAAACTCCTCCAATATATCTTTTAGTGTATTACCCGCAGTTTCAGCTTTCGTACCACTCGCAACGCCTTTTCCTTTTTTTGCACGTTTTCTTGGATTGGTCGAAGTACTAGTAGTAATCACTTCTGTCTCTCTTTTCTGTGTCTCTACTAAAGACAATAATTCCTCGTTGATATCTTGATTTGGTTCGTCAACTTCTTCTTCTTCATCATCAGATGAAAATTGATGATGTTTTCTCTTCGAGGAAGTGCTTGGTTCTGTGGCTTCTGACCACAGCATTCTTTGCATTCTTGCTTCAAAAATCGACTGAATCTCATTGTAGAATGGGAACTGCTGCCTAATAGCATCTGGCTCAGTGGTCTCACACGCCTGTCCCATGAATATTCATTATGTTATATAAACAATTATATGTAAACACGTAATAGTACCGACGCAAAATATTTTAGCTAACCAAGTATCTTAACTCGAAATCATATATCATAGGAAAACAAAAACACATGTTCATCATCTATATCACGTTTCTTTTACCTTAAATAAATGTGTGTATAGACTTTTTCAACTATCTTCATGTGTTCATCAGTAACGGTTCTTATTAAATCTTATGCACCCGTTATATAACGGTAATTATATTTTTATGGCATATTGTGTTACTTACTTACCATGTGATCAACGAACAAAAAGAGAGATATTATGGTATAACGGATCAAAATGTGAACATAGACAATATCATGATGAAAGCTCACCAATAAACGCGTAAAATTCTATTCTATAGCTCGTTACCATTAATGACAGGACAATATCTAAAAAACCTAGGCGATTAGGTTAAGCTCATTAATTGATGTATATATAATGTAGTTCACCTATACATACACCATAAACTAGGTTTCCATTTCAATATGCATAATATCAGTCTAACCACACAAACTAGTGATGAAATACATGATACACATAATTATAGTTTGTATATACTTGTAATCATGATCATACTAAACATTTATAGGTGTATATATCGGGACTATATATAGAGAGAATCATCAATAGGATTCTAAAGAGTTGAAGGGTAACCTTGTATCTAGTGACGAGGTTCTTCCACTTGCTCTTACATTGTTCTGCGCTTCGGACAAAACCCTTGTCGGCCATCTTAGCAGCCACGACTTCCCAAAGAAGCTTATTACGTTTGGTCTCCATGAAAGTTTGATCAAGTTCTTCTCTTATAGCCAAAAGCTCCTTTGTCTCCTCTATGCTCCACTGTGGGATTCTCTCCCCACCTCCTCCTCCTCCGCCGGGATCCATCGTCGCCGTGGTGCTCAGCGGCGGCGGAGGAAGCTGTTGCTGTTGGATCAAGTGATGATGAAGCTGATGGTGGTGGTGGTGATGTTGGAAAGGGTTACGTCGGTCCATTATTTGGAATCGAATTGTCTTTGTGACGTGAAGAGAAGAAATAAGAGGGAGATAATTTTATTTTTTTGTTGGGTTACTTATAAATGAAGAGAGGTTTCATTGAAAAAAAGAAGAGAAGACAGAGAGGAAGGAGAGAAAAGAGAAGAATCTAATTAATTTATAAGGATGTGTGAAAAGAAGGTGTGAAATCGTAGAGGGACGATAGAAGTGTAGTTTTTTGTTCTTTTCTCTAATTAAAATTATTAAGATGAGATTTTTTAATAATTATTGAATATACTAGAACTTATAGAATTATTTAGTTGAATAAAATACGAACACGAATGACTCTTTTGGTGAAAAGGACACAATTCGTGATTACATTAAAAATAATAAAGCTTAGATATCCCTTTTTCGGATGATAAACTCTAGATTTAAAGCAGCTAACTAAATAATTCATACTTTTTTTTTCTTCGTATTCTAGAGTTTAAAAATAGCAATCTCAAACAATTACAGGGGTAACTTGCATCAGTTAAGAATATCTTAAGTAAAAACAATCGCCTTAATCTTAGAGTAAAATCAAACAATATGTTTTTTTTTGACAGATTGATTATTTGTGTGCATCATTCTAAACACGCTTTCAAATTTGTAAAGTTGTAGAACTATATTTTTACTGTATGGTTATTGTTTTTCCTTGATGATGATTTTGTGACCAAGCTCAAGTACTCAACTGTCTCGTATTTTTTGCATTTGGTAGTTATTCGTTAATAATTTGTCCCAATACATATAAATGTTGCGTTAATATTTCGTCACGCTTACGAGTTACGAGTCACAATCCGATTTTTATTCTTCAATCCGATTTAGCCTTTATGGTCAATTGACCCACTAGATTTTCCTCATCCCATAATTCTTGTATTTTTCTTTTGAAAAATTCATCGTAACAAAAGTAACCTAATGGTTGACAGACAAAATATATTAAATAAGCTATTGGATCAATATGCTTTTAGAAGTTTAGATTAGCCCCGTGTCATGGAGGAAGAGATCAGATATAAACAAAGAATTAGAGAATTGTTGTTAGCAAGTTTTACATAATAGATACCTAACGTTCCTATCAAAATAAAAAAGAAGAAGAATTAAGTTACAGAAAACAAGACTACCGTTATGATTAGCTAAGAAATTAATTTGATTGGAATTGTAAATTCCCCCAAGAAAAAAAGAAGACTATTCATTTATGGATTGTATGATATTTAGTATATGAATAAATGGAAATCGTTATATTCGCAGTCGGCACAAAACAAATAATGCGTACGAACAGAGAAAATGTACTCTTGTTCTGAAATGGTTTGGATCCAGTGCAATATACAACTGTCAGATTCCCAAACACACATATGGTAGTACATATTTAGAAGCCGCGTCATTGCAATGATATAACAAGTAAAACGTACGGTGAATGAAACTTGTAGGAGTAAATATTTTTTATTTGTATCTAAAGAAAGATTCGTCGGGGTTGTATTTTTGGCTCTGATATGTGTAAGAAATACTAGTACTACTCAGTAGTAAAAAAAAAAACAAAAAAAAGTCAGCGAAGTGGTCCAAATAGCGATGAAGCGTGTTGAAAGTAAATCAAAATCTTACATGACATGCACTAGACTTCGCTCCCACCTGTCATCCCACGTGGATTCACACCTTATTTATTTATACTAAATTAATAATAATGTCGACTACTCTAGTGAATGATCTTTAATTTTTCTAATTCTTATGTTCAAAATTTGTGGTCTTTAATTATTTAAAAGAGAAATTGTGAATGAAGGAATTTTCTGTGAACAAAAGAAAGAATAATCAGTATTTTTTAATTTTATTTAAATGGAATCAAATAATCAGCAACGCGGAGTGTTGTTATATTCCACGTGTAAACGCCCACCATGTTTGTCCACGTGGCCATCTCTCTCTCTGTCTTTCACTTTTTATTTTAACAAAGATTTTTGTTGGCTGATGTTTATCCGCTCAATACAAGTAGGCCACCTCATCATCCTTTTTATTTCCCATCCAAATTTTTGCTTAAAAGAATTGAAGTCTTAAAGCAAAGAACAAAAAAAAAACGTCAGCCAAAAGCATATATACAAAAATCAGCCTATTCGTGTTATTTAGAACTTTTGAGGTGAATGTTGTTTAGGGTATCGCTCCGGATTATTCGGAAATAGTAATAAGTTTAGTCTTTTACTTTTGCCGTAACTTGGTGAATGCACATGACTTCCATTTTTGAATTTGGAGTCACTGCAACAATACATTGTTGTTACAAATACCAAAAACCTTTCTCACTGTTTGTAATACTGCTGGTTTTGAACCAAGACCATGAAAATGATATTTCAGTTGATTGCAGAAACTCTTCTTGTTCTTGAAAACATTCAAATATTTGACTAAACTAAACTCGATCTGTGTTTATTTTTTTGAATCTATAAATCATACTAACTTTATGAATGAATATTACTAATTCGTACATGTGGAGATATGCAAGTAATTTGCCTAACCAGAACAATCAAAGAGGAACATACATTAGTCTGTTTTTTCTTCTTCTTATTATTTGACAAGTAACAACAATTATTCCATGTCAACATCAGCACGTGAGGGTTGAAAAGATTTTAGTGAAGGAATTAAACGGGACAAGGTCAAGAAGATTGAAGAATGTGAGAAAAACGTAGAGATTTGGATTTTTTAATCAACAAAAGAAAAAGGTTCTTCAAATTTCGCTACTATGATTAATCAATTTGAATTACATTTTGACATATTGTTAAACGTTGATTTAGTCTTTCCAAATCTGTTGACAATGTTTACTATTAAACAAATATTGAAGCTTTTAGCAAAGAGATATAAGGAGAGACTTTACTTCACTAGTCGTCAGTCATTACTAACTAAACCGGCATCATTTGGTGGTATGTATTTCCCTTAAAAACCTTACCAAAATGCAACCAAAATAAATTAAAAAAACCATAAGCACATATTCTGCTTCTAAAAGATTCCAAAAAAGCTAGCAGATTGAAAAAACTGAAACGAGATGCTTCAATCTTTGGACATTCAAGGTGATAACATCCGCTTGATCCCTGATTTCTGCTCAGTGGTTAGCTTCGAAGGGAACTTGATGATGAATCTGATTCTCAAGTTTCCTTTTCTTGACGGATCTTTAGGGATCGGCATGCCTTCTCCTTTCACCACCTCTTCGTACGACGGACTGATCACATTGTTTACCGGAACTGTTAAGGTTCTTCCGTCAAGAGTAGTGACCTGTGCGGTGTAACCTGTGAGAGCATCCACTAGAGAAATCTTTTGCATTACCACAAGATCATTCCCGTCTCGTTTGAAAACGGGATGCGGTTTCTCGTCTACGATGAAAACGAGATCGGATGGTATGACTCCACGATGCTCATTACCTTTTTCCAGGAAGGTTATCTTTGTTCCTTTTTTCCAACCGGGTTTAATTTCTATCGTCAAGATCTCCTCAACCGGTGTTGGCCTCCTGCATTAAAGGATAAACAGAGGTTTTGTCAGTAGAAGAACGTAGAAAATAAAATTTCAGTAATGTCTTTATACTCATGGTAGTGGAAATCACAAAAAGTAGGAATGAATTTCGATACTTGAGATTGCGAAAAGGAAGATATTCAAGAGAGCTTTAAGCAGACATTCTAACAAGGATTAGAGATGAATCAAATTGAAGACAAGAGACACCATTACAATTTGTAGAGTTGAAGAGATTTCCGTTTTCATGAAAAAACAGATGAAGCTAAAATCCATAATGAAAGTGGTTAAGTAGGTCAAGGAATGTCCTGGTTAGCTATAGCTATCGGTTCCTACACTTACATCTATCATTTATGTGCCGATAGAGAGATCAAATACTGAATAAAGGTCACAGAGTACACAACTTAGATGCTAACAAAAACCTGTTCAAAAGAAGAACTTTCTAATAAGCTGACTCTATAGACTATTATAGCTTTCATAGACTAAACATTTGGAACCAAACTCCACAGAAAGAGAGTTTAAACTGTTCTAGAAAGAAATTGGCCAAAAGCAGCAGATATATCCCTCTACTAAAAGCCAAATGTGTGATCATCAATGGAAAAACAAACCCGGAAGAGTCAAGAACATCACGAGAGATCTTCATCTTCTTGGAGACACCTTTATACAAATCCTCCAAGCTACAAGGCAATTGTCTCTCAATAGGAGCAGATTTCCTAGAAGGAATGGAGGCTTCTCCTCCGGTAGTAGCAGCCCTGAAGGAAGCGAAGATATCATCGCCATACCTAAAGCCAGAAGGTCCTGCGCGTGAGTCGCTTCCCGTACCAAAAGAAGGCCTCGTGAAACCAAAGAACTCGGAGAAGATATCATCAGCGCTTCTGGGATTGAACCGGAAAGAAGCTCCGGCGTCTGATCCTCCAGGATAGCCACCACCGGCGCCGGGAGGTGGGGCTTGGTTTAAACCTTCTTCTCCGTATTGCTCGTAGATTGCTCGTTTCTGAGGATCACTCAAAACCTGATTCACAAGGAAACTGCATGAATTTTGAAAAAGGAAAAAGTGAAATTGAAAGAGGGGAATGGTCAAGGAGGGAAGGAATTACATCGTAAGCTTCAGAGATCTGCTTGAATTTAGCTTCGGCTTCTTTTTTGTTGTTAGGGTTCTTATCAGGATGCCATTTCATGGCGAGTTTGCGATAAGCTTTCTTAAGCTCGTCGTCATTAGCACTTCGATCAACTTCAAGAACCTTATAGAAATCAACCCCCATCTTCTCTCTCTCTCTCTCTCTCACTCACTCAATCTTCTTCTTCACTGGATTTTATTAGGGGTCGATGACTACTCTCTTCGACTTGTTTATTTCATTTTCTTCCGGGATTCTCATTTTAATCCAACTTAACCGATCCAACCGTTCGTGATTTTAACCGGTAAACTCCTTTTTTTCTTTTCTTTAATAGTATTCCCGTTTTATTATGATCAGTTTTTAACTTAATGGGCTGCTTTCTACCCAAAAAGAAACCTTAATGGGCTGATTGGTTAAGGCTTTGGGTATGCAAACATTCTTTTTTTTTTTTTTTTTTT
>Ga0041059_1001170_pt1 | contig 21025 bp, 15 predicted proteins | sample AraColnosormetaG_FD_56232 | JGI IMG/M metagenome (GOLD analysis project Ga0041059, IMG submission 56232) | Arabidopsis roots microbial communities from North Carolina, USA - Col MF nosort | ecosystem: Host-associated > Plants > Roots > Unclassified | place: USA: North Carolina | collected... | reverse complement strand
CTTTATAATTTCTAGTAGATATTTGAGAAGTAGTCAACTTTCCATTTTTGAAGTGTTTTTATTACCTATAATAATAATGAAGTTGAAGTTCTTAAAAAGGGTATATTACGAAATTTAACTTTTTACATGATTTATAGATCCCACAATCTTTTACTATGACTTACTCATCAAGATTCAATCTGGTTCTTCTTTTTGGATGTGTACAGAAGAAAATATCCAGCTCCTGCAGCCATCACTGACATAATGAAACCTGGCTTATTGATCTTGAACGGAATCTTGCTAATGATATAACCCACTGTACACCGTATCGCAAAACGTAATCCGCAACTTGCTTTGAACTTTTGGATTGAGAATCCCTGGATCAAATCAATACAATAAGAATGAGTAGTGAAGCAGTGCTAGTAACATTTGCTAAGAACTTTCTAAGCTTGTCTTTTTGTGATATGTTTCCTAAGAATGTAAGTTTTTGTGTGCATTTGGAATTAAAGAAGAGTTTTACCTCTGGTAATTTGTTTTCTACTGCCAGCTTCTCGATATGCAGCCTTACGTTTGATGATGCAGCCCACCAGAATTTGCGATCCACACTTGAGTACACCTTAGCAACAATGTCATATAACGTCTGAGCTCCATCCACAGTGGCCTTTAGGATTGATTTTTCTCTGCTTCTGCGGTTTCTGGAAAACAAGATCACCCCTCCCATCAAAATTCCTTTATATATTAATGTATCAAATATCTTAATAAGTTCACTCTACTTTTATCTGATCAAACTGATAGACAAAACAGTAACAGGGTTTTAAACATCAGATTATCCACTACAGCATATTCTTATTCATACTTGAGATATCCACAAAGCATGTGTTTCGGCCACAAATTGACCCTTCCATGCATGGGAATCACCACATTTGGAGAAAGCTCCAGGAATTTATATGTCGACTGAAAGTAATCCTGCAACGGAAAATTGGAAATTAAGGAACTCTCCAATAAAAAATGCATTTACTATCTTACCCAACACCTAACATTGAAACAACAAATTTGGAAACAAAACGCTACTAGAAAACATCGCAATCTACCACAGGTAAACCCTCACACTACGTTTGCATTGAAGTATTCAAAACAGAAAACAGACTGAGCATGCTTATACTTACTGTCATGTTACCACCTGCCCTGATGTCCAAGAAAGCACTTCCTTGACTGAAACAACCCAAAATGGTGAGTTAACATTTCTTGAGTTAATCAAATTTGACTGATTTGAATTAGCCTATAGCAACATAAATTTTAGTTGCTTGTCTTACCCAACACAATGATCACCAACAATCAGAGATTGAGTGGAGGTATGAAGTAGTGACATATGACCATCTGTGTGTCCCTGGAGTATTTTACTTAGTTAAGAGTTTATCAAAATGTATACTTTCAGCAGTGCAGCCAATCTGAGAGCTATCAAGGATTTAAAGAGCTGGATGGTACCGGAGCAAAAATGACGGTCAGTTTTTGACCGTTGACATAGATGTTTTCTCCTCCAGAAACTGGGGTATAGTTACCAGACCAACCACCTGGACTCAGAGAGTATCCGAACATTAGAAGGTGGATTTTATGAATGGAAAACAATATAGAAGAATGATACCAATGCGATGCCTAGTTTTAGCATGTGCCACTAGAATAGCATCAGGATTGCTCTCTTGTATAGCAGAAAGACCTGAAGCAGAGATGAAGATGAATAACATTGGCAATGGCATAAAAATGTTTTAGAATTTCAAGAGAGTAAAAATAAAAACAAAAGAAGCCACACCAAAGCAGAACGAGAAAAAAAAAACAAATCTTTACCATCAATGTGATCACGATGGTGATGTGTAACAAAGACAATTAGCTTTCTAGGTAAAGCATCAACGATTTTCTTGAGCTGGTTAAGACAAAAAAAAATGCAGTTGTGAATAATTTAAAATGCAAAATGTAAAGACCAGATCTTCTGTACCATTCGAAAAAGAAGTAAAGAATATAGTATGAAGAGCGAAAACAACACGTAGCTACTAGCTAGGGACAAACCTCAACGTGGAGTTTAGAGAGACATCCAGGATCCACTATCAACGCATCCCCATGAGCTACAAAATCAGCCCCTTGATGGTCCCCCAAACCATTTTCTGGAGCAAACACAACCAAATTTGTTGTCCTGAAAGGTTTCAATGTTTTGCTATGCATCGGCACAATCATAACACCAGGTGGATATTCCTGAGATAATAAAGACATTAAAAAGTAGGATTCTAGTAAAGAACAACATCATAAGATGGAACCGCTTTGATGAAGTAAGATGAAGAAGACAAGTATAGATACTTAGATAGTATGGCAACAAGAGACCTGGATAGCCAGAGAAGATGACAACTTATGCTTCATAGACTGACGGGAACCATCCCCAAGTCCAAGTAGTACTAATGGTCCAACGCGATCACTGCCCAATTTTACATCTATAAGAGAGTCGAAGCATGATTCCATTGACATCCACTTACAGTTGTCTGCACAAAAACAAAACTTTTTGTTTCAGTTTCCAATTCTCAACGTTTCTTTCGAATCGAGTGAAGCTATTTCCATAAGCTCTGAAAATGTGGAAATCAAGAGAGATTAATACTGTATACTATCGAATTAAGGACGACCTTGTAAACTTTGATCTGTATTTAAGAGCTTCCCGGAGATAAAACAAGTACGGACACAAGAGTCAGGTCCAAACTCAGGCTCTTCTACAGACCTGACGAATCTCCACTCTCCTACATCGCTAATATCAATCCCTAAATTCTCCAGCAGCTGCATTTACTCGGAAACATTAATTCGCGGAAACAATGAGAAAAAGAGGACAGTGCTAAACTCATAAATTACCAGAATCAGTGTGGATTCGAAGTCGAAATTCATCAAATCAACCTCCTCCGAGCATGAGTCAAGTATAGAAATACTAAATCCGGACCTCACTCCGTCTTCCAGAGCCTGTAAATCTGTTGACGGTAAGTCCCAGAGATCGGAATCGACAAAGGAATCGTAAGCTTCATCTCCAAATTTCGCCGGCTGTTTTTGCTTCTCGAGTAGGAACTCAACGTCGTCTCTAGGGCTCTTGATGATCAAAGCAAGTTTCAGATTTCCCATTTCTGCAGAATCGGAATTCACAAGTGTGAAGAAGCTCGCCGATGAAAGTTTTCCTTGTTTTTCAAAGTTTAAGCGGACCCAAACCAAATCGGTTAAACCGTTGGGTTACGGTTTAGCTTGGTTTGATCGAATTATACCGGATTCAGTCAGATTATAATTTGATAATCAGATAGAGGCAAAAAGTGTTCAACTTTCTTTCTTCTTGGGTTGTGTGTTGTTGTTGTTAAATGTGTGACGTCATCTCAAACCAACTGTGCTTCTTCGGAATCTGTAAGAAAAAAAATCGATCCTTTCGACTAGGGACCGCCTAAATCATACGCAAACAAAGTCTCTTCCTTTACCCGTCTACACGTTCGAATTTTTTCTCCGGGTCGGGTCAATGTCAAGAACGACGAGAATTGTATATAATCGTCGATTCACGTGGCCGGGTTTATCATTTACTGCTGGATCTCGTTTTCAATTTTGAGTCAGATTCCCCCCAATTGAGAGATTCTAGGGTTTTAAGATGATTGAACATGGGAACTCTACCTTTGATTACCGGAGTATTAGAGAAGTCGCTGCAAACGCCGGCGCCGGAGCCACCGCAGGTTAGTTTCAATTATCTGTTTTCAAGTTCGTCTTTTGATTCGGGTAGCTGAATTTTTGTTTTGTTTGGTTGATTTGGGGATTTTTTTTCAGGGGCTATCGCGGCGACTTTTGTTTGTCCATTAGATGTGATCAAAACAAGGTTACAGGTTCTTGGTCTCCCTGAAGCTCCAGCCTCTGGTCAAAGAGGTACTACTTGCTTCAAACTGAGCTTAATTTTCTTAAGAGTATGACTAGTGTATGTAGTTGTAGATCTAATGTGATGGGTATGAGAGATTGTGTGAATGCAAGTAGTTTGTTTCTGTTTAAGTTGTTGCATGTTTGATCAAGACTCTCTCTTGTTTGAGTTATTGGATATAGGTGTTAACTAGCTACATCTGTTTGTGATATCAGGTGGTGTAATCATTACAAGTCTGAAGAATATAATTAAGGAAGAAGGTTATAGGGGAATGTATCGAGGGCTTTCACCAACCATCATAGCTCTCCTTCCAAATTGGGCTGTAAGCACCACTGTTCTCTACAGAGCTTTGTTTCTTCAAGTGAATTTGTCTTGTCATAAAAGATATTACTTGCCCAACATTCTCCTATGGATCTTCTATAGGAGATATTTTATGTCTTCTAATCGATTTTAATCTGTTTTTGAATAACTTTAGTTCCTTCCTTAATCGTTATTCTGGTATCACGCTCAGGTCTACTTCTCAGTTTATGGGAAGCTAAAGGATGTGCTGCAGTCAAGTGGTTGGTTTTCCTTTGTTACAAATCTTTTGTGCGTTGTAGCTTATGCTTAACCGGAAGAGTATCATATATATATGCTCAAATAACGTATACCAAGTCTTTTTTATCAACTGTTCATGTTTGACTGATAGATGGCAAGCTTAGTATTGGGTCAAACATGATAGCTGCAGCTGGTGCTGGAGCTGCCACATCTATTGCAACTAATCCGCTTTGGGTTGTCAAGACAAGATTAATGGTAACTTTTGTCTTCTTTCTTTGGTTTCAGCTTTACTAGACATGTTGAATTTGTTTTATCATAAGATACTTGACCTAACCTCTTACCGTTTTTTCAGACGCAAGGAATTAGGCCTGGTGTGGTACCTTACAAAAGTGTAATGTCTGCATTTAGTAGGATTTGTCATGAAGAAGGAGTGCGAGGGTTGTACAGGTTAGTGTCTCATATGAAACTGAAAGTTCCGTAAATTTGAACACCTTTTTCTTGTGATATTTCGTGCTTATGTTAAACGTTTTAGTTATATTGCTTATATTTCCTGTATTGGAACAGTGGCATATTGCCTTCTTTGGCGGGAGTAAGCCATGTCGCGATCCAGTTTCCAGCTTATGAAAAAATTAAGCAATACATGGCAAAGATGGGTAAAACATGATTCCTCCAGTAAAATATTGTTACATAATCATGTGCTGTTCCCAACTAGTTTCTGATCAGAGCTATAAAAGTTCTCAGATAATACATCCGTGGAGAATCTGAGTCCTGGGAATGTTGCTATTGCCTCCTCCATCGCGAAAGTGATCGCCTCTATTTTGACTTACCCACACGAGGTCTCTCTTCTTCTTCTCTTTTGTGCTCTCTTTACCTCACTCTTAAGCTCATAACTAACTATAAACTGTTTTATGTTACATCCACAGGTAATTAGGGCGAAGCTTCAAGAACAAGGGCAGATTAGAAATGCTGAGACTAAGTATTCAGGAGTCATTGATTGCATCACAAAGGTGTTCAGAAGCGAAGGGATTCCTGGGTTGTACCGTGGATGTGCCACTAATCTACTGAGGACAACTCCATCAGCAGTTATTACATTTACAACCTATGAGATGATGCTTAGGTTTTTCCGACAAGTTGTGCCACCAGAGACTAATAGGTCGGATGATCGCAGAAGAGAAGAAGAAAGAAAGAATTTAGTTAGCCGACGAGGAGAAGAAGAAGATAAAGATTTGGGTTTGAGAGAATCACAAACTCAATCTAATAAGATCAGCACTCCCCATATCCCTCTTGGAAGCAAATAAAACTTTTTCAGACTCAAGCCATGCTTCATAGGTTTTCTTTTTTTCGATGCCATGTTCCAACTACGTAATTTTTCCCCATGCGGTGATTGAGTTGTAACCTTTTCTCGTGGTTCTAACAAATGTGTAAACTATCAATAAACTACTTTTTGGCCCTTTTGATGATCAGTGAGTATTTGAAGATCGTATTCGTTGTGGTATTCTAAGAGTTATAGTTGAGATCCCTCTCTGTTTCACACTCTATGTGCAAATTTGCAGGTTGTGGGGTTTATAGAAAAGTAGATGCTTTGGATGGAATTTTGTGGGCACTACAGATTTCTTTCCTTCTTCTTTCTTGAAACTGCCGCTTCAATTACCACCAGGTAATGGGATCTTCTTCCTCGGGTTATATAAGCTTTTAGCACTTTGAAGGAACAACTATCACCGAGGAAAGACGTGTTTCTGGTTTGAGAGATTTTTCTTGGATGCCTTGGGAATCTTGCCTTTTATACCGATAATGTATCCAAATTAGTTTCTGGTATCAGATCTGGTGATTAACAAGATAGATAGGCCTGGAATCAGTAGATAGATACCACTGAGATTATAACGGAGCTGTGAATGTGAGTCAAGTTACCTCTTACTGTCAATTTTTTTTTTCTTTTTATAAATACCTTTTGATTCAATCTTACATACAGTAGACAAAATTAGACATAGAAAATTGGTGATTGGTAGTTCAAGTTATGTCACTATGTACATTCTCTCGGTACCTACTGCTTCACAACCCTGTGCCTCATCTTATATCGTTCCATTGAAACAAATGAGAAGAAACCAATACCTGGTGGATCCTAGAATTCGTAGGCGCTGGTATTCGGTGTGGTTGATTTACTTGTCCATTGGTCAGTCACAGAGACTGGTGAACGTGGGAATTTCATATTTTTTAATAGTGCAGCCTCACCCCAATCTGGTGGCGAAGGGTGTGGAATTATTGTCTCCTCTCTGTAGTCGTAGGTTGGACATTTTTGCTCCTCATTCTGGATTCCTTTTAGCTCGTGCACAACTTGTTCCATTGTGGGTCTCATTGTATTGTCTTGCTGCAAGCACTGAAAAGCCAACTCTGCCACCATTGTAGTCATTTTTCTAACTCCTTCATTCGTTGCATATCCAAGATTCTGATCAATCAGCTCGTGGGTCGCATGGTTTTGTATCTTGTTTATTGCTAAGCTTGATAGATTGATCTCACTCTTGCATCTACTTATATCAACAGCAGGCTTCGATGATATCAGCTCGACAAGCACCACCCCAAAGCTATACACGTCACTCTTATCTGTTAGATGATAGCAGCGATGATATTCTGGATCCACGTATCCCGGAGTACCCTGAGGAGCAGTTGAAACATGAGTTACATCACTCGGGAGCAACCTGGATAGCCCAAAATCCGCGACTTTTACTCCGAAATTCCTGTCGAGGAGAATGTTTGTAGTCTTGACATCCCGGTGTATGATATCCGAAGCATGAAGGTAAGCCAATGCACTCGCTGTTTCTATGGCGATGCTCAGGCGCATTGACCATGTTAAAAAGCCTTGGTGTGGCGTGTTTTCGCCATAGAGATGATCTGCAACTGTGCCATTTGGAATAAACTCATAGACAAGGAGAAGCTCTCGGCTGCGGCGTGAAGTGCATCCATAGAGGGAGACTAGATTCTTGTGATGGAGACGTGTGAGGATTTCTATCTCGTTCATGAATTGCTCAAGTCTTCTGTAATTGTGCTCATAGAGACGCTTCACTGCAACTTCTCGCCCATCACGCACTTTTCCTGAGATCAAAAAGGAAGAAAAGATTAGCTTAACAGAGATTTCACACTTTTCTAAAAGTGTTCGTGCTCTGATCAATCTTACCATAGTACACAGTGCCAAAGCCTCCATCTCCTAGTAATCTGTCTTTACTAAAGTTGTCTGTTGCTGCTTGAAGTTCCTTATAGGAGAAGATTGGTATCTTAAAGAAGACTTGACTAAACTCAACGTCAGATTTTGAGTTGTCTCTGGAGAGCTCTGAACCATCTTTCCTTCTGTAATTCCTATGGATGACAGCAAAGAGTGCCACCAAGATGATTATCAAGATGACAGATCCTCCTATTCCTATCGACAATTAGAGAGGTAACTGATTCAAATTGAGTATTTCATGGAAAAAGATGAAACTTAAGGAGGAAAACAGGACATCTGTTTCTTACCTAATCCTAGCCTCATCTCCGCATGGTAGTTATTTGGTTCTGCAACAAAGGGACAGAAGTCGAATTATAGTCATATAGCCAAATGTTTTGCAAGTAGAATTGCAGAAGTTATGATCATGTTTCATTGTGTTCATACCTGTGTTTGCGCCAACGCAACGGTAATTGTTTTTAACCTTTGTACATTCTCCACCGTTATTGTGGCAGCGAAAGCAGTTCCCAGGCAGTTCTATATGAAGAGAGAAGGTAGCATTTACATCAGACAGGTTCCCATTTTTTGGAGTCACCCAGCTCTCTGGAGTCTTAATAGGTGAACACCCTGAAACATCATGATCATCTCCCAAATTGTAGTACAAGCTGCTTCCTTCTCCTCTGCAATTCGCATAGCTGAAACCATTCTTCCTACTACTATTGTTGCATTTGTACAACGTGTTCAATTTGAGCCATGGAGAATCTGGAAGAGAGAAGCTTGACAAGTCACTGCAGCCTCCGGTTGTCAAGCTTTGGTTAAGCCTCGGGTCGATGATGGTTATCGTGTTGGCTTGAGAGACGCTCTTGACTGTATACCATTTCCCATCTTTTTCAAGCTGTATCTCTGGAATATTTGCACTGCAGTTCAGCTTGAAAAGACCGCATCGAGATGGCATGTCTGTCCTAAAGAAAGGGAACTTGAAGTCATGTTCTCCGCAGGTGAAATCCTTGCAACCTGTCCGCTTGGTGCTCCTTGCTTCTGCCGCTAGAAGGAAGAGGAAGAAGAAGAGCAAAACAGAGACAGTCTCCATAGGTATTCTGATTAGAAGAAGCTAGTGTGTTTTTCGATAGCCAGATCTAAAGATATCAAGACTTTGGTTTCATTTCTGAAGAGATTGATTAGAATTCTCCTACCCTTTTGTGGAAATTCGAGTATGGTCCTTCTCTTTGTGGTATTGCGACAGACAAGTTGACTTTTGGTGGGGATTCAGACAGAACTCTGCTCTAGAGGAAGAATAGTCTATGGAGGTTTTGTTTGTTTTAATACAAGAGAAGAGGATGAAGATTTGTACAATAGTCGTTGGTTCTTGCTGCTATATTGGAAAAACAAAACAGTTGAAGATTGGCTTTGACCGGAGACTCTGGTGTAATTAGAATCTTTCAAATGAATAGAGAGATCCGTTTACCTTTTGGTCGAAGTTGCATATATGTATGTTCAAGATTTGACCACACAAGGCTTATCTTTTTGTATGTGTATAATTGAGTCTCCCATTCCATTATTAATAGAACCACTGAGACAGACCTTTGATTTTGTTTCTTCATATTGAAAAGTCTTTTGATCCAACCTTTTTTATTTTTGTTTTGTAAAAGTAATATATATTTAAAATTTATTTGTATTTTACTGAATTTTTAAAGAATAGAATAGGCCATAGACAAGTCTTGTTTACTGATCGCGGCTAGTGGACAAGCTCTTTTGATCAAACTTTCCTCTAATATTTTTTTATATCCTATTTACACGAGATTTGTGATGCTCTTATTGTAAAAAACCTTACTTAATGTAAAGAAATCATAATAATTGATAAGAGGGATGATCATGGAATTATGTTATGATGACTAATGAGGATGCAAAAAAAGAGAATAAGATATGTCTTATATGATTCAAACTTCAAAGTCATAGACATAGGTAATGAGACACGTTCTGTGTAAAATAAGGAGGACACGAGGGCTATTGGCCTATATATTCCCAATTCTTGTTTGCACTAATCTAATTGGTTGTATTAAGTTAAATATATTACTTAAGAGTCGAGGAAATTGCATACATAACTGAGGTTTAAATTGAGAAGCAGTAGAAGAAAAATGGGTGTAGAATTTTCAAACTCGACGACAAATCATCGAATTAATTTCGATACACAAGTTGTGACAAAGAGAGAAGAGATACTCTTAGTCTTAATCCAACAGTAAATGTGATTATAACGCACCCCCACATGTCGGTTTCATAATTGGGTCACAAGTCAATTTCGGGATGTTGAATTTTGAGGCTCCTTTCAAAAACTCAAGCTGCATGCCCAACGCTCTTTTTCATTCTTTTGGGGAAAAATATTAATTTCCTAATTCAATAATTTCATTAAGATGGAAAAAAAATCATAAAATGAACTTTCGAATTTGAAGGAAGCGATTATCCGACATCCACATGGTTTGAGAGATGAGATGATACGGATGGTCTCGTATTGGACGTAATGTCAGAGCATCTCCATCCATTATAAAATTTACATTGAGTTTCTTAACAATAGCTAGTTACATAATCAAATTTTAATGTTAACACTACGTCATTTTTTACCAAAAAACAAAAAAAATAAACAAAAATGATCTCTACCTTCTCAGTCCTCGAAGAAGACTAAAGATTCGCTCACCACAAAACAGGACAATTTATATAGCCGAGATCATCTCCCATCAAGCATCACTACTAGAGTTATTTAATTTACATACTCGAGATCAAGGAGATTTCCGGTTAGTTGCAAACGCCATCAAAACCTATGATCATAAACTAGATGAACGATAAGCTTGTTACCACCCCGAGCAAGGAGGAAGACTAGCTAGTCCACTTTCTCCGACTTCTTCCAATTAGTATTATGTAAGGAATATGGAAACGTATTATGTGCATGCAGAAAGAAAAACAAATCCCGGGTCTATGGGTTTCCTAACCGACTTCTTCCAATCATATTTTGTTGAGACAGTCATTAAAGAGATGCAAGGCTTTTTTGGCATCCATAAACTCTACGAGAACAACAAGTGAAGCCGGTTTTGACTAAAAGTCCAGAGACAACAAAAGTGGTGAATTAATAGTCTATCGAACTTGCAAATACTACTATATATGATCATTAATACATAGATCCTTACTAACCTTGAATTTTGTAACGTGACTTCCAAATTCCAGTGACCAAAAGGTCCAACAAAAGGAATGCTACAATTCGCTTAATGATGTATCTCCAACCAAAATAACACGTTTTGTCCGTTGATTTGAAAGTCAAATCTCTTGCTTCCATAACTATCGCCATATTATCTCCAACCAAAAATAACACGTTTCCAGCTAATTGTCTTTTCCGTACATACTACGTTTCCATATTCTAAGTTTTTTTTTTTAATTTAAACATTATTATTAATGTAATAATTAACCAAAAAAAATAGAGTTACCTTACATTTCCAAGTCTACTTACAACATGAAATCCAAAATACACGACAACAGGAGGTTGAATTTCTTTATTTCGAAGAACAAAATAAGAGATTTCTTTCTTTCTTTTTTTGCCAAAAAATTGAAAACCTAAATTGAAAAAAATACAAGACAGACAAATTATTTACAAAAATAAAAAAATGTTCGTCACTTGCATTTGCGTTGAACTTTTCAGTCTTTATTAGACCCTACCATGCCAATCAATCATTTATCATCAATACATCTCCCCAACGGCACCGTCAGCCTCAATGACGGCGTCTGCGTCTTCTCACCATCCTCTCAACCTCTGATTCCGTCAGTTCCGTCAACGCACCGTTAACCATCCTCATGTCTCCCACAGTAATCTCTCCTTCGACGTCATCACCGACGTAGATCTTGTCCACGTCACCTACGTCAACCCTAATGATCTTCCCGAGTAACCTTCCCGGCTGCTTCCATTCCGCGAGCAACGCGGGCACCCCAAAACCAACGCGTGCATCCCACGCACTCACTTCCAAGCCGTCGGATCCTTTCTTCTCCGCCGCTAATAAAACCGCCGATGACAATAACGAGTATGAGCCGCATTTGCTGAAAAAAGAAGCCACCGGACTTCCTTCTCCGTTGAAATCAAGATTGTCCCAAAGCTTCACGACTCCGCTTGAGCCTAAATCTAACAAATCTCCGAAGCTACCACTGCACCGCCGCAACCAGGGGACACTTCCACTAATACCCTTATCATCATCATCATGGTAATAACCAAATCTTTGAACGCGTGAATCGCCATTGACCGAGTCATCTTCTTTGTTATCGTCCTCATCTTTCTCTTCGTCTGAAGAGTCTGACGAGAAAGACCAATCGGAGTCGCTGTCGTAATTACATAAAAGAGTTTGGGAAGGTAGAGACACGTTTACATTTCTTAATCTAAAGACTAAAGTCTTGATTCTTGTAGTTAACGATGTAAATGAAGCAAAAAATGCAAGTAGCAATAAGGCGCCCCATTTCCAAAAACTATAAGCTTGATGTAACTTTCCGACACCGGAGACTGCCAAAGCTCGAGATAAATACGACGGGTCGTTTATCGAGTTTATCCCCATGTCAAAATCGCCTATTCTGTTTATAATCGGGACCTCCATCACAGAAAACGTTTTTTTGTTGTTGCTATATTTGGTAAGGAAGAAAATAGTAAAGAGAGAAAAAGAGAGGAGATTTTGGTTTATGGTCGTTATGAGTATATAAAGAGAGAAAAAAAAAAGATACGAAAGAGAGATGACGTGGTAGATAATTAGAGGATATGTGAGAACAGATCTTTAAGACACGTTGGAGAAAGGCGGCAGTGGAGACTTCAACGAAACTGCAAGAGCCAGAAGGATAAGGCACAAAGGTGAATGAGTCAGCCTGCAACATGACCACAGTTACAAGTTACTTTTGTTTTTTGTTTTTTGTTTTGTATCCACTACTCTTGTTACTTTTAAGTTTTAACCAACCATTCCGTGACGGTTATGTGTTTTCATAACCGTAGTCTTTTAACTAGTAACGCTAAATACAGTTGTAATAAAAATAAACGATAAAAAAAAAGTGGAGTGTAATAAAAAAGAAAAAATTGTAAATTCATAATTTTTACCGAAACCATCATGCCAATCAATTTTTTGCAACCAATGCATTTTAAAAAAAAACAATTACCAAAACGTGTTGTGGCCTATGCTCAATCGTCGACGATCGTCACCTCCTCAGTGATTCCTCCGATCCGATTCAATGTCGGTGCTAAACCAACTCTTCAACCGTGGCATCTTTGGCGCCAAATGGTTTCTTCTTCTTTCTTTCTTACATCATTTGGCTTTTCTTTCTTACACATGCGTTTCTTTTTTCTTGTCTCTAGTATTTGAACCACATATAATATTATTATTTTTCCTTAAAGATGCTGAAAATGAGAAGATCATTTGGTTGAATGGTGACAAAATTATAAAACGCACAGCGTTTCTTTAGAAACGTGTTGCACATTCAAGGCCACATGTCTTTAATTAGTAACGCTAAATTCAGTTGCGATAAAATAAGTTATTACAGTATTATGGTTGTAGTTAGATAAAAGAGTGTATTACATGAAATATATTTATATACTTTAAAAAATGGAGAAGTAACAAAATAAAAATAGTTTATTATGATAGTTATTAAGTGATTACAAAAATTTATAAAACATAAAGAAAAAATATTCACTATATATTTTTTTAATTCATCATTGTCGATATCTTTTCTTAGCCAAAATCCATGTCGATCACAATCAGTAAATTCAAATGGTTACTAGACGAACATAGACATAGATTGTCATTTTTCTCGAGATGTTGTTATGGAGGTATATGTTTTGAAAACATACATTAATTCAACCAACCGATACATAAATAAAACTCTCGGTAAGATTCAACTTCAACATCTACTTCATAAGTTAGGGCATTTGTGGAATCCATATTATACTCAAATGTTTGGGAGAGTATTTTGGCTCACTGTGTGTATAAGCTATATAGATATCTATGTACAAGAATCCCTCTATCTAATATGCTAAAAGACACTTCTATTACTCTCTCTCTCTCTCACTCAATCTTTACTGACTCCTGTATTTTTATCCCTATCAGAATGTCGTATTAATATTATTTTGTATTTTACTGTTGACTTATCACTATGATAAAATCATAATATATATCTCATCATGTTGCAAGGGATTGTAGTACAAACTACCAGTATCATTAAACATCATCATATATCCCTTTTTTTAACTTCCCTTATTATTATGAATTTTTGCGATCTAGATACAATATGTTTCAACTCTAGGCACTACAAGCATATATGTATAAGTATGGTGGAGTTCATATGAGTAGACATCGAGGAGATCAGTAGGAAGATATGCTCTTGTATGACTTTTATTCTCAAATCTAGACATCAAACATGATTTAAAAGACAAACACACACACGTACATTTGTTGTTGTATAACTGGGAAAAACAGACTAAACTTCCAACAAAAACTTCTTGACAATCTCGACACTTTCATCCACAATGTGTTTTTCCCAAATCTCTCTCCCATTCTTTCCTTCTCCCTTTGCCGTACTTTGATTCAGCTCAGCCATAATTGCCGCCGTAGCGTCAAGCCTCTTAATCTCCCAACCACCTCTTATCAGCTTCATGATCTTCTCTTTCTGCTTCTTCACCAACCGACATGTCCTCTCTTTCATCCCCTTCACTGTCTCCTCGTACGCCGCCTTTCTCGCTAAGTCCCAAATTCCCTTGTCCATCTCCTTAGGGTATACTCTAAAGTATCGGTCGAACTCCTCTACTCCTATCGTCTTCCGAACCCCTAGTCGTCGACCCGAATCTACAACAGGGTCGTACAATTCGGCAAGCTGCTCGACCAATCCCGACTCGATCATTTGGTCGACACGATTGCACAAGTGTTGGAACAGAACCGGCTCTAAAACATCAACCCATAAGATGCAACATTTGTACCTTAGGTCAGAGCAGATCGTTGAAAGACTCGATCCGGGAGAGAATGGATCAATATCCGGGTCAAAACGCTCGGCGAGTAGAGCGTGATTGAAGGAGTTGGATCCACCAACTACAATCGGGAGTTTCTTGCTAGAAATTAGTTTAGAGATGGACAGTGTCGCCAAAGAACGGAACTCTGCAGGGGTGAGTTCACCGTCTTGTGGGTGGAACTGACCTAGAAGATGGTGCGGGACTCCTCCTTGCTCATGCAGTGGGATTAGATTTGTGACAATCTCGAATCCCTTGTAGATTTGCATTTTGTCCGAGTTTATGATCTCGGCGGGAAAAAAACGGGTGGCAAGATCGACTGAGAGGCGTGACTTGCCTGTGCCTGTTGTACCTGTGATGAGAACCACCTTATCCTTGATATTTTTACGCCCTGCATGGCCCATGCACGTAGTGACTAATCGTGGTGACCCGAATTTGGTAGTGACGGTGGGAAGGAGAGAAGAATGAGAGAGTGGTGGTGATAACAAGGTCATGAGTTGTTGCATTTTCTTTAACAGCTTTCTCTTTAACTTAAGCTATCCTTTTATATGGCTTTCTTCTCACTTAAGTGAATATTTTTTTCTTTAACAAAAAAAATAAGTGAATATTTTACTCCGAATTCGGTTGACTGTAAATTTTAGATTTTATAGTGTCTTTATTTTGATTGTCTTGTAGTCCCTATTTCAAATTAACGGAGCTTCAATTTGTTATCAAGTTAATCATTCTCTTTAACCTGGTTTTGCAGGAACCCATTTTTACCGGGCTGAGACCATCTCCAATGGAGAGAGTCCTCCTATGGGCTCTCTCCAATTGTTTAATAATGTTTTTGATAAATTGTTAAAAGAGAGCTTATGTTTTGATTTTGTTAATTTTAATAGTCCAATGGTAATCTCTCTAGTGGTAGTCTCTCTAAACTTTCATGTTAGAAGAATTGTCTTGATTAACTACATACATCAAAAGTCAGCAAAATTAAGCATGATATAAACAAATGTGTATAAGTTTCAGAAATTTAAAATACTATGTTCATGATCAAGAACAGAAACTGATCTTACAGAACATTGCTACTTGTGCTAATGAGCTTAATACTACATATACTTTCCCATTAACTTCTACTTCTTTAACACGAGGCAATCTTGGAGTTTGGCATCTGCAGAATCAAATAACTATGGTTACTGTTTATTAAATAACTTGTGTTTTGTCTGAAACTAAAAATATATTGGCCTCTCTGTTGTTATACTATATGAGCCACACACTCACCAGTGATTTGCACGCGCGCTTATTACTGACTGAGACTATGCGCGTACCGTGATATCTGTGTTCCGCGAAGCAGTGTATTATTTTCACCATCTTCTTCGTTTTCCTTTTTCCTCAATCGACGACGATCAATCTCCAACCTCCACCGCATTGATTCCTCTGCTTCCGGTTCAATGTCGCTGCTAAACCAACTCTTCAACCGTGGGATCTTTGGCGCCAAATGGTTTCTTCGTCTTCTTCTTTTCTCTTATACGTTGATTTGGGTTTTGATTGAAGCTAGGGTTTCTTCAATAATTTGATGCCATCGATTACTCTTTTGCTTCAATTTGAAATTAGAGTTTGTTATGCTCTTAATTGTCCATAAAACTGAGAAATTGAAGTAAATGTTGGCAGCAAGACAAGCTTGAACTTGGCGATAGCTCGAATGAAATTGCTGCAAAACAAGAGAGATATGCAGCTTAAACATATGAAGAAGGAGATAGCTCACTTCTTGCAAGCTGGACAAGAACCCATTGCTCGAATTCGGGTTTGATCTCATTCTGATTTCTGTATGTTACTTCTTACAATCAACATCAATCTCTTATGTTCTTGTCTGAGATTTAGGTGGAGCATGTGATCAGAGAAATGAATTTATGGGCAGCTTATGAGATATTGGAGCTATTCTGCGAGTTTATACTTGCTCGTGTTCCAATTCTTGAAAGTGAAAAGTGAGTCTTTTTGGTTTTATTTGTGATCAAAGGATAGATAGTAGTGGGAGGATCCATAATGTGTTTCTTTGGATTTGTCAAATTGAATAGGGAATGCCCGAGAGAGTTGAGAGAGGCTATTGCTAGCATTATCTTTGCTGCTCCAAGGTGCTCTGAAGTACCTGATCTTCTTCAAATAAAGAATCTGTTTGGTACAAAATATGGAAAAGAATTTATCATGGTTGCTTCTGAGCTTCGTCCGGATTCTGGTGTCAATCGTACTGTTAGTATACTTGCGGGGACTAGCTTCTTCTTATTGATTTTTTTATACAGATATCTTGAGAGATGCATTTTGGAAGGAAGGTGCTTAACTAGTTGGATTGTTTTGCTTTCTTGGACAGATCATTGAGAAGCTTTCTCCTACCAGTCCATCTGGAGCGGCAAGGCTCAAGATGTTAAAGGAAATTGCGCAGGAGTACAGTTTGAATTGGGATTCTTCTGCCACGGAAGCAGAGTTCATGAAGAGCCATGAAGACCTACTGGTACCATCTCTGAACCCAGTTTTTCAAATTTTGTGGGAAAGTTAGTCGGTAACAACCACATTCTTCGGTCTCCTAATTCAGATGTGAACTTTGATAGAAGTTAGTTATGTCACGAGGTAAAAATGTGGTTTCCCTAAATGGAAAGAGCATGACAATGAATTGGAAATTTGAGAACTACTTGTAGGAAAGTGGTGCCTAACATTTCTATATGCGTCCACGGATTCTTACGTTTTCTTGTAGGTATTCAATAGAGCAAAAGGAACGATATATATATATACCCAAATGACGAGTTTTGTTCAATATAGCTTCTGATCTTCTGTAGATTTGAATGATTTTGCAAATGTTTTGTAAACCTTTTATATGAAATGAGTCCGTTTATAAAGTTGATAGTTTGATTTCAATGTCATATGTAGGGTGGAGCTAAGCAAATACATCGTCAAGATGGTATCTCTGAATCTCGACCGTCCCAACAAGGCTACGGTCAGTCTTCGGTTTCTAGGGAAGTTGAAAGTCTGCCTGCAGAGGCCACACAGAGATTCCAAAAGCTTCAAGCTCAAAACCCAGTGAGCAAAAGCATGCCATCATCTAAGCTGACTTCAGCCTTTCAAGCTCCTCCTGATACTAGACGGAATCAGACTGATGTAATGGAGATAGCTCGAGCTGCCCTAGCTAGCGCTGATCGTGCAACAGCAGCTGCTCGTGCTGCTGCGCAACTAGTGAATGTCTCTTATGGGGCTACTACACCCACAGTAGCAGCAGAAGGGAAGCCCTTAAACTTAATGTAGTTGCCACGTCGTCATTTGTGAATAAAAGCAACTGTATTTGCTTCATACACAGAAAGAAGGATAACGATGTTTTCTTTGGTACTTCATAGGTTTGGAAAAATGAGTATGCTAAAGAGTATTGGTAGATTATGCTCGAGTGTTGTGACCTTAGGTTGATTCAAAAGACAGTGATGTTTAAATGTGACATACAGATATAACTCTGAAGTTTGTTGGTTTTACAAAATCTATGCAGAAAAAACAACATTATCATGTAAAACTCATTGATTATCTTTAGCCTCCCAGAAGCATCCTAAAGTATATCTCTCACACTACTTTAAAAATGAAACTTGGCCCAATACAGACTTTGCACCACGCAAGCCCTGTTATTTCATCACCGGCCATATACGTCCTTAAATGGAAACATTTATGTATTCCAAAAGAAAGTGAAGACAAGAAAATAAAGAATGTATTGATGATAACTCATGGAGTCATGGTCGTGTGCGTGTGACTGTGGTAGAAAAAGGTCCACATACGACTTGCCCCTTCGGATACACACAAACTCAACTCGTCCTTTCCACGATTACAAATTTTTAAATTTTATTCTGCCAAAACCAAACTATACACTTTTGTCTCCTTCTCATGTACGTTTGGTCTATTTCCGGTCCAGGTGGGAATTTCCACTATTTCCACTAAAAATTTAATATCCGTTCCCACTTTCTAAAGCACTCAAACGAATCTGTTTTTCTTTTACATCATAAGGAACAACAGAAGAAAAATTAAATTGGAAAAATCAAACAATAGGTACTTACTTGTGGATATTTTCAATTCCTTTTGGGCGGCATTTTGATTATTTCAACACATTAAAAAGAAAAAACTCGAGACTTATTATTCTGGTGAACCACTCTCATCAAAGATATTTTGTAGCCAAAAAAGGTAATGGAGGACACGTAGGGCCAAATGAACAGACAGATGGTGTGTGATTAAGCAACTGAATTCTCTCTCTCTCTTCCATGTCCTAACCCTATGTCTCCATACATACACATTCTCTTCAAAACTCATTTCTTCGTCCGGTCCCCTCTTTAAATAGCGCTTCTCTCCCTTCATTCATACATACATTGATCACATCCATGAAGAAGGAGAGGAAGAGACAAGTACAGGAGGAGGAGGAGGAGAAGGAGGTGGAGGTTGTTGTGGTGGATGCGTTGACAGCAGCAGCAACGGTGGCTGCGGCTGCGGCGATGGAGGAGGAGGAGCAATTGTGGGGGATGAGGCTTAAGGCGGGAGATGGTGTGGTCGACGAGCTGATGACGTGGAACACCGTTTGGTTGCCTTCATGTTGGGACGTGGAGTTCGTTGAGAAAAACTATGGAGTTTTGTATAATGATGTTGTGTGGGACGATGATCTTTGGAATTTGAACACTTCCACTCAGGATAACATAAGACAAAACTGAAGTTGGGGAGATTTTTAACGTTTTTCTATCGGTTCGGTTAATAGGATATTTCGGTTTTTTTGTATAAACCGTATTGCAATCAAAATAACTTGTTTTGATTTGGTATGGTTTCATTTTAAGTTTTAGCCATTATAGATCATGATTTTTTTTCTTCGAAAAGTATCCCTTAAGTGAGGATTTTTTCTTCTATAAAAAAATCAATTTGGCTGTGGCTTTTTTTTTGTTTTGCTTTCTTTTTCTTGGTTTAGTATAAATTTTGGGGGTTTCCGGTTTAAAAATAAAACTCAATAAACCAAACTAAGTTTGTTTAAGGTTTATAGATCCTTTTATTTTCTTCTTGATCGGTTGTAAACTCAAAAATTCAAAATGAACTTATCTTTGCCGGAGAAGTTTTTTTCTTGATGTTGATCTGCTTTGAGTCTGTTTCGTACATGTTGTCGCATTTTTGTAATAGTTTGTGTGTTTAGCCATAGATCATATCCATAATGAACTGATCAAGCATGTCAATTATGTGAGATAGCACTCAAAAGTTAAAAAGATGAAAACTGATTTTAAGTGTTATATTGTAAAAATTATTAAGAAGTTGACTAAGCTGGTTTTGATAGCAAACAAACTCCCACATTATTTAGATGTGTTAAATGTCAAAAACAGTTAATCGTTCTAGAAGGCATATATGATGCCGAAGCCGAACCGAGGAGAAATCTGTGCATTTTATAATAGCACGTGGTATATATTTTTGAAAAATTCAAAGATATCCAAATTTTTGTAAGAAAAAAAAAAATGTAGATAGCTGGCCTCATAGCACACGTCAACAACATGATTATCTATATATTCCTCCTATAGATCTACCAAAAGTAAGTGATGATGAAACAAATATCCTGCATTACATGAATGTAAAGATACAAAGTCGTACCATAGTCCTTTTTCTTTATAAAGAGTCCCATGGTTCGTACCACGGAAAACCATAAACTAAATTCAATGATGAACGAAATAAACAAACGTACGTAAATTCTTTGCTTTTCAACTTTTTGATTGCATAGACTATCGTTTACTAAATTACTATTTATTAATTTTTTTCTTCTAAATCTGAGAAGAAACTAATTTATCCAACCTTGAAAGAGGCGATATATATTTTTTTTTTTTTNTAATGAAACTCAAATAATTCACTATAAAAGGCAAAGATGTCAGAGTCCACAAAAATCCTAAGTCGGTCTAATTTTTCTTCCTTTATTTTTGTCAGTAATTTCGTTATGTAGGTTTGGAATTTAACAGCAAAGTCATGACCACATAACACAAATCGAATAGATTATATGCACCAGATTTCTCCTCGGTTCCAAATAGTTGTTCTAGAAATGATATGTTGGAATTGATGTTCTATTTCTTTGTTTTGAATTTTTTCTATTAAACAATTTTCCAATTTTTAAGATCTATATTCGTATGTAATTGTTTTTAAAATGGGTGTATGCAATATTAAGATAAGAAGCAAAGCGTTCTCATATGAAATTTCCTTATTCTTTTAGTTAACTTTCTTAAAAATGAGTTTGTATTACAAGAAATTTGGTGTATAAAATACACTAGAATTTTAGCCCCCCAAAAAGAGGTTGTGTTATGGCAACATGTTGTGTTATTATTAGAATTCAAGCATTAAAATTTGGAAGTGTTTTTTTTTTGTCAACAAAAGGAAAGCTTGATATATAGCAAAAAAAAAAAAA
>Ga0041059_1001169_pt1 | contig 21031 bp, 15 predicted proteins | sample AraColnosormetaG_FD_56232 | JGI IMG/M metagenome (GOLD analysis project Ga0041059, IMG submission 56232) | Arabidopsis roots microbial communities from North Carolina, USA - Col MF nosort | ecosystem: Host-associated > Plants > Roots > Unclassified | place: USA: North Carolina | collected... | reverse complement strand
AAAAAAAAAAAAAAAAAAAAAAAAAAAAAAAAAAAAAAAAACCAGTGACTGGGAATTCAAAAACTTTTAATCTACAAAACTACAAAACACTAAGCTACGATTAATATTCTAAATGTGGCCCTTGAACTTAAATTTGTTGTGTGGCCTAGCTAAAACTATTGCTCTACTAAAGGCGAGTGCCATATAGGCCCAGAGCCACCACAAAAAACCGTGTACAAATGATAGTACGGACGAGTCGAATCTTTGAGGACCAATTTTGTTCCATACTAAAGATGCTAGGACAAACGAGTTTCAAGCTAAGTGACAAACATCAAACAAGTAATCATGCATAAAGATTAGAATTACAAAAAAAAAGTATATACGAATTACGAAACGATCATAGGTAAAAATATTTAACTAACGATCAAAGCTCATATAAATCCATAGTTAACCAATCTTTTAAGATTCACGGGTATTAAAGCACGATCTAGACTTGGGTCAATATAGCTTAAGTCTATTCAGCTTTTATTTTCTTTGCTAATCGAAATTTAAGAAGCGCATTAATCACTTGATCAAAACTGGAATTATTCATTGAAATGAAAGATCAATATTCCAGTTAATCATAACTCTGAAAAGCTTCACTTTTATTGATAACTCTAAATCGAAATTATAACTTTCATCAAAATTTCCAGGTATGTGAATAACTAAATTTCCAGGTATGAGTAGTGACATTCCGTGAGAAAAGAAAAATAACATAATGCTTCGAATGAAATCCAAACAAATGATGAAATCTAAATTCATCATATCTCTGTACGGCTACTTCCATAATGACCATTTTCACTGAACTTCGGATAACAAGAAAATTGGCGATGAAACGGTCTAGAAACCGATAAATATAGAATCACTATATTTTTTCTTCTTCCTAAGTATTTAATATATGTTAAAACTGTAGAAAATTATTTTGGTTCACTTAGTTTAAATACTTACTATTTTAATTAATATGTGAAAACATGGCGTCAATGAAACTAATAAAGGCATGCATGGGACTTATAAATTGCTGAGTACACGCACCTAGATAGACACCAAAAGTTTTTTTATAAAACGTTCGCATAAAAGGTTTGAGACTTGAGAACATTGTATGTCTAGTGTAATATTGACTTGAGTAATAAATTTACAAATGGTTGAAAAATACAATTAAATTTTAAAACAAAATAAGTCTAATAATTATTTGTTGTAATACTACAACTTGTTCGTTTTGTAATTAATGTGATCAAGCTGGATATTTTTCGTAGTATTTTATTTAAATAATATTTAGTTTGGAAGCAAGCTAATAATTTTAGAAATCCCTGTCTAACCATTTTTTTGTTAAGACATACTATGCAACGAGATTTAATTTCCAAGCAAGCCATGTGATATTATATTTTCCTTACTCTACTTCATTCACATATTAAATTTGAATGACTAATGACAGGTTATGATAGGTGTTCAAAACATAGCCTTTTAATATTTGGTGTAACATATATATCTATTCAAACATGATATACATAAATAGAAAGCCCTTCTATATCCTCTAACCAAACGAAATTATAACACAAAAATGTAGCCCTCAATCAAAACTGTTACGAGCATATCAACATGCAACTATAGATATTCAATATATCAATTATAATACCTAGTGACAATAAAACGATCAGTAAATTAGTAATTAAAAAGTGTAAAACATCATATCAAAGTAGATTTGAATCCGTATTAAATTGGCCACTGCAATTAACACGGCGGAAATAGTCTCAAGATTCCTAGTTATAGAAAGAAGTTTATTGAAATTATAATATACAGAAATAGTAACTCATGTTTTCGGAGGCATATAAAAATACACATAAATATCTATACACATGCACACACACCTAACTTTGTTGATGAATTTAATAGAAATAAGGTAGAGAAAGAGAGAGAGAGAGAGAGAGAAAGATTAAAAGGAAAACTAAGTGTTTAAGGCAATAGACAGAAGAGAAGATGGGGAAGTACTAAGAGAGACGCACGCAGAATATGTGAGCTAAAGTGTTGAGTGGTTTTTGTAATTTAAGATTGATACGTAATTACTTACTTAAGCCAAATTCGGTTGGTGGAAGTTGAGATGGCTTAAGACAACTTCACACTATCACTTTTGTGTGTGTTTTTATTTGTCTCCTCTTCACTCTCTTCTTCCTAAGTTCACATTCTTATCCAACTCACATTCTTTTATCACTCAAAACTATGAATATTAAAGTTAAATATTAGATCAAACATCAAAAGAAATGTGGTCTAGAGAATATCTTTTAGTATCCACCCATAGACTCTTTCATATCTCTTTTTTTCTATAAATTCTTTCGAATATCCGTATTATTTATAATTAACAATTCTTGAAAAGTTTAGTGGTTCGTATATATAATCGAAGAATTCAATGGATATCAACAAACGGATTGATGCCTAATTTTATGTTACGAAATGAGAGTTTAAAAACGTATAATATAAAGGAGAGAGAGACTCTCTTTTCTTCATATGCATATAAACTTTGGTTCAGCTTTCAAATGTAAAAGAGTTGTAGAGGACAAAAAATCAAGAGTGCTATTAAATATGAAAGAAATACATAATGGTAAATGGTGGACTTTCTTTTTTTTGAAAAAGGATTTGGTAAATGGTAAATGTTAAATGGTGGACTTATTTGTAAGGAAGTTTCTCTTATGTTTTAATGATAGAACATGTGAAGTCTTCTTCCACATCAACATGTCCCCACTTATCTCCTAAGTAGAAAAAATCACCTTAAACTTGTTATATCTTACCGTCAACGAAAATTTATTAAAATTCCCTTTCTTCAAAAATACTATTAAAACTCAATGGTTATGTAGAACCCACTGGGAAATTCAGAGCTGGCGTTTCCTCATCCATTCTCATATATTCTCTTATATAATCCCCTTTACAATCTCCACTTCATTTCCATGCATCTTACTCACTTCATCATCTCTTCTTAAACCCCAAAACAAACAAACAAACAAACAAAAAATACCAAAACAAAGAAGAAAAAAAAAATAACTATGGATCTTCTCTTTCTCTTTTTCTCTCTTCTCCTCTCTTACCTCTTTTTCAAGATCTGGAAACTCATAGACTCAAAGCAAGACAAAGATTGCTACATTTTAGACTACCAATGTCATAAACCAACCGACGATCGAATGGTGAGCACTCAATTCAGTGGAGAGATCATTTATCGAAACCAAAACCTTGGTTTAACCGAATACAAGTTCCTTCTCAAAGCCATAGTAAGCTCAGGGATTGGAGAACAAACCTACGCTCCAAGACTTGTCTTTGAAGGTCGAGAAGAGCGTCCTTCGTTACAAGATGGGATCTCCGAGATGGAAGAGTTCTACGTGGACAGCATCGGAAAACTCCTGGAGAGAAATCAAATATCTCCTAAAGACATAGACATCCTCGTAGTCAACGTCTCCATGCTCTCTTCAACGCCATCTTTAGCTTCAAGAATCATTAACCATTACAAGATGAGAGACGACGTCAAAGTCTTCAACTTGACCGGGATGGGATGCAGCGCAAGTCTAATCTCCGTAGACATTGTCAAGAACATTTTTAAGAGCTACGCAAACAAGTTAGCTCTTGTTGCCACCTCCGAGTCTTTGAGCCCTAATTGGTATAGCGGAAACAACCGTTCAATGATCTTAGCCAACTGTTTGTTCCGGTCCGGTGGATGTGCTATTCTCTTGACTAACAAACGTAGCTTGAGAAAGAAAGCAATGTTTAAACTCAAGTGTATGGTACGGACTCACCATGGAGCTAGAGAGGAGTCTTATAATTGTTGCATCCAAGCCGAAGATGAACAAGGCCGTGTCGGGTTTTACTTGGGGAAGAATCTACCAAAAGCCGCTACTCGTGCTTTTGTAGAAAACCTCAAGGTTATAACACCCAAGATTCTTCCCGTAACCGAGCTTATAAGGTTCATGTTAAAGCTTCTTATCAAGAAAATCAAGATTCGTCAAAACCCTAGCAAGGGCTCCACGAATCTCCCACCGGGGACTCCATTAAAGGCAGGAATCAACTTCAAGACCGGGATCGAACATTTTTGCATACATACCGGAGGAAAAGCTGTGATTGATGGGATTGGACATAGCTTGGATTTAAACGAGTATGATATTGAACCTGCGAGGATGACTCTTCACCGGTTTGGCAATACTTCGGCGAGTAGTTTGTGGTATGTGTTGGCTTACATGGAGGCCAAGAAGAGATTGAAGAGAGGAGATAGAGTTTTTATGATAAGCTTTGGAGCTGGTTTTAAGTGTAATAGCTGCGTTTGGGAAGTTGTGAGAGATCTTACTGGTGGTGAATCAAAAGGAAATGTGTGGAATCATTGCATTGATGATTATCCACCAAAATCGATTCTGAATCCTTATTTGGAGAAGTTTGGCTGGATTCAAGATGAAGATCCTGACACTTTCAAGGTCCCTGACGCTTTCATGTAAAACGTTTACGCACAAAAACGCAAACGCAAACGCAAAAACAACACAAGGTGATACAATATTCTCTCTTTCTTAATTTCTTCTTTTTTGCCTTTAGTTAAAATTTTTACGTTTTTTTGTTTAAATGGATTGGAAAGGAGATATGAATGTAAAAGAAACTTTAATTAGTTTTTTTTTTAATATGATTTTTTTTGGGTGTTATAATTTGTTAATTACATACTTTGAAATAAGGGTTTTAAGGGACATGCACTTCCAATACGATGAGAATTTACTAATTTGCCATCATATTGGAATGCTGCCTTCTTTTTTTCTTGTTAAATGTTGTATCAATTTTATATTTTTTGTAATGTTCATTTTTCACTCTATGTTGTACTTGTTTCGCATTAACTCAAGCTTGCCACTGTACATATTCATTCTATTTTTCTGTAACTTAAAAAAAAAACTATACAAGAAGGAAATTAAGGAAAATATTCAAGAGTCAAGACTATAAATCTCATTGAGTGTGAAAAGTTGATAAATAAAGAGTCTGCAGTGGACTGCTGAATTATAATGTTCAGATTCTGAACATGTCTTAATCTACGTTTCGTAGTTATAAAATCATATTTACATTGACATGCAACATTATTTGTTTTTGCTATTTTCTATCCTCAGAGCAATTCATGCCAACATAAAGGTTTTTTAAGAAAACGAGTTACAACACAGGAAAAAAAAAGTCTGTTTGGTAGGCAAACATTCAATGGGCATTTGATTTCATTACCTGATTTTGGGCCCCATTTGTCTCCACAGAAAATGACAAAATCGTCATATTAATATTGCCACGTCCTCGACTAATTGTATTAGTATTAGTATTTGATTAGGTACGCTTAATAAAAAGTATACCCTAATACAATATAGTAATACTCCTGCATGACGACAATTTTTTTTTTGTTTAAGTTTACTAATCCCTCAATACATTTTTCAGGATCGAATTAGTTAAAACGTGTTTAGCAATCGGAAAACCTAATAAATGCGTATAACTATACATCATTATGTCAGACTGTTCATGGTTTTTTATGCCATCACTTTCATACGGAGAAGACCTAGTTGGAGACGTTATTATCGTTCACTAGATTATGAGAAAGCATCTTCTCAAATCAAAATTGGTTCTAATCTGTTTATTTTTGATGAGTCAAATGTATCGAAATATCCTTTTCTTGAGTGCCATTGTTACAAGGTTTCAATAACGTTACTCAATTTAGGTTTAGCTAATAAAGCATTCACAATTTATGTTTATCATCGTTTATGGGCTAACTAAAAAGAAATATGATAATGAATTTGATTAGTAAGTTTAATGGTATCAATCACAAAGCAAAAAAAGTAAACAGAACAATAGAAGTATATATTGACTTATATATTTTTGTATCACTATTTTTATACAACTTCATCAACTTTTACCATTACTTTTTACCGTTGAAAAACTATTATCGTTTTTAAAATCAATTGACCGTACGTATTGATATATTTCTGGTTAGATACTAAATTTGGTTACAGACTTACAGTATGGTTCTGCCACTTACTTTATGAATCTATATTCTCTATAACTCACTAAATATAATTCCATTTTTTCTTACAACAATATAATAGATGCTTCTACATAGTTGTTCTTTTTTTGGATTACTCGTTGATAACCATAGTTTGCATTTAAAACACATTAATTTGAATGGTAAAACAAACGCCATTGTTTAAAACGAGAAATGAAAACCCATGTTTTTCGGATGAAAACACGGAAATTAAATTAGTAGAGTGGTCGAAGTTCGTGTTAGTAAAAATTGTTAATAGAATATTTTGAAAAAATAATAATTAGGAAAAAACTAAAATGGTAATAAATAGGGACAGGTAAGAGACAGTAGAAAGAGAGCGGTCCAAAATCGAAAGAAACTAACTTTCTTATTAATTTGCCACTCAAAAACAGATGAACATTTATTTCTCAACTCTCATTTCGATTTCACATGTGGCACTATGAGGTGTCGTTGGATCTTCTTAAAAACTATTTGTCAAAAAAAAATTGGGATTTGTATCATTGTGTACCGAACACAACATGATTCTATTTCTCTTTGGTTGAATAACTCCAAACAAAGACGTTCGTGTTAATAAACCATAAATTTACTACCTGATATCGTAATTTTCCAAATTTAATTTGACTCTGAAATTATTTCTTTTTCTGGATTCATTCAATTTTGAGTTAAAGATCTTTTTCTGAATTCATATTTCCTTAATGCAACGTTATTTAATGTGAAGTGTGTGTGATGTGAACCAAGATTGTTACCATGATATGGATGTAACGACCCAAATCTATTTGGGCTTAATTTGGGCCTAATTCTCATCAAAAGCATACACGCTCCTCTTCTCCTCTTTACTACGTGCGTGTGTGTCACTGAAGAACCCTAGCAAAGACAAGACAAGAGAGAGGCAGAGAGATATGTTGAGTGAGGGGAAGGGAGATACAACTACGAGCCGATGCCACCGAGTTTTACTGCCGCCGTCGCGTTGTGTTTGTATAAAAGTGTTTGGCGGGATGAGGAGAATGAGAGAAGTACATCATAGTAAATGTATATTGTTTATTAAAAAAAGGTAAAAGCATGTGAAACAAAGAGTTTCAGGCCACATTGTATTAGTAAATTTAGGGGTAAACTTCTAATATATGGTTGTTACTTTACTAGCAAAAAACTAAAACATAATTTACTACTTACACAAAATTTGATATAGAGCTTTTATTTTCTTTTTTTTTGGTTCAACTAAATAGATATACTGTACAGCTAAATCAATATATTGTCCCTTCAAGAAAATCAAAAGAGATACAATTGGAAAAATTCACAAACATATCTTTTATAGCATGAATGATGTGTTTTAGGTTGCTAGAATCGAAGTTACTGGATCGGGCACAAGATACAATGGTATGTTAAGTCTGAAAGAGGAAGAATGACAGCTAACAAAGGCAACCACAACATCTCTGTAGAATCCACTCGAAGCTGCAAGAAGAAACCAAGAAATTAAAATCCTAAGAACTAAATGTAAGTGAAGAGATAAAGAGAGAAAGAGTAGATTTACACATGGTGGAGACAAGAACATGGTCTATCTCTAGGAAACATGAGACTGCTGTTGCTATTATGGTCCAACGAGAAAACAAAAGAAAGATTGTTTTCAAGAACGTGACTCTTGTTGCTTGAACCTTCAGGAGAAAATGGTTGAGACAGAGAAGAAACAGAGGAAGAGAAGTCATATTTTTCACAGTCAACTCCGTAGCTCACAGGAAGAGAAGATGAAGAAGACGACGATGAACCAACTCTCTCCTCTTCGTTCATTTTTCCATTGATCTTTCTCTCTCTTTCTCTCTCTGCTTTGTGTTTTGAATCTTTCTTGTCTCCCGGGAAAATTTTGAAACTTAGGTGTTAAACCTAACGGTCATCAACTAACTGTTACAACACCAACTAGCTTTTATTACTTCCCCTACTACATGCTTAATCTACTTACGTGAGTGACGTCAATTCTTCGGTTAGAAAAAAAATACACGAGTTTCAGAGAAATGGGCCTCTTAAAGGTTTATCTTGGGCCTATAATGTGAAATTAATGACTGGGCCTATTAAAGGTTTCTCTTTGACAACTCATGCAATTACATTTATCGTCTTAAGTGAATCAATATTGTACATGTAAATAAAAATTGAATCTACCTTAATTATATTCGCTTTATTTAGTTATACACACATAAAAACAAATGTCAAAAGACAATATCAATCAAAGTTAACATTATATTTTTTTTTTAAAACTTAACAGCATTCAAATTTTCTATTTAACTAGGACAAATCTAATAGGGAAACGAAAAACCCAAAAACAAAAACTATAATCCAAAAACTAAAATTTGAGGCACCAAGTAAAATTAAGTCACGTGTGTGTGTGCTTTCACATCTACGTACTTGCGTGTGTTATTCCCTCGACGTGAGGCCAAGTTTTTTTTCATTTGACATTTACAAATTGATTAAGATTATAGTACTAGTATTTTTTTTGTTAAGAAGATTATAGTAATATATTATTGGTATGTTTTGTTTTTGTTTTTGTTCAATCCTTCAAACATATATGACTGACTCCAAAACCTCGAGACTAGATTTGTGTTCAAAAGGTTTTGAAGTATTGTAAAACGATCGTTAACTTATTGCATTATAATTCTAAGAAATTAGTCTGATTAACATTAAAACCAATGTTTACAAAATTGGTAGGTGCTAATTAAACAGTCGGTGATCAAATGCATGCCGTCTAAAACATTTAATTGGAGACTAACCAATTTTTAGGTGGTTTAGACATTCACAATATACAATATTATAAATATAATTTAATGTATCATAGATGAAAATTGGATAAAACTTATGTTATTAAAAAAATAAAAATATTCAATCAAAAAATAAAAATTAAAGAAAATATTTATTTGATTCATATCAAACAAAATATTAAATGATAATTATTTACCGATATTTAGGACCATATATCGCTTTTTAAACCACTGATTAAAACGAAAAGAAAATAATCTTTTGTCATAAACTCATAATATAGCAATAAAGTCATATATATATTAGATTCAACATGTTATCGACGAAAACTGATTTATTTACTTGAAAATTAAAGTTTAATAAAATCACAGGTTGGATTGAAGTAGTAGGAAATTAAAAAAAGGCTAATCACATATTATAATAAGAATTAAGGGGTTAAAACAAAAAAAAAACTTCCTAGATCAAAATTCGAAAGTTTTCAAATCACCTTTTCTTTATTTGCGTGTTTGTCCTTTTTCACAACGGTCGGATCACGGATTTTACAACATAACGGTTCAAAAATTTAACGCCGTTAGCATCCTACCGTCTCACAAGTCAAACGCCAGCGCCTGCCGTAACGGCTCATTTATTTTTATTTTTTTAATCCTCCCAATTTCATATATTTTTGCTCTTCGTTTTTAATTTAAACCTTTTTATTAGAAAGAAACTCTTTGCTTCTTATATTTCATTCATCAATCTCTCTTCTTCATCGGAAATATAAATCTACCATCGCCAGAAAATTTCAATATCAAATTCGAGTTCTCCGAGATTGCTTCGAGGAATCGGAATCTAAACTCCGACGTTCGTTGTTTGTTCGGTACATTTTCGACTCATGTTTCAATTCCCCAGAATTTCTGGAGATTCGGTGACGCATTGAATCTTCCATTTCCGAATCTAATCGCGGTTTCTAGGTTTAATTTGGAATACGAATTCGATTTTTGTTAAATGTTTAGGACGTGATTCAATGTATTCTTAGAAATTTGTTGATTAGATTGATGTTTTCGTTAGATTAAGACCATCTCCAATGCGCAACTCTATATTTCCTCTATTTTACAGTTGACTCTATAAAATATAGTTGATTTTACTGCATTGTATGCCTCTAAAATAGAGGAAAAATGTAGAGATTGCTCTTTTATTAGCTCAACTATATATTCTCTAAACTCTAAAATAGAGGAAAATATAGAGTTGGGCATTTGAGATGCTCTAATGGAGTTTAAATTTTATTGATTGTGATTTTAAGCTTGTTTTGTGTGGATCCATTGACTTATTGTGGTGATTGATAGAGATTTGTTTCTCCGTTGATTGCAGAGAGAGAGATAAGATAGTTTTGTTGCTTACGAAACTGTAAGAAGGTAGAGAAGATAATGGATTCTAACAATTCGAAAAAAGGAAGTTCGGTGAAATCTCCATGTCAAACTCCACGTTCGACTGAGAAGTCAAATCGAGATTTTCGAGTTGACTCAAACTCAAACTCGAATCCAGTTAGCAAGAATGAGAAAGAAAAGGGTGTGAATATACAAGTTATTGTTCGTTGCAGGTACATTTGGTTTATTCCTTTCTTTTTGGATGGTAACATTGATAAGAAGCTTATTGTTGTTGTTTCAGTGTACTAATCTTTACTCTATGTGGTTTCTGCAGACCGTTTAATTCAGAGGAGACGAGGTTACAAACACCGGCTGTTCTTACCTGTAATGACCGGAAAAAGGAAGTAGCGGTAGCACAAAATATAGCTGGGAAGCAGATTGATAAAACGTTTTTGTTTGACAAGGTTTTGGTTTAGTCTTTAAGGCTTTTTAGATAATGTGCATCATTATAGGTTTCTGACAGAAAGTATCATGCTTATAAGTTGGTGAAATTTGATAGGTTTTTGGCCCAACATCCCAGCAAAAGGATCTGTATCATCAAGCAGTTTCTCCAATTGTCTTTGAGGTTCTTGATGGGTATAACTGCACCATCTTTGCATATGGGCAAACAGGAACTGGTAAGACATACACAATGGAAGGAGGAGCAAGAAAAAAGGTACGCTAACTATTCCAAGAACATCATTTGAAGTTTCTTTACTGATGGTAACTGAATCCTCATTTGATGGAACATATTTCTTTTGTTGCCAGAATGGTGAAATTCCGAGTGATGCAGGTGTTATCCCTAGAGCAGTTAAACAGATATTTGATATACTGGAAGCACAAAGTGCTGCTGAATACAGTTTGAAAGTTTCATTTCTTGAGCTCTACAATGAAGAACTGACAGACCTTTTAGCTCCGGAAGAAACAAAATTCGCTGATGATAAATCAAAGAAACCTCTGGCTCTTATGGAAGATGGCAAAGGTGGTGTTTTTGTCCGCGGATTGGAAGAAGAGATTGTGTCTACTGCTGATGAAATTTACAAAGTCTTGGAGAAAGGTTCAGCTAAGAGACGCACAGCAGAGACTCTTCTCAACAAACAAAGTAGTAGATCTCATTCAATATTTTCGGTTACAATCCATATTAAGGAATGTACTCCAGAAGGGGAAGAGATTGTCAAAAGTGGAAAGCTGAATCTAGTTGATCTTGCTGGTTCAGAGAATATTTCACGGTCTGGTGCTCGAGAGGTACCTAAAACAGTCAGGAACCATGATTTTTTATTGACAGAATAATAGTGTCTTACCTTGATGATTTACTAAACAATATAAGAGTCACTATTTTGCAGGGTAGAGCCAGGGAAGCTGGTGAGATCAACAAAAGTTTGCTCACACTTGGACGTGTCATAAATGCTTTGGTTGAACACTCTGGTCACATTCCATATAGGTAACAGAAAGATTCTGCCTTCAATATCTCTCTCTCGGGAAGTTTTGAGACAAGATCTAATGTTTCTAACCATGTGATTATACACATTTAAATTTCAGAGAAAGCAAGTTGACAAGATTATTGAGAGACTCTTTGGGAGGAAAAACAAAAACATGTGTAATTGCTACAGTTTCACCCTCTGTTCATTGCCTGGAAGAAACACTCAGCACACTTGATTATGCACACCGTGCGAAACACATCAAAAATAAACCAGAGGTCTGTCAAACATATGCTGCTCTATTATTTCTGCCAGTTTAGTTGTATTAACACACCTTCTGCATTCAGGTTAACCAGAAGATGATGAAATCAGCTATTATGAAAGATTTGTATTCTGAAATTGAACGTCTGAAGCAAGGTATATATTTGTTACATATTGATGATCTCCTTTGCTTATTAAATACTTATATGTGAATCTCTTGGGTTAACTGTCTGTTCTTGACTGTATCAGAGGTCTATGCTGCTAGGGAGAAAAATGGAATTTATATTCCAAAGGAGAGGTATACTCAAGAAGAAGCTGAGAAAAAGGTACAGTTCTTATTAAGGGATAAGTGCCTTAGTCATGAAACAATTTTTAGATGCTAGATTCAGACATCATTCTTTATCGGTTGCTGCAGGCTATGGCTGATAAGATAGAGCAAATGGAAGTAGAGGGTGAAGCAAAAGACAAGGTGAGCAGATCAACTTGAAAGGATTATAGTGAACATTTGTTTCTCTATAAATTTTCAGTTGATTCCTTCCCAGCTAACAGATATACTGACTTTTCTGATTGTTGATAGCAAATTATTGATCTTCAAGAGCTGTACAACTCGGAACAGCTTGTAACTGCTGGATTGAGAGAAAAGCTTGACAAGACAGAGGTAGATATCACAAGTTCTTGTTCTTGCTTGTTGCCGAGCTCACAGTTCCCTTTTAACTGACATGCAAAGATTACATTATTGTACTCTTTCTTCTCTGATTTCAGAAAAAGCTCTATGAAACTGAACAAGCATTGCTAGATCTCGAAGAGAAACATAGACAAGCAGTTGCAACAATTAAAGAAAAGGAGTACTTAATATCCAATCTCCTTAAATCTGGTAAGCTGGTTATCGATTACAAACTGACTTTATTTCGATGATACTCCGATTAACCTTTTTCACATTGCTTCAGAGAAAACACTTGTTGACCGGGCTGTCGAGCTTCAGGCAGAATTGGCAAATGCAGCATCCGATGTTTCAAACTTGTTCGCCAAAATTGGTGTGTATTACTTGCTTTCTCTTCTCTCCCACTGTTATCATCACATTCTGAAGACTAACTGAACTATTTATTCCAGAGAGGAAGGACAAGATTGAAGACAGTAATAGATCGCTCATCCAAGATTTCCAGTCACAATTGCTACGACAACTTGAACTCTTGAACAACAGTGTTGCCGGTTCAGTAAGCCAGCAGGAAAAACAATTGCAAGACATGGAAAATGTTATGGTTTCTTTCGTATCTGCAAAGACAAAGGTAACAAATTTTTTCCTTACCTTCTTAATAACACTGTGATGCCTCTCTTTGATTATGGGTTTACACATTGTTTTATCTTCTTCTCTGCAGGCTACTGAAACACTACGAGGAAGTTTAGCACAGTTGAAGGAAAAATACAATACAGGCATCAAGTCTTTAGATGATATAGCTGGGAATCTGGATAAAGATAGCCAATCAACTTTGAATGACTTGAACTCGGAAGTGACAAAACATTCTTGTGCACTGGAAGATGTAAGAAGAGAATCATGTAGTCAATTCTCTTAAAGCACTGATATATTCTTTTAATTGACTTTTGATCGATTATGAATCAGATGTTTAAAGGATTTACATCAGAAGCTTACACGCTACTTGAAGGGCTTCAAGGTAGCCTCCACAATCAAGAGGAGAAGCTCTCTGCATTCACACAGCAACAGAGAGACTTGCATTCCCGATCAATGGATTCTGCTAAGTCCGTCTCCACGGTGATGTTAGACTTCTTCAAGACTCTAGACACACATGCCAATAAGCTAACAAAGCTAGCAGAAGATGCTCAAAATGTCAACGAGCAGAAATTATCTGCATTCACTAAGAAATTCGAGGTGGGTTTTTTTGCTACTCATTGTCAATGACATTTAGCTTCATTATGTTAAAATTATAACGATATATATTGTTCTTCTTTCGGTCATTTCAGGAATCCATTGCAAATGAAGAAAAACAAATGCTCGAAAAAGTGGCGGAATTACTAGCGAGTTCAAACGCTAGGAAGAAAGAATTGGTTCAGATAGCTGTGCAAGATATACGCCAAGGATCATCTTCCCAAACAGGTGCATTGCAGCAAGAAATGTCTGCAATGCAAGATTCTGCTTCTTCCATTAAAGTCCAGTGGAACTCTCACATAGTCCAAGCGGAATCTCATCATCTCGATAACATATCCGCAGTTGAGGTTGCAAAGGAAGATATGCAGAAAATGCATCTAAAATGGTAATCACTTCTCTCTTCTATTAAACCACAACAATTTCAACTACTTTCTTATCTTTTATGCGACATTAAAACCTTTGTGTCATGATTGATCCTTAGTCTGGAGAATTCAAAAACCGGAACCCAACAATGGAAGACTGCTCAAGAATCATTAGTTGATCTCGAAAAAAGGAATGTTGCAACCGCGGATTCTATTATTCGGTAAGGCACCTTTCTAATGTCATTCATTACAACATTCTCCAAATTCAAATCTTCTCAGTCTCACCATGTTAATTGTAATAAACACAGGGGAGCCATAGAAAACAATGAGAAACTACGAACGCAGTTTTCTTCCGCGGTCTCAACCACTTTAAGCGATGTCGATTCTTCAAACAGAGAAATCATCTCATCCATTGACAGTAAGTTATCATAATTCGTTTTTTTTTCTTCTCATATTTCTATCCAAATTTATAACCAATCCTCTTAACTTTGGTTTCGCAGACTCGTTACAACTCGATAAAGACGCATCAACGGATGTTAATTCCACAATCGTTCCTTGCTCTGAAAACTTGAAAGAACTAAGAACACACCATGATGACAACGTTGTCGAAATCAAACAGAACACAGGAAAATGTCTTGGTCACGAGTACAAGGTAACACGATTTGATCCTTTTTTATATAATCATCATATATACATGATTGAATTGGACAAAATTGTTAACCGTAAATTAAATTCCCTGAAAACATCAACACAGGTGGATGAAGCAACAAGCTCAACACCGAGGAAGAGAGAGTACAACATTCCAACTGTTGGATCAATAGAAGAACTTAAAACGCCGTCGTTTGAGGAATTGTTGAAGGCGTTTCACGATTGTAAGTCACCAAAACAAATGCAGAACGGAGAAGCTAAACACGTTAGTAACGGTCGACCTCCGTTAACGGCCATTAACTGAAGCTTTTGTATGTGTTCGAGTTCCGTGAGATTTTATAGGAACACGGTAACAGAGTGTATATAGAACGATCAAAATCACTCTCTGTTTATGATTTTTTGAACTCACTCTTTTAGTTAATTTTACGTTTTTTATTATGATAGAGATCATCAAATTCCCAATTATGGCTTATTTTTATAACTTTGAAGAATCAGATTCAAGACACAAAAAAATATGGATCGTAGTTAATAAGTAATCACGGCGTATAATTCTTGTGTATCTTGTTATATAGTGATTATATGAAGGAAAAAAAATAGTAAGTGCACGTTGACTATGAGAGAAGCAGAACAGAGTTCAGATTGAACACAACTTCTATCTGTTTCTAAACTAAGTTCTTGTTGTGTTCTTCTCCTTAAACTTTCATTCAAATATATCCCTAAGCCCACTCTTAGAACTTCACCTATGTTATTCGTTATGCCTATATATTCTGACATCTTTTCCTTTTAAGCTTCTCTTGTTCTATATATGCTGGATTATAAATGTCTCTATGTTCTCTCTCAAGAAACCTTATGATAACAAGAGTCCACCGTCAAAGCCACCTAATAACCTTTTTTTAATGCCACTGATCAAAATTACAACCCAAGGTTTCACCAACTTCTAGGATCTCACCAAAATTATCCTATGTATAAAGTTTCCATAGACAATCCCTTGTTTCAGCAGCCATTCTTTCTTAAAGTTTTCTTTGTTCTTTATTGTGAGGTGCCTTTGTTGGTTCACCACCAACTCCACCATAGCTTTTTTTTTACCAAGAAATGGGATTAGGTCGCTCTCCTGAAGCACACAATATAATGCCATAAGGCCCATAACTTTAAAACATGTATATTTGAAATCTTTTACGCTCTCCATGAATAGGTCATTCACACATTTTTCCACAACACGACTCTTATGACTTCACTCTGAATCACTGGTTCCAGTAGTCCTTTTCCTAATGTTACAAGAGCACATGAACTACCCACTAATTCTTACATTTTTTTCTATTGTAAAATATTTCTCTCTTGTCATTTCCATAACAATAAAGCAATCTGCCAAACCAAAAAACCTGATAAATCAACCTCATAACTAACCACTTACACATCTAGCTGCGCCAGAACTGAGTTTTTTTGTTCACCATCTATTGAACTTTATCGATTTTTTTCGAGTAAACAATATTTTAAAAATCTTATTATATATAATGCATGTGTTTTTAACAGTTTGTTTATAACACAAAAAATAAGTTAATTTAACCACAATAATTTATTTCCCATACATTTTTAACATTTTGTATATAACACAAAAACGTAAGTCATACTATATTTATTTTATCTTTTTGCCAAACCATAAAAATATGTGATGTGAAGTTGTAATTAGTAAAAAAGCTTTGTAATCACTTTTAAATTATTATCATCATGAGAAAATAAAAGAGAGAAAGGAGAGAATCATAGTACATATCAAAAGGAAAGGTGACCACATCAAAATAAAGAGTGAAGTTACACGTTAGACAAAGGAGATCTTTCTCACTGTCTAGTCCTAAAGACAATAGCCTACACATGCATGCATGCAATTACAGAAACCAAGACACCCATTTTAACAACTCATAATAACTCCCAAACCCCATCAAAGATCTTATAAAAAGAAAAGAACTTTTAACAAAATTAATTTAAAGAAAAGTACCCATTAGTTCTACTGCGGAGATAGAGACATATGAAAGAAGAGAGAGAGAGATTTGTAGTTATTCAACGAATTATATCCAACGGCTATTACTTTACCCTCAAGTACACGTGTTTTCTTCTTAGCCTTTGACACATCATACAGTGATACATGAATGAAACACCTGCAGAATCTCTTTTGTATTTGTTGTCTTTTCTTTAAAGTTTGGTACTGTCTTGTTTGGAGTTGATAGATGAGATTGGGAAAAGTTCCAGGGTTTTCAATGGTATCTTTGGACTGCTCATCATCATGTTACAACATGAAATGGGTGATGATGATGATGAGGGATATGATGGTCGTGGGCCCATATCCATCATCATCATCCAATCTCGACCGTACGATGAGTTTGGACCCGTGATTGATTTTTGCATCAATATCTCTTCAGCTCCACTTTTGGTGCAGTAATATTCATTCATCACTTTGCTTGGAGCTTCTCCTACTCCAGTTCCCTATATTTTCCATAACAATGATCATCATACAATATAAAACTAACAAAAGAAAATTGTAGTAAACATATTAACAAGTTGTTATTCCTTTTTAAAACCAAAAAAAAAATTTTTTTATTCTAGACCCCAAAAAAAGTATTCTCACTTGCAGCTTTCCCATCTAGCCATGTAAACAGGGTATAATAGCCAAAAACATTTGGTATTTTAAAGGTTTGAAATTAGTGTTTCCGGTAATTAAAAAAATTATCATAAATAATTTTAAGGTTTGAGATTAGTTCTTCAATTATGTTTTTCTTCTTCTTTTTGTAGGTATACAAATGTTTTGGTTATATCCATATGTAACCTAGCTATTTTGATGATAAACATTGCATTAAAAAAATCTTATGAAAGAAAAATGTTTAACAAAAAGAGAGAAAAGTAGACTCTTCTTAATTACATACCTGATGAGGAAGACACATGGGAGAAGGATGAGAGCAGCAATCAAAGGACATATGATCATATGGACGATGATGATTATGATGATGATTATGATGGTGATGATGATAAGGATTGTGATGATCGATGATATTCTTATTAACTGGTTGAGAAATCATCGATGATATTGGTTTTGGTTTGATCTGCTGAAGTTGGAGTTGAAGTTGATGTTGTTGCTGGTGAAGTTGCTTGGCTAGTTTCTTCCTCAGCTTCTGTCTATCTCTAGCCTTATGGTTCTGGAACCAGTAAAAGACGTTTTTGCCCTCGATTCTTCCATAGAACGCCAAGTGAGCTGTGATCTGTTGTATCTGCACCGCATTCGGAGTCCGTATACCACTCCGGTACATCTCTTCCAAGATCATCAGTTGCTCCGGCGTCGGACACCACCTCGTTGAAGCCACAGGACTCATTCTCCGTTCAGACAAATATTGATGCTTTGTGTGTGTGTTCTCTAGTGATGCTATCTCCAAACACTTAGGGTTATATAGAGAGAGATGTGTGTGTGTGTGGATGAGGTTATTTATACGCGAAAACGGATGTTTATATGGTTAGAGAGAAAATGGTAAAGTTATAAATATTAAAGTGCATTGGAAAGGGACGCAAGAGAAGGAAGGGTTAGACAGAAAATAAACATAAAGAAAGAACATTGTACTATATTGTTTTTTATGTTGTATTCAAACTGGCCCAATCTCATATGCTCCCAAAATTATTACATTACGTACTCTACTTCTGTAAATGTGAATTTAGTATATATGTATAAAGGAATATATTTTTTGGAATAACTATAGTTTTCACCTTTCAAAGTTTATTTTGTCGGGAGTTTTCACTTTCGTCTACAGTAGTGTATATTAATATAGGGGATATAATCGAACGGCACATAATTCAAACATCATTGGTTGCAAAATGCAAATAACTCAAACATCATTGGTTTTAAATAGAAAGAAACGTTACATAATCACTTTGTAAAACATATAATCACTCTATGTAAGAAAAAAGTTTTGTAGAATAGCTTACGACATTCTCCAAAATTATGTGCCTTTTCTCTTAAAAGGGGAGAGAAAGAGAAAAGGAACAAAAATCAAAGAGAAACAATGAAGGTGTATGGGTTCTCGAGGTGGATCATTCAATAGGTTTTTAAAATATATACAATTCTCTCTTACAATTAATTAAGACATTGACTCATCCTTCTGTGTACAAACATAAAACCACAGTCTCATTTTTATTTTTGTGCAGAAAGGTGAAACATACAAAACAAAGAGAAACGCCAGTACTCATTAACAAATGATAAATTTACATTTTTATAGATTATAAAAAGTTCCACAAAAAATTATAATTAGATATTATCACTAAAATATGATCAATCATATCAAGACCTAGAATATATAAACATATGTGTACATATGTATCTGTGTGAATATGCATGTATGTAGAGAGAGAATGAAGAGAAACAATTAAATGATTATGTCATAATTACTTTATTATGATTTACTTCTCTCAACAGGATGACGTTGACACATCATATTAAAAGAAAAAAATGGTTAAATTTCTCAAATCTTTACATGGACAGACAAGCTAGTAAATAGGTACACCAATGTGAAATGAAAATATACGCGTTCTATGTATTAATTATGTTTTCATGATCTAACATACACCATTATAATCAGAAGTACATTTACTTTTAATTTACACATTGACATGTATTGATTTAACAAATTTTGTAAATTAAGACATAAAAATGAGTTTCAAATATCACATCAGGCATAGAATTGTCTGTTTAGAATCTCCAGAAACTGAGCATTTTGACTTTAACGTCTGCATGCAAAAACATTGCATGCATTAGCATTCGCACCTATATATTAGTTGTCTATAGGCTCCAAAGCCCTGTCTCTGCCCCTCTGTCAACATTCTTGATTCTGGATATTCAATTCTTTTGGGACTAAAGGATATTAATGTCCTCTTCTAGAAATAATCATATTGAAATTCCACATTTTTAAATTCTACATTACCAATAATATTTCAGTTAAAAACCTATAAAGTTTATAGCTCGATTTGTTAGGTTTGGTGAAGAAAGTTTCAGGTCGGCTTTTTGAAAAGAAAATAAAAAAAGAGTTTCAGGTCGGTGATATAACCGTAAAAAGTTAGATATTTAATTTTCATGATTTAGTTCAAGTAATTAAAGTCCTATTTATTAGGTGGCTATATATACTAACGAAAACACAATACATATACGTATCTTAATGCCGGAGTATTAGTTTAGGTTGATTGGTTCCGGCATGCGGACATTTTTACATACACATCCAAAAAAGTTATTTATTTTGACTGAAGTTAGATAATAGAGTTATTTTTATGTATTATTTTTATAATTAACTTCTTAAAGAATTTTTCAATTAATCAGTTACGTGAATTCTGACTCGATAAATTGAATTCTTTTTATCTTTCTCTATTTTTGTTCATACCACATATAATGATTGATAGTTCAGAAATTTTCAATTTGACTTCATAGTGAATTAAAAATAATACTACTAATCAAAACTGTCATAATAGTAAAATACCAAAGGTCAATATTATTGTATTGAGAATGAATTTTATAGGCCATGAAAGTAATATATATTTATTATCAAAGAGAAACGCAAAAAAAAAGAAAAAAAAAACTTTTTTTAAACTGATCATGCATAACTGGTGTTTTTTTAGGTCGACCGCATGATACCAATCTAACTAACCATATGATTAGTAAAAGTAAGTTTATTTAGAATCGATATCTTTATTTTTTCGATATTTTCTCTTTTATTTCATTGTAAGAAATTACAGGGGATAAAAATACTAAGAGACAAGACTATAAATGCATGCATGCAGACAAATTGCAATTTGCCTCTGCATTTCCTTTTAACACTGTCTCTTTTTCAATTCTATTTCCCAAAAATAAAAAGTTGTTGTATTCATTCACATAAATGCGTAGTGTTCTGTCAACATTCTTATTAAATCCTAAACTGTTGGTAAAATACCAAACAGCTCTTTTGCTGTTTCGCATTTCCTCTCTTTTGTCCCTATTTGTCTCTTTTTCAAACTAAAAATTCTATGAGAACACTTTATTGCACAATGCAAGTACATATTGCTTCCGATTTTTAATTTCATTCACGTACACACGTACGCGTATACATTAATCATACATATACTAATCTGTAAACTATTTGAGATACGTAAACCTACAACAACGACGTACCAATAGATGAAGTAATTGCAAAGTTGGACCATATGACAATGTAATCGCAAAAAGAATGTCAAACTCATGTTCTTTTCACGTTACAAGTTTGCTACTTCAATGGAAATATCCAAAAAAAAAAAAACCATATATACTT
>Ga0041059_1001168_pt1 | contig 21038 bp, 17 predicted proteins | sample AraColnosormetaG_FD_56232 | JGI IMG/M metagenome (GOLD analysis project Ga0041059, IMG submission 56232) | Arabidopsis roots microbial communities from North Carolina, USA - Col MF nosort | ecosystem: Host-associated > Plants > Roots > Unclassified | place: USA: North Carolina | collected... | reverse complement strand
TTTTTTTTTTTCTCTGTAAATATCTCAGTGTTGCATTTTTTGGTCAGGTCGTCTCATTTCTCAGAACACTGTTCAAGCCGGACATGGTGAGGACAAGCTCTTTCTGGTTCTCCTTTGGTCCATAGAATCCAAAGATCGTCTCTTTTTCGAGCCAGCGTTAACATGGTTCCTGCAGTTCCATCCCAAAATTTCTCTCAATACTCATTTTATGGAGAGGGCGAAAGAGAGAGATGTGGCGAAATTTTCCAGCTTACCAAGTGTGAAAGGGACAATGTATAGCAATGCTGGTTGGCCGTGTCCATCCATTAGGTTCAAAGCCACGTAAGTAATTAAAAGACCTGCAGTTTTCAAATGGTTGAATGATTGTCAATGATGGTTGATGGAGAAATAGAAGATTCTTCGGATTACGCAGATTTGTGTGTGATAGTTTACCTAATCCATAGGCAACCATTGCCCATATAAAATAGCCGGTTCTAAGAGTCTTGTTAGCTAGCCAGTCATATCTGCAAGAACAAATGCCGGGAAAGCTATACTACTTGATGAAAGGAAACTATATATGATGATTTAAGAGAGAGAGAGAGAAGTATGGATGTTGAACCTGAGAGCAAATGCGATTAGCAAACCGGGCAAAAGAATATCACCAAATCCAATAATGCTGTAGCCTCCCCACGGATCGAACATCCGCGGAATCTTCAGTAGCATCGGGATGCCATCTTCTCCACTCTTATCACCTCGAGCTACCTGCAAAGAAGAAAGAAGCAACGTTGCATTTTCTTGAACATATGAGACGTGATGAAGATTTCTAAAGGAGATTTGAGTTTGAGCATTGTTAGAATCTTTATGCAAAATGGTGGATGGCTGATTGGTTGGTTACTTACGACAATCATTACGCTTTCGTGGAACAACTTCTTGGAGACAAACACCCAGAAGATATCGTACAAGAAGGCACAGCTGAGAAGAACTGTCCCGACCTGTTTCAAGTGATAATGTGGCTTTATAATCTTTCAAAAAGTTTTGGAAACTCTACGATGACGTATAAATACGTTCAAGAAATTACCTTAAGATTTGGGACATGAACAATCTGTAGTACAGTTATGATCAATGCGATACCCTAGTCAATAGAGCAACAACATCAAATACCATCTAAGTAATTGGATTGTAGTTGTAAATGATATTGCATGGGGCTGCAATCCTTACAAGAACATCTTGGCCAATCCAAGCAAAGGAGTGAACTCGGTATACAGCCCATAGAACAGCAAAGACAATGCAGAAAGGAGAAACTGCAAGAGTGAGGTAAGAGATAGGTCCAAGGAAAGGGACTTTTACATAAGTATCTGCAGCACGTTGGAACCATCTGCAAAAAGAACAGTCCATGACATCCTCCAAGATGTGCATTAAAGGAAATACGCGTTAAAAGGAACCAAGCTTTTACCTTGATAGTAACGCGACGAGGCAAGTTTGCAAACCCTGAAGATAAAGAAGTTATTACATCATACATCATCTAAGACTATAACCAGTTTTCAAATCAACTGAAGTATGCATTGTATAATGATCCTTAGTCGAAAGAGACTCGTACTGAGAGGATGCATAGAAGAAGAAAAGAACTGAAAAGAAGTTGGTACCTCAACACCACCAATGCAGAAAACGACCACAAGAAGCTCCACAAACCAATAAGACATAAGCTTGTAAAGAATCACCAGGAATCCCGAAGCAAGAACTACGAAAAAAATAGCTGAAATAGAATTGATCTCTACAACACCACTACCCCCATCATTTGTGTTAGGGATTTCATCTATAGCATCCTACATTTGTGCAGAAACAATAATGTTAGAAGTAAGAATGCTTACTTACGAATAAAAACAGTGATAAATCAAAACGATTAACAAAAGCAAAAAATAAACAAAACCATGTGAGTCTGGTGTCAGAAGTAGACAATGTCTCAAGGAGGGGCCCAGCTCATTAAGAAAAGCCATCCGTTACCTATCCGTTTCTTGGATGTTCATCTTTGACACAACCTTTCCATAATTGGGAAAGTAACATGGTAAAGAAATGCCTAAGCGTTGTTCAATATACTACAATTGACTTTTCTTCCTCGGCCTAACCAAGTTACCAACTACTCTGTCCCTTTTGGCATCATTGGAAATGCACAAGAAGGGCAAAGGACTTACTTATTGGCAGTTTATGTTATCCTTACCCATCGAACTAAATCTTCCTAGCCTAATATTATTATTCCCAAATAAGTAGAAAATGTCTGACCTTCAGTAGCTTATCATGTTCAATAGCTGCTTCTCGGGCACTCCATGCAGACCAATAAGATGCACATAAAATGGTACCAATTGCCATTAACCACAAAAAGACTTCAGCTACGTCAACAGCTGGTCGTCTTGGGGAGTAAAGCTGCGCCGACACTGACAAGTGCAGAAGATTGTTGAGTTAACCGATACATATAATGATTTACAATACAAGCTTAAAATGACAACTTCGGAAGCATATCCTGATTGAAATAGAAAAGGACATACCTTTAGAACTGTTGGCTAGCATCTTTTGCAAGGATGCACCAGCATCTTGCGGGAGCATGACGGCAGGAATCTGTATATCTAAATCAGTTTCATCCGGTTCACAAACCATTTTGTAAAGTTCTGTCAGAGACAAACAAACATACAAACCATTAAATTCTACAAACAATATTGTCTGTGATAGTAAGCATACCCAAATATAACTGATTGCTATAATAACATCAAAACAATTTCAACAAAACAAAATACCTTTCTGATTATTGATGATGAGCAGAGCAGAGGCACCAGCAGCTTCTGCATTATTCGCCTTTGCTGTGAACCGACAGTTGCCCCGTTCCACAATAACAACATCTCCAGAAAGCTAACAAAGATTGAACACATAAGTTAACACATTTACTTTCAACATCACAACTAATTTAAAATGCATTGATTCTAATGTCATAGGTCATAAAAACCTTGTTCTTGAGCGGTGTACAAGAATCACGAGGATTTGCAAAAACAAGGTGAGTCTGGTTTGCATTCTTCTCCTTGGAAACTATCCGCTTCCCAAATCTAGCGCCAACCCCCACAAACTCCTCATTCTCAACACCATCAATCCACGTTTGAACTTTCACCTAAGGAAAGAACCAGGTTACAACAAATCACACACATAAAACTTTCACCAGATCTTAATCCAATTTATCAAACACTTCTCATATCAGATTTAAACATGAACGACTCATAATTAGACTTAAACTAAGAGTTTAAGCTTATCCATAACTTAGATCAACTACACAAGCTAATCAGTAAGCTTAAACTCCAATCACGAAATTTCAATAGCATGTATAATTAGAAACCTCCGATTTCGTTTTTTTGGAACTACTTGTTGAGCTTCGTAAGAAGAAGCCAGAAAGAGGGGAATAACAACAACATTAGTATCGAGAGTAGTGAAGAGGAAGCTGAATTCGAAGTAAGAAACGAGAGATTTAAGTGGAGATAAGTACCAAAACGAAGTCATTCTCGCAACCTGGTTTCTTCGGAGCTAAATTGTCTTGATGAACAATATCACCGGCGGTGACTGTAGAACGGAGAGATAAGAGTAAAATCGAAGATGATAGAAGAAGAATCCGGAGAAATCGAAGCGAATCCATGGAATGCTCCAAGGATTCTCTCTTCTTCGCTGTAATCACACACAAACAATGAAGAGAAGCGAGAGAGAGAGAAGAGTGAAACACGGAAGAGATTAAAATAGTTTAAATAAATAAAAATAAATAGGGAGATATTCTTAGAAAATATATTGGGAATATTTTAATTTTATCTGATATCATTGTTGGATCTGTGGAAAGTGACGTAAGCGAGAAGGAAGTAGAGTGAAGGAACTTTGAAAACGACGGCGTTAGGTCGAGCTATTGGACCGGGTTTTGGCGTTTCTTCTGATTCAACCGGTTTAGCTAAACTGGTTCTGGATCTATCACAATCTTGTCGAAATTTGTATTAAACAAAACGATTAATGAATTGACGTTTGTTGCGACATTTAGGACAATTTCCTCGGACATAACATGTTTTCTATCTCTAAGCAAATTATTATTTATTTGGTTTTATATTTTGATTAGATTGGTTTTGGTGGAGTGGTCCCAAAAATACGAATGGATATTGGGAAATCTTTTAATTTATAACCAGAATATAAAATTCAAAGTATGCTTAATAGTTTCAAAAGACTATATTCCCTAGCACCATTGCCAAACATTCGTAATTTATGTTCTTGTCACAATATATCACAAGGCCTAATCTTATTATTGTTCAATCATGTCTTCCTACTTTCTCAATTTTTCATATTAAGAAATTGAAACCGTATTTTCATCGTTTTCTTTTTTCTTTGAATTCACTTTTTTCAAGTTTGGATACATGTAAGAAAATAAATAATTTAAACCGGAATCTATTTTTGTTGGTTCGGTTTGAATTGGTTCATCTAAATTAAACACATGCTATCAAAACATACCCAAAACAGAACCACTTACATTTTTGGGTTTTTAACCCTTACAAAATTTGTACGCATCTTCTTCCACCTTTAAAATCTTCCTCCTGCGGTAACAATGACAGAAAATCTGAATTAAGTTTAGTCTAATATTACATTTCGATAGCTTAGGTTTCCTCTTGTCCAAAAAAACAGGTGAAGTGAGCAATGGAATAACTTTAAGGTAATGGTGATTGGAACGTTAAGTACCTCCCAGTGGTGTAATCTCTTTTCCTTGGGCATGATTTTTATGTCACTTGTGTAGAATTCATTACCTCTGTGCAAATCGATCTTCGCAAGAGAATTGGACCATGGTGGAAGAAAATCTGGTTTCATGGACTAAGCTAACTTCTCTTCTAATGATTTCACCACAGAGATATTAATGACTCTCTGGTAACCTGCAGAAGCACAGTAATACAAGGAAGAACAGATTAGTGATCGTGAAGCATCTTGACAAGTTTCAGCAACTCTTCACAGATTAGAAACTTTGGTTATCGTTGGTTGTTTTAGCTGTTACGGTTCTACTTACCGCCATGGGAACTCGCTTGTGTCTATTCCAGCTTGGTGAAGCTCATCAACGTATTGTAATGCTTCCCGACATTCCTCTCTGTCATCATAAAACTCTTTCTTTTCACCTTCAAGCTGATACGCTTCATGCCCTTTCCCAGCTACAACCTGCAAAAATCAGTGTCAAGCAAAGCTATTTACCCGAGAACTATATTACTTTGATTGCTCATAAAGGTAAATCCAGCAACTTTGATAACACACTCAGTAAAGTACTGTATAGAGTGTGGGTTTATTTGAATACTTACAACCATATCACCTTCTTCACCCATAGCAACAGCACAACGTACAGCTACACGTCTAATATCGTGAAGGAAGAGTCTATGACCATTTGCCAAAGGCGGATAGTAATCGTGTTCGCCATGTTTCAAATACTCTTGCATCGTCCATCCAATCCCAGACAACATGTCATCCAAGATGTCCACTAAAACCACATTGGAAAATTAACTGTTAATATACCTCCAGAAACACTCAAGGGAGATAGACTCAATCTAATTCTTAGAGTTACTTACATGGATCTTCATTCCTCGGATTATCAGATGTCAACATCGTCACATCGCTCTTTTCAGTAGCAATTTTCGTCATAAGCGGTCTTTTCCCTCTTTCATTCTCACCCTCACAACCAATAACTTCAATAAATAAATAAAACAACTAAAATAATCAGATGACCACACATATAAAGACCATAGGAACGGCCGAACAGGCAAAGAGTATCTATTAGATGGAAGAAAATATCTATACCGGTAATGATTCTTCTCGGTTTAAGCTCTCGAATTGAATCTAGCAGCCTTGACAAGCCATCAGGTGTGTTTGCATGATCCACAATAACACCAAAAGCTTGTTCCTCATCAATCAACTCACACCTTCCTGGGACTGCATCGACTTCCTCAACACCTCTAACAATATCCTCAAGAGGAGCTCCAACAGCAATCCCAACAGCCACAGCAGCAAGAATATTATAAATGTTATGCCGTCCTAACAAACCCGAAGAGATCTCCAGTATACCTTGAGGGGTATTAACCAAAACCTGTGTCTCAAACAAGGAAAGCTCAAACTTTAACGGGTGAACATCGGCTTTGGTGTTTTCCATGGCAAATGTCACAACAGGAACATTAGGATTCCCTTGCTGGACAAAGAATGCTGCGTTTGGATCATCTATGTTAACCACTTTCCTATGCCTTTCCGGATCAACCATTCTTGAAAACAACTTGGCTTCAGCATCTCTATACTCTTCATCAGTACCACGAAAATCCGTATTTTCTCTAGTCAAATTTGTGAAAACCGCAATGTCGAAATCCACTTCATCACATTTCCCTAAAGCAAGTTCTTGAGGAGAAGCTTCCATAACCAAAGATTCAGTTCCATTATGCAACATCTTAGCCATCAAACTCTGAACCAAAACAGCATCAGGATTCATCGTAGCATTAGGCGTATCCAATTTGTTATCGCCATGAATATAACAAGAAACTGTGCTAAACATTCCTGTTCTCACACCCATCGCTTCATAGAGGCTCTTAATCAAATACGTAGTAGTCGTTTTCCCATCCGTACCAGTAACTCCAATCACCGACATGTTCTTCGAGGGATGCCTATAAAAGGAAGAAGCTAAAGCTGCTAAAACTGCATTCGTATCTTCAACAATGACAAGTGCTCTGCAACCTAAAGTATCTTCAATATCAATCTCTTTGCTAGCTACAACCGCCACTGCTCCTCTCTTATCTGCTTCACTCAAGAAATTTTCACTTCCTAAACAACACACGAAGAGATCTCCGGCGCTCACACCGCGCGAATCATGTTGAATCCCGGTGATTTCGACATCTAAATCGCCGTAAACTGAGATTGGTACCACTTTACTCTCATCTAAAAGCTCAGCTAAGCACATTTTGAACTTAGGTTCCACGATTCTCGCTTTAGATTCACCAAAATCATCCAAATCGAATTCAAATTGATGATCAGACCCAAACTCCTTCTTCTTGTTGATCCTAGTGTTACCTTCCTCATCAACCCAATCTTCTTCATCAGAAATCTCTGTTAATCCAGTTAATTTATCAATTTCATCCAAATCAACAACTTCTTCTTCATCAAGCTCATCAACATCGTCAGTAACATCACCTTCTTCCTCATTTCCCTCCTCCCCAATCTTCTTAAGCGATGCCGTTTTGGGAGGATTAGGTTTGAGCAATCCTTGCTTAACAAACTCACTACGTTTCATGGAGATTGCTCTATCGATATCAGAGAACAAGTCTCCACCAGATTCTTCGTCATCTCGTCCCGTCTCCGCCGCGTCTTCCACATCGGCGATAGCGGAGAGATAAGTGTTCCGATTCTTCTCGAAATCTTCTTCCTCTAGCTTCCGTGCACGAGCAGCTTGACGCTGGATCTGCTGAAACTTCGAAACTCCGTGCATTGAATCCTCCGGTGCTTCAGGTGGATCGTCATCAGCAGGGTTCGGGTACGAATTCCGGCGAGCAGGTCCCGCCGCAACCGTGAGAGTACGGGAATTTCGAGAGAATGGTAAGAGAACTGGTTTGTAGGAGAAGGAAGAGGTTGTTCCAGTTAGAGAGAGAAAGACTGGGTGAGGAGAGAGAAAGGTGAACGCCATTGGAGACAGAGAGACTGAGAAAGCAAGCAGTGAAAGGTTTTTTCCAGGGGATAAGAGTTGGGTTTTTTCATTTTTGGGTTACAAACGATGCGTTTAAAGAAATCAAAGACGCCGATAAAACGGTGCAGTGTGTACTAAAAACGATTAAAAGATATGTACAGGAGAAACTCTATAAATTAATAATGATTGGACTATAAATTTTTATTAATTTATAATAATATTAATTTATTTTATAAATTAATAAATAGTAATTAATAGAATATTAACGTAAAACACAATACTAAATTATTTTAAAAATGCTTTTCCGATTTAGTATTTTTCTCATATTTTGTTATTTGTATATTCAATTATGTTAGATCTTTAATTTTATTTTTGATATTTTAAATTTATTTTTCTGCAAGATATAGTGTCTCTATATCTACGACGTTAACGTGGAGGTTAAATCAATTTTTCTTTACAAAAATCTTAGCAATGGTTTTTCATAGAAAAAATGTTACAAAACCAAATATGACGGATCAAATACGCAAAGAATTATGTGAGTATAAAAGAGATCATACCAACTCTATTCTAAAAAGAGTTGCAATTGTAGCTTGAATAAAAGTTTCATATAAAATTAGTCTTAGAATGTATGCTTAAGATTTATGATTATTAATTTATGATATTATTGGGACTATATTTTTACATAGGGGTTTCAAAAAATTATTATTTTATTATCTTATCGATTTTCGTTAATTTTTACATTGGCCCGACTTCGACCGGCAAAATTTATTAATTTATCGTGTTTATTAATTTATCGAGTATTAATTTATAGGGTTTCTAATGTATATTACAAAGTGTGTAGTGAAAGGATGGGCTTCTAAGGCAGTCTCATGGCCCATAATATTAGCCCACTATCTTTTTTTCGTTACAGAGAAATATTTTTGTTTGATGAGTAGACAAAATTGCTTAATGATTGCTAATTTGCTATGTTGTTGCAGAGAACCAAACAAACGTTTTATTTGAATTGTTTATAGAAGAAAAAGATTGATGGCTCTTGGTTTTCTGACATAAGAGGTTGATTTTATTTCTTGATTTTGTAAAAAGCTAATGGTTTTATCTATAGTTGGCCGAAGTTTAGATTCTAATTGGCATTGAGTAACTAAAGTCCAACTTCTAATGTTAGACTTTCTAACGCCCTAGTAGAGAAATGGGTGTAAAAGAGATGGAATTGCATCCAAAATTTCATGATTTTTGATATTATATTATCTGCTATGCATACAAATCTGTCCCGCCATGTACATGATCATTAAGAGCCTAAGTTATATTAAGTTTTTTTGCACTAAAGTCAGTTAGTAGTATAACGTAGTTTTGTATTTGTTTTTCTCTTATTTGGAGAGCCGTATTTTGGTCGTTGATAGAAGACGATAAAACCACATGGCCACTTTAATTTGGAACGTGGACCGACCACCGCCATGTACAGTTGAGTTGGTTTAATACACCCTTTGTGGTCCCTTCGTCTTGGGCCTCACTTCTACACTTTCTTCAGCCCATTTTCATAACACGTGACCTACACATGCTATAATGTACATGATTTAATTATTTATCTCTTAATTGTGTTTTCTTTAAAAAAGAAGAAGATATAATTCTCTTTATTTTCTCTTGATCTTATGAAAAAAAATGTATGGAAAACTTGATAGACATTCATCATTTATAATGTAACACTTCACACTGGATATTTTAACAAATACAACTACGCTTTATCGTTCTCACTATGAAATATATCATCTTATAAGCTCTTTTTTTTTACTCTTATTTTGGATCTTTTGGACGCTTATCAGTGTCCCTTGACAATTTTTGGACAATCACATATACTATCTTTGGAAATGTAAATAGAACCTTAGTGAACCACTTAGTTTGATACTCAGTTAATCACATAAACTTACTTTTCATTCTAGAACAATTGTTTTCGTACCAAATTAAACAACGAGTTATTTCTGATCATCCTATCCCAATACGAAAGTATTGGAAGACCCTTGGACAGTTTCCTGGTGTTCCAAGCAACTTTACAAATTTTTTTCCAGTTAGTACTGAAAGTTTATCTATTCTTTTGATCTCCAAAAGTCTATACGAACAATATTTATATACATACGCATGTTAGACTTCATATGTCAACGAGGAAAAATGTTATGTATGTGCGTGATATACAATTTAATTTGTTGGTACACTATCTCAAGCTCTTAAGTATAATTCATCTACTGTGTTCACGTATGTTAATGTTATATAACGAATAAAGGATTATAATATGCGTAGCCAAATCGACATAATTATATTATATTGAACGGCAGAGAGAAACTTTGGTGAAAAGTTAGATGGATTTGATTATTAATAACATAAGACAAGTGGACAACCACACGCATACCGTTACAAGTCAAACAATCATATTTATGTTCCACCAATTTCTATACAATAATACGAATGCAATCTCAAATTTTAATAACTAAGTCATATTGACTAAAGAGTTAGATTCGTTACTGGCGATAAAGGGATGAACAGAGCAACACTTCCGGTTTGGGTAAACATGGAATAAGTGAAACAGACGAAAAAGAGTGGATTGATTCATCAATAAAAATCATTTGTACTAATTAACAAAATTAAGAGTTAAAGCAATCAATGTCACCATCTCAACTACGACAAATCACATGTCAATAGCTAGTATTATTACTAATCAATATGAGAACAACAAACACATGTAAATTTCAGATTATTTTACGCATAACCTTATTAAAAATAACATTTGTAAAGATATTACAGACCCGGTAGCAAATACCAAACACATAAAATAGAAAGAAAAATGGAACATGCCGTATTGGGATCGGCTACTCTATAATTATATACTCCTTGATATTCAGATATTAACTTCTTGATATATACACACACATATTAAATGTGCATGTGTATACACGTACTAAGACGTAGATGGAACAATACAAGTCTTTACGTTACTAATTTTATAAAGATTAATCTGCGGAAAATAAGACTAATAATATTCATTTAAGGACTCGAGAACCAATTGGTAAATGTCAAGAAAGACTATAACAGCAAAATATTATACGTAATAAATAATAATCATAAAAGCAGATGTACTACTTTATTTCATTATTTGAGTTTGATTCCAACGGTTACATTTTTCGATAAAATAAATTTTGGGCCAAAAAAAAGTACTTCTACCTTTTATTGACAGTGATAAGTTAATGTTTAAAATCACATAAAACCCATGGTAATATTTACTATGTTTTACTCAATATACTGTATGTATATATATTTAGAGATAAGAAGAGGACAGAAATAAAAGCTTTATTTGAAAGCATTGTCTTATATGTGAAACCATCTGCAAATTTCAATGTCTCTTTCATTCTCACGTCCCTCTCCTCCTTTCTCATTTTCTCTCATTTATTTTACAAACTTTAGGAAAAAAACTATCATTAACCATTTTTTTTATTTTAAAATAATAATTTCAAATTATTACAGTATAAAAACAAAAATGTACACTAAAAATGTCTGATCGCCTGCAAAAAAAACTGTCTGAACATCTAAAATAAAATAAAAAACAGTAAATCTATTGGTCTTTTGTTTTTTTCTTTTCACTTATTCAAAAAAAATATTTCCTTTAAGTTTATAAGTTTGTTATTTTCTTCCTCTTCTTCCTCTTCTTCTCCATAAGCCAAAACTAAAACCCTCTTTAATGGCGAGAGGACCCATCTCCAAGAATAAACAGTAATCTTCATTTATTGTCATTACAAATTTTTCTTTAAGTCCAAAAAAATCCCCAAATTAAAAATCTTTTCTTTTTTAATTACATGGGCAGATGAAGAGACAAGGGTCCCTATAATTTTCTCTTTAGATCTTCAAAACCCAAACCTCAATCATGTTGGTCACTTTTTCTTCTTCTTTTATAATCTATGTAGAAACAAAAATCTATGGTTTTTAACTTTTCATGTTTATTCAGTCTCTCCATCATCACAAAGCTGAGTGCTTGATTGGCTCCACAGACAAACATAAAGTTTGCATCTTTTTTTCTGACTCATTTCAACCAAAAAGCTCCGGTAAGCAAATCTCTCTTATTTATGTAAGATATACTCACTTATTTATGATAAAGATTACATTTTTAGGCTAAAGGAAGTTTCTTTTTTCATGAATGTCTGAATGAGAAGTTTTTTTTATAATGAAAATCTCAGTTTAGGGTTTAGGGGAAGGAAAAAAAGGTAACCCAGGAAGTAAAATTGACAGTTTTGTATACAAAAGAAGCAATTTTTGGACACTATTTGAAGAATTCTCTGTTTTTGTTGTTGCTATGTTTGTAAGATTTTTAGTTTAATGCTAAAAGATATAAAAAAAAATTGTTTTTCAGGTCTTTGAGAATCGGTTTTACTAGATTGAAGACGAGAGTTTTGAATGATTGGTGAATTTGTTGATCATCAATGGAGAAGAAGAGATCACCAAGAAGTAGTAAGAGTCCTGGACCTGCAATTTTCCCTAAAAGCCCTCTTGTCTACGAGAGTTATAAGTCTGGTTGTGGTTGGAAATTGATAAAGTTCTTCGATTTCGGTCATGTCAAATCTGGTAATAAGAGACTTGGTTCAGAGAAGAAGAAATTCGTCAGAGATTCTGCTGGTTAGTAGTTTTTAAAACACTGTTTCTTGGATCATTTCGTTACATGATCTTAGTGTTAATTTGATTCTTCTTCTTTTTTTGTAGGTAATGTTTATACTAAAAGTCAGCTTGATTTGCTTAAGAAGCTTCATGAGAAGTGTCAGTGTAATGATGTAAGTTTTTTTTGTAGTTTTTTGGTTTAGCTTAAGGAGAGATTTGTGAGTGAGAAACTAAATCTCTTGATTTGTTCAGCGGATTGTGGAAGAAGAGAGATCATGTAAGCCTAAAACAAGGAGAAGATCTTTGAGTTCTGATAGAGAACTTGAGAAGTATGAATCTAAACCTGTTCAGGGATTGCTAGAGAGAGAGATAAGAAGGATCAAGAATCTAAAGGATGAAACTTGTGATGTCCCGGATAAACAAAAGCAATCTTCGTTGAGTGAAATTGAGAATGATAGTGATAAGCAGATGGATATGAAGAATGGGAGAGATTGTAAGAAGAGTTCAGAGATTAACCTTCAAGCTTGTGTGAATGAAGCTGCTGAAACCTTTATCTGTTCAAAGGCAGAAGAGAAGGGGAAAGATCGGTCTAAGCAGTTCATGGAGGCGTTAGATATTCTAAGTTCGAACAAAGAATTGTTCATTACACTCTTACAAGATCCTCATTCATTTTCGGCGAAAAAAAGCTTAGACTTGGAGGGATCTAAGGTAAAAGAACCGCGTGATAAATCTCCATCAATGGCTGATGATTTGGATAGCATTGTTCTCTTGAAGCCTAGATTATCAAGCTCGGTTGATGATAAAGTGTACTTGAGATTCAAACATCTAGCCAAGAAGTTGAAACTTGTTGTTGGATCTAACAAAGACAGCAATCACGCAGAAAACAAACCCGAAGGTAGCAGTAGAGGTAGAGAAATCGAGGCTGCTGCTTTTAGAACAAGTGATGTTTCTACCAGTACAGTTGGTCATAGAAGCCCGGAGTCACCGGTGTTTAGGCGCAAGAAACGGGTTGAATCCGATGTTTTCAAGCTAAGTATCGAGAACGATGTTTTGCCAAGGAGATTCATGGTGGAAAGGCAACAGGAGAGATTAAATTCTTCACCGGTTTATGAAGTTCCTTATGCATTGAGTAGTTTGCAGACAAAGCTCAAAGAAAGAAGACAGAAGCTAGAGAAGAAGAGAGAGAGCTTCAAGTTGTGGTCTTTGGACAAGAACTTCGAGGTTTTTGACCCGAATCCATACAATTCTAATCTAAGGTTTCTCGAAAACAATTGTACAGGTAAAAGATTACATAACTTTTAACAAATCATCTTCAAGCCAATGAGACTAAACTGTTAAAATGTGAAACAGGTTCTTCTGAGTACAAAAGTCTGAGAACTCATGTAGAAGACGGATTCGTGGAAGATAGATATCTTGAGAGCTCATTAGCGGTAAATACTGAGAGAAAGAGTAGACATTTGTTATGTCTCTACTGTCTACGCTGATTTGGTGTTAATATATGCTTTATAATCGTTGCAGGAGACGAATTTGAGCCTAGAAAGACAAGACTGCAACATTCATGACCCGAAACAGGAGCAGGAACAACCGAGTCCTGTCTCTGTTCTTGAAAGGATTCATTTGGAAGACGAAACAGTTATCCCCGGAAATGTTAAAATATCTAACCTTGGTAAAAGTCCATGAATCAAAGCTTTCACTATTATCATCCTTGGATCTGTTTGATTTACCTGAAAAAGTCTGTTACTTTCTTGCAGAAGAGAAGATTGGATTATCATTTGATGATCCTAACATTGATCTTATAGAAAAAGAATCTGTTCATGAGTTTGTGAAGAAAGTTCTTGAAGCTTCAAGATTGAATTGGACTAATCTTATGGCAAGGTGCAACGAAGACACATCACTACTCGATGAATTCTCACACGGTAGTCACAACGACCAGCTTCTTCTTGTTCTTGATTACACCGACGAGATTCTCCGCGAGATTTACCGTCAAGACATCAAGTTTTGGCCTTTCTCGCCATCGAAGAGCTCGAGAGTCCTCAATCTAGAATCATCCCTTAGAGAAGATGATCTGATTCACGAGACGATGAGACATTTTGACTGGAGTTTACTCTGCTCTGACTCTCCTACAAGATCATTGGATCAGATCATTGAAACTGATCTAATAAAGCCATGTCTTTGGTTGGATTTTGGTGGTGAATCTGAAGGTGTTGTGTCTGATATTGTGGAAAAGATTCAGCAACAATTGGTGCTTGAGATCTCTCATGAGCTAAGAACAATGCAGAGAAGCATATTATGTCGATTAATCTGAATCTCTTCGGAGATATTCAACTTTTTTTTTGTCTGTATAAAAAAGTTTATAATTTGAGAATCTACTCTTCATTTTTAGTTATCTAAATTAAGAAAGATTCGATCTTTTGATTCTTTCAGCCCCGAACATAGGCTGGTTCAAGTAAAAAGCTTCTAATTCATTGAAAAGGTTTTGACTTTTGACCAATTGAGATTTTGTATTGGATTTAGGGTTTTAGCAGCGGCCGGAAATTGTGGGCAAAAAGATTCGAACTTTTTTTCATTATCCCAAATATTAATGACAAAAGATCTCGGCTTTCTCGATTTTTGTGATTCAGACAATATTCACAAAACCCTAGTTGCTGCTCCTGCTCTGTTTTTATAAGCCTCCACTTCCCGCCAAGCCCCTCTTAGCCATAAACAGTGAAAAACCCTTTTGTTCCTTCACCAAGCTCTAAGACCCTATCCATGGAGACGCCGACGATGAAGCCTGATACGGTTTTGATTCTTGATTACGGCTCCCAATACACACATCTCATCACTCGCCGTATTCGTTCTCTCAACGTCTTCTCTCTCGTTATCAGTGGAACTTCATCGCTCAAATCAATCACTAGCTATAACCCACGAGTTGTTATCCTCTCCGGTGGTCCTCACTCTGTTCACGCGCTCGACGCGCCGAGTTTCCCCGAGGGGTTTATCGAATGGGCAGAGTCGAACGGTGTTTCTGTTTTGGGGATTTGCTATGGTTTGCAATTGATTGTGCAGAAGCTTGGTGGTGTTGTTGTGGAAGGAGAGAGCAAAGAGTATGGGAAAATGGAGATTGAAGTGAAAGGTAAATCTGAGATTTTTGGGTCAGAGAGTGGTGGTGAGAAGCAAATGGTTTGGATGAGTCATGGTGATGAAGCGGTTAAGCTTCCTGAAGGATTTGAAGTTGTGGCTCAGAGTGCTCAAGGAGCTGTTGCTGCTTTGGAGAGTCGGAAGAAGAAGATTTATGGATTGCAGTATCATCCTGAGGTATTGAAACTTGTAGTCTTTGTAGAATCTGAAACAAGTTGATGTAGTGTTTTTGGATGATAAAGTCTGGATCTTTAGCGTGTTAGCTGTTCATATCTTAATGAATCTGATGAGACTTGGGAGAACTTAGTTCATATTCTGTGACTCTCTAATAAGTGAAAAATGTGATACATTTCTTAATTCGGACTACTATTTGATTGACATAGCTATTTTATTGGTTGGTTAGTGTGATTCTAGAGGCTGAAGAATCTGATATGATTGTTGTTTGGATTGGGGTTTTAGTGGATTTTGGGTTTATGGATGATAAAGTCTGGATCTTTGGCATACTGGACTTTGGAGAATTTAGTTCATGTTCTGTGGCTCTCTCCTAAGTGAAATTTTTTTCTGAATCGTAACTAAGGACTTCAATTTTATTGACATAGCTATCTAATGGTAGGCTAGTTTGCTTCTATAGACTGGAGAATTTGATGTAGTATCATAGTTTGGATTGGATATTTAGTGAATATAGTACTTCTAGTTGATGTTTTGTTAGTCCATTGATTGAGAATTACTCGTGAACGTCTGTAAATGATGTGCTGGTTAAGTGTTGATTTCTAGCTTATGACGAAATAGCTTTTTGTTGGATTTTGCAGGTGACACATTCACCAAAAGGAATGGAGACACTTCGGCATTTCCTCTTTGATGTGTGTGGAGTATCTGCGGATTGGAAAATGGAAGATCTGATGGAAGAAGAGATCAAAGTGATTAACAAAACCGTTGCATCTGACGAACATGTCATTTGCGCCTTGTCAGGAGGTGTAGACTCTACTGTTGCCGCAACTCTTGTTCACAAGGCAATTGGAGATAGGCTTCATTGCATCTTTGTTGATAACGGGCTATTAAGGTTAGAGAAGAAGCAATTTTTCAATTTGATATGCACTTTTAATTTGTTTTTTCTTTAATTGAGAATGGTTCCTTTTGTAGGTATAAGGAGCAAGAACGTGTGATGGATACCTTTGAGAGAGACTTGCATCTACCTGTTACTTGTGTTGATGCATCCGAGCGGTTTTTGAGTGAACTTAAAGGCGTTGTGGATCCCGAGACAAAGAGAAAGATAATCGGGAGGGAGTTCATCAACATTTTTGATCAATTTGCCCAAGAGTTAGAGAAAAAGCATGGGAAGAAACCCGCTTTTCTAGTTCAAGGGACTCTGTACCCTGATGTGATTGAGTCGTGCCCTCCCCCGGGTACTGATAGGACTCATTCTCACACCATCAAAAGTCACCATAATGTTGGAGGACTCCCTAAAGACATGAAATTGAAGCTCATCGAACCCCTCAAGCTTCTCTTCAAAGATGAGGTGTGTTACTATTGTCTTTTTGCTATCTTTCTTGTCTGCAACTGTTGAGTGTTTGGTTTGTGATCTTTCACTTGATTTTTGTGCAATAAAGGTTCGTGAGCTCGGAAGAATCTTGAATGTGCCGGTAGGGTTCTTGAAGCGTCACCCATTCCCCGGTCCAGGACTCGCAGTTAGAGTCTTGGGCGATGTCACCCAAGGAAACGCCCTTGAGGTTCTTCGTCAGGCTAGTGCTCTAAAATCTCAAACTGGCTGTATAATTTTTTTGGTTGTGCCCTTACCCATTTACCAAACTCATCTTTATTTTCCCATCTTCTCAGGTTGATGAGATATTCATTCAATCAATCAGAGATGCGGGTCTCTATGATTCGATCTGGCAAGCTTTCGCAGTGTTCTTGCCTGTAAGATCAGTTGGAGTCCAAGGTGACAAGAGAACACATTCTCATGTTGTTGCTCTTCGTGCAGTTACAAGCCAAGATGGAATGACCGCAGATTGGTAAGCTTCTTACACTTCCTAGTACCGATGCATATAGAAACCCTTTTGATCGTGAACTTATTACTGTGTTGATGTGAATACTTGAGGTTTAGATCTACCATGTGGTATTTTAGGTCTGAGTACTTGGGTGGTTGAGATTTCAGGACAGATTAGCTTAGGTGTTGGAGTGTTTAAAGTCATGTATTTAGGTATCTAGGATGTCTAAAACCGGTTAAATAGATCGGATAGTAAAAGTTAAACAGTAATTACTTGCTGTGTTGCAATATTTAAGACTCGTTATCTGATCTGAGTACAAATAGAGGTACCTTGATTCTAAGGGATAACAAGTATGTGTATCAAATCTTACTTTTATTGGTGCAATTTTTGTTGACTAGAAAACTTGCGGTGCAAATGAAAACGCTAGTTTATATTGTGACTTTGGCTGAGATTGGTAATGTTTAAATAAACTGCAGGTTCAATTTTGAGCACAAGTTTCTGGACGATGTTTCCCGGAAAATCTGTAACAGCGTTCAAGGAGTAAACCGTGTGGTTCTAGACATTACATCAAAGCCTCCTTCAACCATCGAATGGGAATAAAGAAAACATATACTGAGTCTTTTATTTATGGGTGTCTGCAATTCTTCTACCATGTAAAATAGATTATCATCAAACAATGATGGTGAATTTGTGACGGTGCTTATTATTACTATTATTAGTAGACAATGGTTTTCTGATGAACTAGATGAGCAATGATGATGGTGATACAAATCATACCAAAAACTTGCATACAATTTGGGTGGATAATCGAAAAAGGGACTCAGTGCATTATTATCTACCTGTGTTTACACAATATAAGAGGCTTCATTATGTACTTAGATTACTGTGTTGTGCACTTCTACCTAAGCTTTATACATATTGCAGGTGAAAGTTTGCAACTACCATATTTACAAATGCTTCTTGTAGCCAGATTCATATAAGCAAAATCTGAGTTCAGATATGGCCGCGCTTATACAAGCTATAGTCATACTTCTACATACTAAATATCAAGGTTTACACACTATATACCGAGGCTAATACATGATATAAACCTCAACTTCACCAATTCATGGATCTTCTTAATGGCCACCTACCATGCCAACCAACCCATTAAAGAATTTCCACTCTTTTTAAGTTTCGTTCTAAATCAAGAAATTGTTCAACACAATTTCTAACCCCACATTATGTGTATTTTCAATAAAGTTAACCTCTTACTAAAATGAGAGTGTTACTTTGATGCTACCAAACGAAATCCAAATACAGTATAGTCCTTGTGCTTACAATTTTCTTCCTTTCTTTTTGAAATAAAAAGTTAATGTTAAAATGGTAACACATGTTGAAGTGAGATCTCAGTGGCGTTAGATGCAATTATTTGAAATGACATTACTTCTTTTCTCTATAAGGCAGTGTATTTTGCGAACACTTTTATCAGCTTTTGACCACCATTTCTATCTTTAACTTTTCTAAAAATATTTTTTTAATTTCTTACATAACTTTTCTAAAAACATATAAAGAATATTTGAAGTGAGATTGAAGACTTAAGATACTGGAATCGGGCTATGTAGTATCTCTTTAGATTTTACTATAATGTTTTTGGTCGAACTTGAACTAGTCACAAAATATGATCTCGTTACAAATACTTATACAAAAGTTACTTTCAACAACAAAAAAAAAGTTCTAGTTTACTTACTTTTAAAAATGATAGTGCACGAACTACTACGAGTGGTTTTCATATTTCGCATAATTGAATTTCATAGTATGCTAATTGCTAAGTAAGTAATTTCTTATTGTCTTCTCCTACGTAATGAGCCAAAAGGAACGATTTTTCAAGAATTCTTAAGGATCTTCCAAAACTTCAAAATCACAAAAACTCGGTTAGAATCACTGATTACCGAAAATTGGGAAACCAAACCAGAGAAAAAGCTAATTTTGTCAAATCTAAACCTTGAATCCTTAACATATCCATGCAACCCTTTGAAGTGCCTCTTGGATCATTCCTGTTGTTGCTATTTTTGTCCCTTTATGCTGCAATCAACATTAAACATTACATATCACATTTCGGTTTGCTCATATTCCGGTTGAGTAACATAAATCAAGCTTGGTTTAATGACTGTACCTTGCAATTGACAGTTAAGCAGAGTAAACCGTCTCCGGTTGACGACTGAACCGAGTGAGAATCCAAGTTGAGATCACTAATCACATCCATTATCTCAAGCAATATCCCTTCTCTCCAAGCGCATCTAAGCTCAATAACCACCTCGTTACCTAATGAACTGATCCTTAAGTTATCCGTTAGACCAGCATAACCGATATCAGCTGGTTCATCTTCTCCTACATTCACATCACTCCCCTTCCTTTTGCTGTTCATACAATTCGCTGATGCTCTTTCCTCCTCATCATCCGGTTTCTTCCTCTTCATCATCGTTATCCGTGTCTCTGTATCAGCAGATTCTCTACAAGATTCCAACTCTTGAACCCGTTTCTGTAAATCTTGAAGATACTCAATTGTATCATCAAGAATCGACACTTTATCAATCTGTAGAATCAGCAAGAGACTCAAGCTTAGTTCCTTCAGAGCATTATATTTAAACATGTCTTCCTATTATCAAGAAATAAACATAAAACGTTACTGAAACAGATTTGCTAGAATCGGTTACCTTACTAATTGAGGGAATGATTGATCTCAATGTCATAAACCGTTCATTCAATTTCTCGCGGCGTTTCTTCTCGGACAAGGCATGGTTCCCGGTTTCCTCTGGTGTGTCCGGTAACAACTCTTCTTTCTTGTTCATCAAAGGAACCTCGAAGAGTATCTTCTTTATCATCTTCTGCGATTTCTCTCCCAATGTTTTCACAGATGATGATCGCTTCCACCTTGTGAAGCTAGACCGCTTATCGAAGTTCTGAAACTGCGGTCCGAGTATTAGCTGATGCGTTGTTTTGAAAATCGTCGATATCACGCCTTGGTAATGAACATCGTCGTCCATATTTACATGGTTACTCTGTTCTTGAATCTGACCTAACCGTTGAATCCTACTCTTCCTTGGATCGCAAGCAAGTCTCCCGGTTGTTCCAACAAACGTTTGGGAAACGCAATCGCTTGAATTTAACGATTGGTGAATGCAGTTACTGATTTCTTCACCCACAAACTGCCAGCTTTGTACCTGAGACGCACCACCATCGTTGATGAACGAATCATGATCCTCAGGTTCTTGCTCAAACCCGCTAGTAGAAGTTGTTGGAAAAGCTTCGGTTATAAACACCGGAGTGTATTTATCGTCACTTAAGGGATCAAAAATTTCTTGATAGTCTGATCTTGTCGATATTGTAGTATATGGAGGAGCTTCAAGGAACAACGTCTTAACACTTTGTATCACGTTCATGTCCTCTTTAATCTAAAAGAACAAAAGATAAGTTTTGGGTACTTTTAAGAATGTTTTGATAGTGTTGGAAAAAAAATAGGAAATATAGGCTTACATGTTCGGTCGTGCCAATCTCAAGGACTCCTCCAAGAAACGGGAAGCAAACCACTGTCTGAAGCGAAGCACTCTTTAAAGAGCAAAACGCCAAACGAAAAAAAAAAAAAAAAA